>Ga0153917_1000457_pt1 | contig 26766 bp, 30 predicted proteins | sample TSFL001MetaG_FD_104695 | JGI IMG/M metagenome (GOLD analysis project Ga0153917, IMG submission 104695) | Attine ant fungus gardens microbial communities from Florida, USA - TSFL001 MetaG | ecosystem: Host-associated > Fungi > Mycelium > Unclassified | place: USA: Florida, Paynes Creek Historic... | reverse complement strand
CCCGGCGACGGTGCGCGCGGCCTTCTCGTTGACGGGGTTGGGGAAGGTGAAGAGCTCTCGCATGCCGCGAGGCTAGATCGCCCGCCTCCGCCCCGCCCCTCCCATGACCGTTTACGACGCCCCCGCATCCTCCGCCCGAGCACCGGAGACGAAAGATGGGTTCCGCTTCCCCGTATGCCATACGAGGAAGCGAAACCCATACTCCGTCTTCATCGGAGACGCGGAGACGCGAGCCCGACCGGCGGATGCCGCCTAGGCGTGGATGCCGCGCTGCTCCAGCGCGCCGAGGATGCGCTCGCGCACCTCTTCGACGGAGCCCATGCCGTCGACCGTCACGACGCGGTCGAGCGCCCGATAGATCGAGAGCACGGGCGCCGTCTCCTCGACGTACACGTGCTGGCGGTGGCGGATGGCCTCCTCCGTGTCGTCGGCGCGGCCCTGCTCGAAGGCGCGGCGGCGCAGGCGCTCGACGACGACGTCGGTGTCGGCGGCGAGCTCGATGACGGCGTCCAGCTGCGTGCCCTGACCCTGCAGGAGCTCGCGCAGGAACTCGACCTGGCCGACGCTGCGCGGGTACCCGTCGAGGAGGAAGCCGCCCTCGACGTCCGAGTTGTTCAGGCGGTCCTCGACGAGCTCGTTCGTGAGCGAGTCGGGGACGAGGTCGCCCGCCTCGATGATCGACTGCACGCGCAGGCCGAGGTCGGTGCGCTGCTTGATGTTGGAGCGGAAGATGTCGCCCGTCGACACGGCGGGGATGCCGTAGGCCTCGGCGATGCCGACGGCCTGCGTGCCCTTCCCGGCTCCCGGCGGGCCGACGATCAGCAGTCGGACTGCGTTGCTGGCGGTTCGTTTCGTCATCGAAGGAGCCCCTCGTAGTTGCGTTGCTGGAGTTGGGCGTCGATCTGCTTGACCGTCTCGAGGCCGACGCCGACGACGATGAGGATCGAGGCGCCTCCGAACGGGAAGTTCTGATTGGCGCCGACCGTCGCGAGCGCGATGAGCGGGACGAGCGCGAGGACGCCCAGGTAGATCGAGCCCGGGAACATGATGCGCGTGAGCACGTAGTTGAGGTAGTCGGCCGTCGGCTGGCCGGCCCGGATGCCCGGGATGAAGCCGCCGTGCTTGCGCATGTTCTCGGCCACCTCGTCGGGGTTGAAGGCGATGGCGACGTAGAAGTACGCGAACCCGATGATGAGGAGGAAGTAGACGGCCATGTAGAGCGGGTGGTCGCCCGAGGTGAAGTTCGACTGGATCCACACGACCCAGTCGGCGGGCGCCTGCCCGGGGGCCGGCTGGTTGAACTGCGCGATGAGCATGGGGATGTACAGCAGCGACGACGCGAAGATGATCGGGATGACGCCGGCCTGGTTGACCTTGATCGGGATGTAGGTCGTGTTGCCGCCGTAGGTGCGGCGACCCACCATGCGCTTCGCGTACTGCACCGGGATGCGGCGCTGAGACTGCTCGACGAAGACGACCGCGACCGTGATCACGAGGCCGATGGCGATCACCAGCACGAGCGTGCCGATGCCGCCCGAGCCCGCCGCGATGGCGCCCAGCGCCGACGGGAAGCCCGCCGCGATCGACGTGAAGATGAGCAGCGACATGCCGTTGCCGATGCCCTTCTCCGTGATCAGCTCGCCGAGCCACATGATGACCGCGGTGCCGGCCGTGAGCGCCACGATCATGAGGATCATGCGCACGACGTTGACGGCGTCGGCCCCCGACTGCGCGGTGGGCACGAGGTCGACGATCTTCTGGCAGGCCGCGGAGGCGTTCGCGCCGAAGAGCGTGCCGGAGCGGGCGACCGTGATGAGCGTCGTCGCCTGCAGGACCGCGAGCCCGATCGTCAGGTAGCGCGTGTACTGCGTGAGCTTCGACTGCCCCGCCTGGCCCTCCTTGTAGAGGGTCTCGAAGTGCGGGATGACCACGCGCAGCAGCTGCACGATGATCGACGCCGTGATGTACGGCATGATGCCCAGCGCGAAGATCGACAGCTGCAGCAGCGCGCCGCCGGAGAAGAGGTTGACCATCTCGTAGAGGCCCGACGAGCCTCTCCCGTCGCTCAGACACTGCTGCACGTTCACGTAGTTCACGAACGGGCCCGGGATGGTCGTCCCGAGCCGGTAGATCGCGATCATCGCGAGGGTGAAGAGGATCTTTCGTCGTAGGTCGGGGGTCTTGAACACCCGTGCCACGGCACTGATCACGCTTGCGTCCTGCTTTCTCGATTGCCCACTGCTGTCTCCGCCGCCTCGATGCCGCGGTCCCCCAAGACTCTACGGCGTCGGCGACGGAGCAGATCCGGCGTATGTCGTCCGGTCCCCTGAAATCGAACCCGACTACCGACTCTACGGCCTGCCCCTCCGAACGGAGCAGGAGAGCTCTCCCCGAGCGGGGATCCGGCGTCGAGCCCGGGCGCCGGAAGCCGGTCCCGACGCCCGAGGCGACCGTCGATGCCGGTACCGACCAGAACGGGGGCCGGCTTCCGCCGACCCCCGTTCGTGGAGTGACTAGTTCACGGAGCCGCCGGCGGCGACGATCTTCTCCGCCGCGGAGGCGGAGACCTTGTCGACCGTCACGTTCAGCTTCACCGCGAGCTCGCCGGTGCCGAGCACCTTGACGAGCTCGTTCTTCTTCACGACGCCCTTGGCCACGAGGTCGGCGACGGTGACGTCCCCGCCCTCGGGGTAGAGCTCCGCGAGCGTGTACAGGTTCACGGCCTGGTACTCGGTGCGGAACGGGTTCTTGAACCCGCGCAGCTTCGGCGAGCGCATGTGGAGCGGCATCTGACCGCCCTCGAAGCCCGCCTTCACCTGGTAGCGGGCCTTGGTGCCCTTGGTACCGCGACCGGCCGTCTTGCCCTTCGAGCCCTCACCACGGCCGACGCGCGTCTTGGCGGTCTTCGCGCCCTCCGCGGGACGAAGGTGGTGGACCTTGAGGGCCTGGCCCTTCTCGGCGCCCTGTTCTTCGTTGTTCGTCATTCGCTGATCTCCTCGACCTTGACCAGGTGCGCGACGGCACGGACGTAGCCGCGGTTCACCGGGTTGTCGGCCTTGACGACCGTGTCGCCGATGCGCTTGAGCCCGAGCGAACGGAGCGTGTCGCGCTGGTTCTGCTTTTCGCTGATGACCGACTTGATCTGGGTCACCTTGAGGGACGTGGCCATTAGGCACCAACCTTTGCAGCCTCGGCGGCCTCGGCGGCGGCCTCGGCCTCGGCGCGCAGGATGCGCGCGGGAACGACGGCGTCGACCTCGAGGCCACGACGGGCGGCGACCGCGCGCGGCTCTTCGAGCTGCTTGAGGGCGGCGACCGTCGCGTGGACGATGTTGATGGTGTTCGACGAGCCGAGCGACTTGCTCAGGATGTCGTGGATGCCGGCGCACTCGAGCACGGCGCGGACGGGACCGCCCGCGATGACACCGGTACCGGCCGAGGCCGGACGCAGCAGCACGACGCCGGCAGCGGCCTCGCCCTGCACGGGGTGCGGGATCGTCTTGCCGACGCGCGGGACGCGGAAGAAGTTCTTCTTCGCCTCCTCGACGCCCTTCGAGATCGCGAGGGGGACCTCGCGGGCCTTGCCGTAGCCGACGCCCACGAGACCGTTGCCGTCGCCCACGACGACGAGCGCGGTGAACGCGAAGCGACGGCCGCCCTTGACGACCTTCGAGACGCGGTTGATGGTGACGACGCGCTCCAGGAACTGGCTCTTCTCGTCGCGCGCGCCGCGGTCGCGACGCTCGTCGCGACGGCCGCCGCCGCGACGGCCCTGACGCTCGTCGCGTCCGCCCTCGCGCGCAGCCGAGGCGCTCGACGCCGCGGTCTCGACGGGAGCGTCGTTGATGCTGCTCTGCGCCGTGTTGTCGATGTTCTCGGTCACAGGTTCAGACCTGCCTCTCGTGCTCCGTCGGCGATGGCCGCGACGCGACCGGCGTACTTGTTGCCGCCGCGGTCGAAGACGACCGCCTCGACGCCGGCCTGCTTGGCGCGCTCGGCGACCAGCTCACCGACCTTCTTGGCCTTGGCCGACTTGTCGCCGTCGAAGGCGCGCAGCTCGGCTTCCATCGTGGAGGCCGAAGCCAGGGTGTGGCCCTTGCTGTCGTCGATGACCTGCACGAAGACGTGACGGCTCGAGCGGGTGACGACGAGACGGGGGCGCTCGGGCGTGCCGACGATCTTCTTGCGAAGACGGTCGTGGCGACGGCCACGGGCAGCCTGCTTGCTCTTTCCTCGAGTAACGAGACCCATGGTTACTTACCAGCCTTTCCGGCCTTGCGACGGATCTGCTCGCCGGCGTAGCGCACGCCCTTGCCCTTGTAGGGCTCGGGGAGGCGGAGCTTGCGGAGCTTCGCGGCGGTCTCGCCGACGGCCTGCTTGTCGATGCCCGAGACGGTGAGCTTGTTCTGGCCCTCGACCTGGAACGTGATGCCGACGGGGGGCTCCACGTTGATGGGGTGCGAGTAGCCGAGCGCGAACTCGACGCCCGAGCCCTTCGCGAGCACGCGGTAACCGGTGCCGACGACCTCGAGGCTCTTCGAGTAGCCCTGCGTGACGCCCACGATGTTGTTCGAGATGAGCGTGCGCGTGAGGCCGTGGAGCGAGCGCGACTCGCGCTCGTCGTCGGGACGCGAGACGAGGATCTGGTTGTCCTCGACCTTGACCTCGATGGGCTCCTTGACGGTGAGCGCGAGCTCGCCCTTGGGGCCCTTGACGGTCACGTCCTGCCCGTCGATCTTGACGTCGACGCCGGCAGGGATGTCAATGGGAAGTCGTCCGATGCGGGACATGCTGGGTTACCACACGTAGGCGAGGACTTCCCCACCCACGCCCTTCTGCTCGGCCTCGCGGTCCGTGAGGAGACCCGAGGAGGTGGACAGGATCGCGACGCCGAGGCCGCCGAGCACGCGGGGCAGCTCGGTCGAGCGCGCGTAGACGCGCAGACCGGGCTTGGAGACGCGCTTGATGCCGGCGATGGAGCGCTCGCGGTTGGGGCCGAACTTGAGGTCGAGCGTGAGCGTCTTGCCGACGCGCGCGTCCTCGAGCTTCCAGTCCGCGATGTAGCCCTCGCGCTTGAGGATGTCCGCGATGCGGGTCTTCAGCTTGGAGCTCGGCATCGACACGGTGTCGTGGTGCGCCGAGTTCGCGTTGCGCAGACGCGTGAGCATGTCTGCGACGGGGTCGGTCATCGTCATTGCGATGATTCCTTTCGCCTGGTTTCGGGCACCCGTACACGGGTGCCCGACCTCTGGTGGAAGGCGTGGCGGCCGCGAGGGCCGCCACGCCTGGGGGTGTTTCGGACTAGTCCTGAGCCTCTGCCGCGCGGAACGGGAAGCCGAGCTTGCGCAGCAGCGCACGGCCGTCCTCGTCGGACTTCGCGGTCGTGACGACCGTGATGTCCATGCCGCGGGTGCGGTCGATCTTGTCCGGGTCGATCTCGTGGAACATGACCTGCTCCGTGAGACCGAACGTGTAGTTGCCGTTGCCGTCGAACTGACGGTCCGACAGGCCGCGGAAGTCGCGGATGCGGGGCAGCGCGAGCGACAGCAGGCGGTCGAGGAACTCCCACATGCGGTCGCCGCGAAGCGTGACGTGCGCGCCGATGGCCTGTCCCTCGCGCAGCTTGAACTGAGCGATCGACTTGCGAGCCTTCGTGACCATGGGCTTCTGGCCGGTGATGGCCGTCAGGTCCGCGATCGCGCCCTCGATGATCTTGCCATCGCGGGCCGCCTCGCCGACACCCATGTTCACGACGATCTTAACGAGACCGGGCACTTCGTGCACGTTCTGCTTCTCGAGCTCCGTGCGCAGCTCGCCGATGATCTCGTTGCGGTACTTCTGCTTCAGGCGGGGCTGGATCTTGCCAGCCTCCACAGCGGTGTCCGACATGCTTACTCCGCGTCCTTCTTCTTCGACTTGGCGGGCTTCTCAGCCTTCTCAGCCTTGTCGGCCTTGGCGGCCTTCTCGGCCTTCGCCGGCTTGGCTGCAGCGCGACGCGACGGCTTGAAGTAGCGCGTGCGGACGAGCTTGCCGTCGACCTCCTCGACCTTGAAGCCGACGCGCGCGGCGCGCTTCGTCTCCGGGTCGACCACGGCCACGTTCGAGACGTGGATGGGGGCCTCGACGGTCTCGATGCCGCCCGTCTTGCCGCCGCGCTGCGTCTGACCGACGCGCGTGTGCTTCTTGACGTAGTTGACGCCCTCGACGATGACGCGGTTCTCCTTGACGAGAACCTCGAGCACCTGGCCCTGCTTGCCGCGGTCTCCACCGCGGTCCTGCGAGGCTCCCGAGATGACCTCGACGAGGTCGCCCTTGCGAATCTTGGCGGCCATGGACTAGATCACCTCCGGTGCGAGCGACACGATCTTCATGAACTTCTTGTCGCGCAGCTCGCGGCCCACCGGGCCGAAGATGCGCGTACCGCGGGGCTCGCCATCCGACTTGAGGATGACCGCGGCGTTCTCGTCGAACTTGATGTACGAGCCGTCGACGCGACGGGTCGGCTTGACCGTGCGCACGATGACGGCCTTGACGACGTCGCCCTTCTTGACGTTGCCGCCGGGGATCGCGTCCTTGACGGTCGCGACGATGACGTCGCCCACGCCCGCGTAGCGACGGCCGGAGCCGCCGAGGACGCGAATCGTGAGGAGCTCCTTGGCACCGGTGTTGTCGGCGACGCGGAGTCGGGATTCCTGCTGAATCATGTGAGTCTCCTTCGCTGAGTTTCAGCGCTCAGGCCCGTGAGGGCCTACTTCGCCTTCTCGAGGATTTCGACGAGGCGCCAGCGCTTCGAGGCGCTCAGGGGGCGCGTCTCAGCGATGAGGACGAGGTCGCCGATGCCGGCCTGGTTCTGCTCGTCGTGAGCCTTCACCTTGCTGGAACGGCGGACGACCTTGCCGTAGAGGGGGTGCTTCACGCGGTCCTCGAGCGTGACGACGATGGTCTTGTCCATCTTGTCGCTCGTGACGTAGCCGCGGCGCGTCTTGCGGTAGTTGCGCTTGAGCTCGCCCTCGGCCTCAGCGGCCTGGTTCTGCGTGGTCTCGGCCATTACTTGGTCTCCTCAGCTTCCGTCGCCTTCGCGGCGGCCTTCTTGGAGGCCTTCTTCGTGTCGACGGCCTCGACGGGTGCGGGCGTGGCACGAATGCCGAGCTCGCGCTCACGGATGACCGTGTAGATGCGCGCGATGTCGCGCTTCACCTGGCGGATGCGCCCGCGCTCCTCGGCCTGCCCCGTGGCGGCCTGGAAGCGCAGGTTGAACAGCTCCTCCTTGGCCTTCTTGAGCTCTTCGGCCAGACGGCCCTCTTCGAACGTGTCGAGCTCGACGATGGCGAGCTCCTTGGATCCGATCGCCATTTTTACTCGCCTTCCTCGCGCGAAATGATGCGTGCCTTGAGCGGGAGCTTGTGAATCGCTCGGGTGAGCGCCTCACGAGCGAGCGTCTCGTCGACGCCGGCGACCTCGAAGAGGACGCGGCCCGGCTTGACGTTCGCGACCCACCACTCCGGCGAGCCCTTGCCGGAGCCCATTCGGGTCTCGGCGGGCTTCTTCGTGAGGGGACGGTCCGGGTAGATGTTGATCCAGACCTTGCCGCCGCGCTTGATGTGGCGCGTCATGGCGATACGAGCGGCCTCGATCTGACGGTTGGTGACGTACGCGGGCGAGAGGGCCTGGATGCCGTACTCACCGAACGAGACCTTGGTGCCGCCCGTCGCCTGGCCCGTACGGGTGGGACGGTGCTGCTTGCGGTGCTTGACTCGACGTGGGATAAGCATGGTTATGCCTCAACTCCTGCGGCGACCTGCTTGTCCGCGTCGCGGCGGGGGCGACGGTTGCGGTCGTTCCGGTCTCGGGACGGCTTCTGGTTGGCCTGCTCGCGGGCGAGCTCCTTGTTGGTCAGGTCGCCCTTGTAGATCCAGACCTTGACACCGATGCGGCCGTACGTGGTCTTGGCCTCGTAGAAGCCGTAGTCGATGTTCGCGCGGAGCGTGTGCAGGGGCACGCGGCCCTCGCGGTAGAACTCCGAGCGGCTCATCTCGGCGCCGCCGAGACGGCCCGACACCTGGATGCGGATGCCCTTGGCGCCGGCGCGCTGCGCGCCCTGCAGGCCCTTGCGCATCGCGCGACGGAACGCCACGCGAGCGGAGAGCTGCTCGGCGATGCCCTGCGCGACGAGCTGCGCGTCGGCCTCGGGGTTCTTCACCTCGAGGATGTTGAGCTGGATCTGCTTGCCCGTGAGCTTCTCGAGGTCCGAGCGCAGGCGCTCGGCCTCGGCGCCGCGACGGCCGATCACGATGCCGGGGCGCGCCGTGTGGATGTCGATGCGGACGCGGTCGCGCGTGCGCTCGATCTCGATGCGCGAGACGCCGGCGCGGTCGAGCGTCTTCGTGAGGTACTCGCGGATGCGAATGTCTTCCTTCACGTAGTCCGCGTAGCGCTGACCGGGCTTCGTCGAGTCGGCGTACCAGCGCGACACGTGGTCGGTGGTGATGCCGAGGCGGAAGCCGTACGGATTGATCTTCTGGCCCATTACTTGGTCTCCGCCTTCTTCTCGATCTCGGGCGTGGCAAGCTCCACCGTGATGTGGCTCGTCCGCTTGTTGATGCGGAAGGCGCGACCCTGTGCTCGCGGCTGGAAGCGCTTGAGCGTGGGGCCCTCGTCGACGTACGCAGCGGCGACGTAGAGGTCGCGCTCGTCGAGGAAGGCGTTCTCCTTGTCGGCCTTCACGCGAGCGTTGGCCACGGCCGAGGCGACGACCTTGTAGATCGGCTCGGCTGCGCCCTGCGGCGCGAACTTCAGGATGGCAAGCGCCTCGAGCGCCTGCTTGCCGCGGATCAGGTTGACGACGCGGCGAGCCTTCTGAGGGGTGACGCGGATGTGTCGCACGCGTGCGATCGACTCCACCATGTGTTCCTCCTTCACGCCACCGCGTTAGCGGCGGCGACCCTTCTTGTCGTCCTTCTCGTGACCGCGGAAGGTACGGGTCGGCGCGAACTCGCCGAGCTTGTGACCGACCATCGTCTCCGTCACGAAGACGGGGATGTGCTTGCGGCCGTCGTGCACCGCGATCGTGTGGCCGAGCATGTCGGGGACGATCATCGAGCGGCGCGACCACGTCTTGATGACGTTCTTCGAACCGGCTTCGTTCTGCTTGAGGACCTTCTGCAGAAGGTGCTCGTCGACGAAGGGGCCCTTCTTGAGACTGCGAGGCATCTTCTGGATCTCCTACTTGCGCTTCTTGCCGGTCGGGCGACGGCGGACGATGAGCTTGTCGCTCTCCTTGTTGGGACGACGCGTGCGACCCTCGGGCTGACCCCAGGGGCTCACGGGGTGACGACCACCGGAGGTGCGACCCTCGCCACCACCGTGCGGGTGGTCGACCGGGTTCATGACGACACCGCGGACCGTGGGACGGACGCCGAGCCAGCGCTTGCGACCGGCCTTGCCGAGGTTGATGTTCGACTGCTCGGCGTTGCCGACCTCGCCGATCGTCGCACGGCAGCGCGCGTCGACGTTGCGGACCTCGCCCGAGGGGAGGCGCAGCTGCGCGTAGGGGCCGTCCTTGGCGACGAGACGCACCGAGGCGCCGGCCGAGCGGGCGAGCTTGGCGCCGCCGCCGGGCTTGAGCTCGATCGCGTGCACGACCGTACCCGTGGGGATGTTGCGCAGCGGCAGGTTGTTGCCGGGCTTGATGTCGGCCTGGGGGCCGGACTCGACGATGTCGCCCTGCTTGAGCTTGTTCGGCGCGAGGATGTAGCGCTTCGTGCCGTCCACGAAGTGGAGGAGCGCGATGCGGGCGGTGCGGTTGGGGTCGTACTCGATGTGAGCGACCTTGGCGTTCACGCCGTCCTTGTCGTTGCGACGGAAGTCGATCAGACGGTACTGGCGCTTGTGACCGCCGCCGATGTGGCGCGTGGTGATGCGGCCCTGGTTGTTGCGGCCACCCGTCTTGGAGAGCGGGCGGAGCAGCGACTTCTCGGGCGTGGAACGCGTGATCTCGGTGAACTCGGACACCGAGGCGCCGCGACGACCGGGGGTCGTGGGCTTGTAGTTGCGAATAGCCATGTGAATTCGTCCTCTGGTGCCTTGATTAACCGACGTTCGTGAAGATGTCGATGGTGCCGGACTTGAGGGTGACGATGGCGCGCTTCGTGTCCTTGCGCTTGCCGGTGCCGAAGCGCGTGCGGCGCGTCTTGCCCTGGCGGTTGAGCGTGTTCACGGAGGCGACCTCGACCTTGAAGATCTGCTCGATGGCGAGCTTGATCTGGGTCTTGTTCGTACCCGGGGCGACCTCGAACGTGTAGCTGCCCTGGTCGATCAGGCCGTAGCTCTTCTCGGAGACGACGGGCGCGATGATGATGTCGCGGGGGTCCTTGTTGTTGCCGCTCATGCGCTCTGCTCCTTGCGGGTCTTGCTCTCGACGAAGGCGTCGAACGCGGCCTTCGTGAAGACGATGTCGTCGGAGACGAGGACGTCGTACGCGTTGAGCTGATCGGCGAAGATGACGTGCAGCTCGGCGATGTTGCGCACGCTGAGGAGGCTGAGCTCGTCGGTGCGGTCGATCACGACGAGCACGCGACGCGTCTCGCCGAAGTTGGCGATCGTGGCGAGCGCCTGCTTCGTCGAGGGCTTGTCGCCCGCGACGAGGGAGTCGACGACGTGGAGACGGCCCGTGCGGGCGCGGTCCGAGACGGCGCCGCGGAGGGCGGCCGCGATCATCTTCTTGGGGGTGCGCTGCGAGTAGTCGCGCGGCACAGGGCCGTGCACGACGCCGCCGCCGCGGTGCTGCGGCATGCGGACGGAGCCCTGACGGGCGTTGCCCGTGCCCTTCTGCTTGAAGGGCTTGCGGCCCGAACCGGAGACCTCGCCGCGGTTCTTCGTCTTGTGCGTGCCCTGGCGCGCGGCCGCGAGCTGGGCCGTGACGACCTGGTGGATGAGCGGGACGTTCGTCGCCGCGTCGAAGATCTCGGCGGGAAGCTCGACGGCGCCGGACTTCTTGCCGGTCGCGTCGAGGACGTCGATCGTGGTGGCAGCCATGTGGCTAGGCCCCCTTCACTGCGTTGCGGACGAAGACGAGTCGGCCCTTGCCGCCGGGGACGGCGCCCTTGACGAGGAGGATGCCCTTCTCGGCGTCGACGGCCTGGACCGTGATGTTCTGGACGGTGACGCGGTCGCCGCCCATGCGGCCGGCCATGCGCGTGCCCTTGAAGACACGGCTGGGGGTGGCCGAGGCGCCGATCGAACCCGGCTTGCGGTGGTTCTTGTGCGCACCGTGCGAGGCCGAGACGCCCTTGAAGTTGTGGCGCTTCATGACGCCGGCGAAGCCCTTGCCCTTGCTGGTGCCGACGACGTCGATCTTCTGACCGACCTCGAAGAGGTCGACGCCGAGCTCCTGGCCGACCTCGTAGGAGGCGGCGTCAGCGGTGCGAACCTCGGTGACGTGGCGGCGGGGCGTGACGCCCGCGCTCTTGAAGTGACCGGCCTTGGGCTGGTTGACCTTGCGCGGGTCGATGGCGCCGGCGGCGATCTGGACGGCCTCGTAGCCGTCGTTCTCGAGCGACTTGATCTGGGTCACGACGTTGGGCGAGACCTGGATGACGGTGACCGGGACGAGACGGTTGTCTGCATCCCAGACCTGGGTCATGCCGAGCTTCGTGCCCAGCAGCCCCTTGTACGTCTTGGTAGCGGTAGACATGTGTTCCTCTAGAGCTTGATCTCGATGTTGACGTCGGCCGGAAGGTCGAGGCGCATGAGCGAGTCGACCGCCTTCGGCGTCGGGTCGACGATGTCGATCAGGCGCTTGTGGGTGCGCATCTCGAAGTGCTCGCGGCTGTCCTTGTACTTGTGGGGAGAACGGATGACGACGACCACGTTCTTCTCGGTCGGCAGCGGAACCGGGCCGATGACGGAGGCGCCTGCACGGGTGACCGTGTCGACGATCTTGCGCGCCGAGTTGTCGATGACCTCGTGGTCATACGACTTCAGTCGAATGCGGATCTTCTGTCCCGCCATGGTTTGACTCTCTCTCTTATGACGTGCCGCCATCGCGGCCTCGCATGCAAACCCTGCGTTGCCCCGATGGCACTGGTGTTCGCACCACTGTTCTTCTGTCAATTCACCTGCCCGGAGCGCGAACGCTCAGGCTGATGGACGGCGGCACCTCGGCGGGACGGATCCCACGCGCGGCGCGACCGCACACGCAACCAGGTTGTGTGTGGTGCGGACCGCGCTCCCGGTACCACCGGAGCTGTGCTCTGCTCCCAGCGGCTCAACCTGCGGCCGTGGGACCCGAGGGCCCGGCACGGGCGATTGAGCACGTACTGGCAGTGATTCGGCGGGCGCTCTCGCGCCTCCCGAAGTACTGAACTCAACGAGTTTAGCCCGAGGAACTGCATCCATGCAACCCGGGCGTGTCGCGCGTGCTCTCTCGACCTCGCGCCCCGGGCCCTCGGAACGATTCGGGCGCGGCGCGGCGCGGCTGGAGCGGAGACGCGGAACGACCCGGCATCCGAGACGGATGCCGGGTCGTTCGAGAACTCGGGAGGAGCGGTTGCGCTAGTGGGCGCCTTCGTTTCCGATGTGATCGTCGACGACCTGCGCGCCCTGCTGGACCTGCTCGGCGTACTGCCCGCCCGTGGCGGAGTTCACCTTGTCCTGCGCGGCCTGGATGGCCTGGTCGCTGAGCTCCTCGGCCTGATCGGACTTGAGGAATTCTTTCGCGTTGTCAAGCAAACCCATCCGGTCTCCTTTCGTCGACGACGGGCGGCGGAGACCGCCCACGACCAGTATGCCCCCGCGGACCTCAAAGGTCACGGGGTGCGCTCCCCCGGACCGGCAATCAGCCGCCCGCGACGGCATCGCTCGTCCGCCCGCACGGGAGCCGAGGCTGCCCCGGAAACGGGAAACGGGGGTCGGACCGAAGTCCGACCCCCGCATCGCGGAAGGAGCAGAAGCTACTTGACGATCTTCGTGACCGTGCCGGCGCCGACCGTGCGGCCGCCCTCACGGATCGCGAAGCCGAGGCCCTCTTCCATGGCGATGGGCTGGATGAGCTCCACCGACATGTCGGTCGTGTCACCGGGCATGATCATCTCCTTGCCCTCGGGCAGGGTGATGACGCCGGTCACGTCCGTCGTGCGGAAGTAGAACTGCGGGCGGTAGTTCGTGAAGAACGGGTTGTGACGGCCGCCCTCGTCCTTCGAGAGGATGTAGGCGGTGCCCTCGAAGTTGGTGTGCGGCGTGACCGAACCGGGCTTCACGACGACCTGGCCGCGCTCGACCTCTTCGCGCTTGGTGCCGCGGAGGAGGAGACCGCAGTTCTCGCCGGCCCAGGCCTCGTCGAGCTGCTTGTGGAACATCTCGATGCCCGTGACCGTCGTCTTCTGCGTGGGGCGAAGGCCCACGATCTCGACGTCCGAGTTGATCTTGAGCGTGCCGCGCTCGGCGCGACCCGTCACGACCGTGCCACGACCGGTGATCGTGAAGACGTCCTCGACGGGCATGAGGAACGGCTTGTCCTTGTCGCGCACCGGGTCCGGCACGTTCTCGTCGACGGCGTCCATGAGGTCGAGGACGGCCTGCGTCCACTTCTCGTCGCCCTCGAGGGCCTTGAGGCCCGAGACGCGCACGACGGGAGCGTCGTCGCCGGGGTAGCCCTGGCCCGAGAGGAGCTCGCGGACCTCGAGCTCGACGAGCTCGAGGATCTCCTCGTCGTCGACCATGTCGGCCTTGTTGAGCGCCACGCAGAGGTAGGGAACGCCGACCTGCTTGGCGAGGAGGACGTGCTCGCGCGTCTGGGCCATGGGGCCGTCCGTCGCGGCGACGACCAGGATCGCGCCGTCCATCTGCGCCGCACCCGTGATCATGTTCTTGACGTAGTCGGCGTGACCGGGGGCGTCGACGTGAGCGTAGTGACGCTTGGGCGTCTCGTACTCGACGTGCGAGATGTTGATCGTGATGCCGCGCTGACGCTCCTCGGGAGCCGAGTCGATCGACGCGAAGTCGCGCTGAACGTTCGTTGCCGAGGGGTACTTGTCAGCAAGCACCTTCGAGATGGCGGCCGTCAGCGTCGTCTTACCGTGGTCGACGTGACCGATCGTACCGATGTTGACGTGCGGCTTGGTCCGCTCGAACTTGGCCTTAGCCACTGTGGTCCTCCTCAGGACGTCATTGATTCCCGTCCACACAAGCGGACAGATTTCATTGGTGTGCAGTTGAGCATGTTACCCGGTCGTAACCGACCGGATGACGAGTGGTCGCTCGCATCCGGTCGGGCGGGGCGGGCCCGCCCGACCGGATGCGGGGCAGCGGGAGCTACTCGCCCTTGTTCTTCTGGATGATCTCGTCGGCGACGTTCCTGGGAACCTCGGCGTACGTCTCGAAGGTCATCGAGTAGACGGCGCGGCCCGACGTCTTGCTGCGCAGGTCGCCGATGTAGCCGAACATCTCCGAGAGCGGGACGAGGGCGCTGACGACCTTGACGCCCGAGGCGTCCTCCATCGACTGGATCTGTCCGCGGCGCGAGTTCAGGTCGCCGATGACGTCGCCCATGTACTCCTCGGGAGTACGGACCTCGACCGCCATGAGCGGCTCGAGGATGACGGGCTGCGCCTTCTGCGAGGCCTCCTTGTAGGCCATCGAGCCGGCGATCTTGAACGCCATCTCCGAGGAGTCGACGTCGTGGTACTGGCCGTCGAGCAGCGTCGCCTTGACGCCGACGACGGGGTAGCCGGCGAGCACGCCGACCTGCATGGCGTCCTGGATGCCGGCATCCACCGAGGGGATGTACTCGCGGGGCACGCGACCGCCGGAGACGGCGTTCACGAACTCGTACGTCTTGTCGCCCTCGATCTCGAGCGGTTCGAGCTTGATCTGGACCTTCGCGAACTGGCCCGAGCCACCGGTCTGCTTCTTGTGGGTGTAGTCCCACTTGTCGACCACGCGACGGATCGTCTCGCGGTAGGCGACCTGCGGCTTGCCGATGTTCGCCTCGACCTTGAACTCGCGCTTCATGCGGTCGACGAGGATGTCGAGGTGGAGCTCGCCCATGCCCGAGATCGTCGTCTGGCCCGTCTCGGCGTTGAGCTCGACGCGGAACGTCGGGTCCTCCTCGGCGAGCTTCTGGATCGCGACGCCGAGCTTCTCCTGGTCGGCCTTCGTGTTGGGCTCGATGGCGACCGAGATGACGGGCTCGGGGAAGGTCATCGACTCGAGGATGACCTGGTTGGCCGGGTCGCACAGCGTGTCGCCCGTGGTCGTGTCCTTGAGGCCGATGACGGCGTAGATGTGGCCGGCGGTGACCGAGTCGACCGGGTTCTCCTTGTTGGCGTGCATCTGGAAGATCTTCCCGATGCGCTCCTTCTTGCCCTTGGTGGAGTTGATCACCTGGGCGCCGGAGTCGAGGCCGCCGGAGTACACGCGGATGTACGTGAGCCGGCCGAAGAAGGGGTGCGTCACGATCTTGAACGCGAGCGCCGCGAAGGGCTCCTTCGCGTCCGCGTGGCGGAGGATGACCTTCTCCTCGTCGCGCGGGTCGTGCGCCTCGACGGCGGGCATGTCCAGCGGCGAGGGGAGGTAGTCGACGACCGCGTCGAGCATCGGCTGCACGCCGCGGTTCTTGAAGGCCGAGCCGCAGAGCACGGGGTAGATCTCGCTCGCGATGGTGAGCTTGCGGATGGCGCCCTTGATCTCGGCGACCGTGAGCTCCTCGCCCCCGAAGTACTTCTCGAGCAGCGCGTCGTCGGTCTCGGCGACCGTCTCGAGCAGCTTCTCGCGGTACTCGGCCGCCTTCTCGGCGAGCTCGGCGGGGATCTCCTGCACCTCGTACTTGGCGCCCATGGTCACGTCGCCCTTGGCGTCGCCGGGCCACACGAGGGCGCGCATCTCGACGAGGTCGACGACGCCGACGAAGTCGTTCTCGGCGCCGATGGGGAGCTGGATGACCAGCGGGCGCGCGCCGAGGCGCTTGATGATCGTGTCGACCGTGAAGTAGAAGTCGGCGCCGAGCTTGTCCATCTTGTTGACGAAGCAGATGCGGGGCACGTCGTACTTGTCGGCCTGACGCCACACCGTCTCGGACTGGGGCTCGACGCCCTCCTTGCCGTCGAAGACGGCGACGGCGCCGTCGAGCACGCGCAGGTTGCGCTCCACCTCGACGGTGAAGTCGACGTGTCCGGGGGTGTCGATGATGTTCAGCTGGACGCCGCCCCAGAAGCACGTCGTCGCGGCCGACGTGATCGTGATGCCGCGCTCCTGCTCCTGCGCCATCCAGTCCATCGTCGAGGCGCCGTCGTGCGTCTCGCCGATCTTGTGGTTGACACCGGTGTAGAACAGGATGCGCTCGGTCGTCGTCGTCTTACCGGCGTCGATGTGCGCCATGATGCCGATGTTGCGGACCTTCTTCAGGTCGGTAAGCACGTCCTGTGCCACAGGGTCTCCTCAAGAGTGATGTTCAGGGTGAAGGCTTTTGACTAGCACGTCGGGATGACGTGACGGTCGCGCGAAGCCTCACGCGGAGTGGTCGGGCCCTCGATCGGGGATGCGCGACCACGCGCGGCCCGCCGCGAGGTCATCGCGGCGGGCCGACGGGGCGGACTACCAGCGGTAGTGCGCGAAGGCCTTGTTCGAGTCGGCCATCTTGTGCGTGTCCTCGCGGCGCTTGACCGCGGCGCCGAGGCCGTTCGAGGCGTCGAGGATCTCGTTCTGGAGACGCTCGGTCATCGACTTCTCGCGGCGCTGCTTGGCGTACGAGGTGAGCCAGCGGAGCGCGAGCGTGTTCGCGCGGTGCGGCTTGACCTCGACGGGGACCTGGTAGGTCGAGCCGCCGACGCGGCGCGAGCGGACCTCGAGCGTGGGGCGCACGTTGTCGAGCGCCTTCTTGAGCGTGGCGACCGCGTCCTGGCCGTTCTTCGCGGCGACGCCCTCGAGCGCGTCGTAGACGATGCGCTCGGCGAGGCCCTTCTTGCCGTCGAGGAGGATCTTGTTGACGAGCTGGCTCACGATCGGCGCGCCGTACACGGGGTCGGCGACGACGGGGCGCTTCGGGGCGGGACCCTTACGGGGCATTACTTCTTCTCCATCTTCGCGCCGTAGCGGCTGCGGGCCTGCTTGCGGTTCTTCACGGCCTGCGTGTCGAGCGCACCGCGGACGATCTTGTAGCGGACACCGGGGAGGTCCTTCACACGACCGCCGCGGACGAGCACCATCGAGTGCTCCTGGAGGTTGTGGCCCTCGCCGGGGATGTACGCCGTGACCTCGGTGCCGTTCGACAGCTTCACGCGGGCGACCTTGCGGAGAGCCGAGTTCGGCTTCTTCGGGGTGGTCGTGTACACGCGCGTGCAGGTGCCGCGCTGCTGCGGGTTGGCCTTAAGCGCGGGCGTCTTCGACGTCGTCGCCTTGGGACTGCGTCCCTTGCGGACCAACTGCTGAATGGTTGGCACGGATTTCTCTCCTTGGATTTGTACTGCTCGGATTCGGGCACGACACGTGCCCGGGGCGCCCGGCTCGCGTGCTCCGGGTCCCTCGCCAGCGGTCCGCTGTCGCGGAGCGACGAGGAGTGTGCGCCCCTTGACCTACCGGCGGTACAAAATTCACTCGGTATCGCTGGCTGGTGAAGCGGTGGCGGCCGGAAGGCGGCTGACTTCGCTTGCGGTCGGATCCGCCGCTTGCTGACAGGCTGCGGAACCGCACGGAATATAGGCGCGACAGGGCGCGCGCACCGAAATAGCGTAACGGCTCGTTGGATACCGGTCAAGCGCGCGTGGCGCGCCCCCTTGACCGATCGGACGTTAACGTCCGATCATGCGCGTCGCCCGGCATCCGTCACGGCGCTCGCGCCGACCGTCGGGGCGACGTCGTCGCGCCCCTGCGCATCGGCGACCGCGGCGTCGTAGGCGGCTCGGTCGCGGGCGTCGAGCCGGGCGAGGCGACGACCGCGTGCGGCCACGACGAGGCCGACCCAGGTGAACGCCTCCCGCGCGACGATCGCCGCCGTGAGCGCGCCGGGCAGGTTGGTCGGCTCGGCGAGCGAGTCCTGCAGCGCGCCCAGCGACCAGCCGTCGCCGTTGATCGCGCCCTGCGCGACGACGCCGAGGTGGTACGAGCCGAAGGCGGCGATGGCGGCCAGCAGCCCGCCGAAGACGTAGCTCCAGGTGCCGGCGCGGCGGCCGACGAGCGCCCAGACGATGAAGAGGATGCCGAAGACCGCCGTCGGCAGCCAGAACGGCGCCGTCGTCGCGAACGCGCGCAGGCTCTCGACGAACTCGGCGCCCGAGGTGAAGACGACGCGCAGCCCGGCGAAGGCGGCGGCGTAGGCGGCGCCGAACAGGGCCGTGGCGAGGACGGCGGCCGAGACGGCGAAGACCCGGTTCCCGCGCGAGGCGGGCAGGTCGGGCAGCGAGTCCGCCTTCGTCTCGCTCAGCCCGAGGGGCGCGAAGGCGCGGTCGACGGCCTCGTCGGCCGCCCGCCGCGGCGAGGAGGCGCCCGTCGCTCGCGCCGGGGTCGTGGTGCGGTCGACGACGACGGTGCGGCGCTCGGGCGCGGCGGCTGCGGCGCCGGCCGGCGCCGCCTTCTCCTCGGCGTCCGGGGCGGCATCCGCGCCGGCGTCCGCATCCGCGGACGCCGGCGACTCGTCGCCGCCCTCGGCCGCGGCGGCCGCGCTCTCGGCGGCGGGCGCGCGCCACCCGCCGTCGCGCTCGCGAGCTGGCGCGGCCGCGTCCGTCGCGGTGGTGGCACCGGCGTCCGCGGCCGCGCGGGCGTCGCGGCGCGGGGCCGAGAGCCCCATTCGCTCTCGGGCGCGCTCGGCCGCATCGCTCAGCAACTGCGTCTCCGCCAGCGGCGGCCGCTCCGCACCCCCCGCGGCGGCGGCACCGGCGGGCGCCGTGCTCGGCTTCGACGACGACGCCTCCAGCCCGGTGGATTCGGCGGCCGAGTCCCCGTTCGGCTCGGAGACGGCCGGGGTCGCGGCGGAGGCCCCGGAGGCGGCCGAGACGGCGGCGGCTGCGAGAGCCGGCGAGGCCGCCGCAGCCGCAGCAGGGGCCGACGAACCGGACGACGCCTGCGTCGCGGGTCGACGCGCCGAGACCGGGCGACGGGGCGCGACCGCGGGCTCCTCGCCGTACACCTTCTGCAAGGCGTCGAGGTCGTCGCCGCCGGCGTCGCCGAGGGAGAGCCGCCGACTGCGCTGCACGGCCGCGTCGAGGCGGGCGGTCGCGGCGCGGTCGGCGCCTCCCGCATCCGGTCGATCGCTGGCGGCCTGGTCGCGCGGGGTCTCAGTCATGCCGATCATGGTAGGCCGGGGCGCGTCGCGAGCCGCGCGGACAGGCCGCGCGAACGCGAGCCCGCTCCCCCGTCAGGCCGCGGGCGCCGCGTCGTAGACGACCCAGGCGGTCCTCGTCGCGACGCCGTCGTAGAGGGCCTGCGCCGCCGCGTTGTCCTGCGCCGTGATCCAGCGCACGACGGAGCCGCCGGCGTCCGCCGCGCGCCGCTGCAGCTCCGCGATGATCGCGCGGCCGACGCCCCTCCCCCGCACGTCCGGCCGCGTGAAGAGGTCGTCCAGCCAGATCCCGCGCGTCCCCGTCGACGGCCGGGCGAACCACCGGTGATCGCCGAGGCCCACGACCCGGCCGTCCAGCTCCGCCACGACGGCGCCCGTCTCGTGCGCCGGGTCGAGGATCCACGACCACACCCGCTCCACGACGCCCTCGTCGGGCGCGAGCCGGTAGAACGCCCGATAGGCGCGGAAGATCTCCTTCCAGGCATCCTCGTCGGCAGGGGTGACGTCTCGCACGATCGCATCGCTCATGCCGAGGACGCTAGCGGCGGAGGGTCGGCGAGGGAACGGTGCGACCGCCCGGAACGAGGGAGCGCCCCCGTGCGGATGCACAGGGGCGCTCGGCGGCGGGGTCGCCGCCCGGTCGGCTCGGGACTAGCTGAAGTTGGTCGTCCCGAAGTCCTCGCCGGTGAAGGCGTCGAAGTCGACGAAGGAGAGGTCCCCGTCGTCGAACGACATGTCGCCGCCGAGGTGGTAGGGGTAGCGCTCGGCGCGCGCCTCCTCCGTCGGCTCGACGACCATGTCGCGGTACTTCGTGATGCCCGTTCCGGCCGTGATGAGACGTCCGATGATGACGTTCTCCTTGAGGCCGACCAGCGGGTCCGTCTTGCTCTCCATGGCGGCCTGCGTGAGCACGCGGGTCGTCTCCTGGAACGAGGCGGCCGAGAGCCACGACTCCGTCGCGAGCGACGCCTTCGTGATGCCCATGACCTCCTGGCGGCCCGCGGCGGGCTTCTGCCCGTTCTGCACCGCGGCGCGGTTGACCTCGGCGAAGCGCATGCGGTCGGTGAGCTCACCGGGCAGCATGTCGGTCTCGCCGTGGTCGACGACCGTGATCTTGCGGAGCATCTGGCGGACGATGACCTCGATGTGCTTGTCGTGGATCGGCACGCCCTGCGAGCGGTACACGCCCTGCACGCCGCCGACGAGGTACTTCTGCACCTCGCGGGCGCCGCGCACGCGCAGCACGTCCTTCGGGTCCAGCGGGCCCTCGATGAGCTGCTGGCCGAGCTCCACGTGGTCGCCGTCCTTGACGAGCAGCTCCGCGCGCTTGAGCACGGGGTACGCCTGCTGCTCGTCGCCGTTGTCGGGCGTGAGGATCAGCTTGCGCGCCTTGTCCGTGTCCTGGATCTCGATCTTGCCCGCGAGCTCCGCGAGGGGCGCCGCGCCCTTGGGCGTGCGCGCCTCGAAGAGCTCCTGCACGCGGGGCAGACCCTGCGTGATGTCGGAGCCGCTGGAGACGCCGCCCGAGTGGAACGTGCGCATCGTGAGCTGCGTGCCGGGCTCGCCGATCGACTGCGCCGCGATGATGCCGACGGCCTCGCCGAGGTCGACGAGCTCGCCCGAGGCGAGCGAACGGCCGTAGCACTTCGCGCAGACGCCGACGCTCGACTCGCAGGTGAGCACCGAGCGCACCTTGACGCTCGTGACGCCCGACGCGATGAAGCGGTCGATCTGCACGTCGCCGACGTCGATGCCCGCCTCGGCGAGCACCTCGCCCTTGGCGTCCACGACGTCCGCCGCGAGCGTGCGCGCGTAGACCGAGTTCTCGACGTTCTCGTCGCGCTCGAGCTCCGTGCCGTCCGCCGAGGCGTGGGCGATCGGGAAGTCGAGGCCCTTCGAGGTGCCGCAGTCCTCCTCGCGGATGATGACATCCTGCGAGACGTCCACGAGACGACGCGTCAGGTAGCCCGAGTCGGCCGTGCGGAGGGCCGTGTCGGCGAGGCCCTTGCGGGCGCCGTGGGTCGAGATGAAGTACTCCGCCACCGTGAGGCCCTCCGAGTAGGAGTGCACGATGGGGCGGGGGATGATCTCGCCCTTCGGGTTCGACACGAGGCCGCGCATGCCGGCGATCTGGCGCACCTGGAGCCAGTTGCCGTTGGCGCCCGCGGTGACCATGCGGTGGATCGAGTTCGTGTCGGGGAACGCCGCCTGCATGTCGGCGGCCACGAGGTTGGTCGCGGCCTCCCACTTCTTGATGACGTCCGCGCGGTACTCCTTCTCGGAGATCGCGCCGAAGGTCTGCCACTCCTCGCGCAGCTCCGAGACCTCGGCCTCGGTGTCCGCGACGATCTGCTTCTTCGACTCCGGCGTGACGATGTCCGAGATCGCGAGCGAGATGCCCGAGCGCGTGGCCCAGTAGAAGCCCGCGTCCTTGATCTTGTCGAGGGTCGAGGAGACCTCGTCCTTCGAGTAGCGCTCGGCGAGGTAGTTGACGACGCCCGACAGTCGGCCCTTCGTCATCGTGTCCTCGACGTAGGGGTACGAGTCCGGGAGCAGCTCGTTGAAGAGCGCCCGGCCCAGCGTCGTCGGCACGAGCACGGGGCCCTCGCCGGCGTAGCCCTCGGGGGCGCGACCCTCCTCGAACGCGATGTCCGCGAGACGGATGCGGACGGGCGCGTTGAGGTGCAGCGTGCCCTGGTCCTTCGCCATGATCGCCTCGGCGACCGACGAGAAGACGCGGCCCGCGCCGGTCTCCTCGGGACGCTCGAAGGTCAGGTGGTACAGGCCCGCGACCATGTCCTGCGACGGGAGCGTCACGGGACGGCCGTCCGACGGCTTCAGGATGTTGTTCGACGCGAGCATGAGCACGCGCGCCTCCGCCTGGGCCTCGACCGAGAGCGGCAGGTGGACGGCCATCTGGTCGCCGTCGAAGTCGGCGTTGAACGCCGCGCAGACGAGCGGGTGCAGCTGGATCGCCTTGCCCTCGATGAGCAGCGGCTCGAACGCCTGGATGCCGAGGCGGTGGAGCGTCGGCGCGCGGTTGAGCAGCACGGGGCGCTCGCGGATGACCTCTTCGAGGACGTCCCACACCTCGGGCTTCGCGCGCTCGACCGAGCGCTTCGCCGCCTTGATGTTCGACGCGTGGCCGAGGTCGATCAGGCGCTTGATCACGTACGGCTTGAACAGCTCGAGCGCCATCTGCTTGGGCAGACCGCACTGGTGCATCTTGAGCTGCGGACCGACGATGATGACCGAACGGCCCGAGTAGTCCACGCGCTTGCCGAGCAGGTTCTGGCGGAACCGGCCCTGCTTGCCCTTGAGCATGTCGCTCAGCGACTTGAGCGCGCGGTTGCCCGTGCCCGTGACGGGACGGCCGCGGCGACCGTTGTCGAAGAGCGCGTCGACGGCCTCCTGCAGCATGCGCTTCTCGTTGTTCACGATGATCTCGGGGGCGCCGAGGTCGAGCAGGCGGCGGAGCCGGTTGTTGCGGTTGATCACACGACGGTAGAGGTCGTTGAGGTCGCTCGTGGCGAAGCGGCCGCCGTCGAGCTGCACCATCGGGCGCAGCTCCGGCGGGAGCACGGGCACGACGTCCAGCACCATGGATGCGGGGCTGTTGCCCGTCGCGAGGAACGAGCTCACGACCTTGAGGCGCTTGATCGCGCGGATCTTCTTCTGGCCCTTGCCCTCGGCGATCTGCTGGCGCAGGATCTCCGCCTCGGCCTCCAGGTCGAAGCCCAGCAGACGGCGCTTGATCGACTCGGCGCCCATGTACGCCTCGAAGTAGTCGCCGTAGCGGTCCATGAGCTCGTGGAAGTCGGAGTCCTCCGGCTTGAGCTCGCCGACCTTGAGGTTCTTGAAGGCCTCCCACACGCGCTCCGTGCGGGCGATGTCCTCCTCGAAGCCCTTGCGGAGCTGCGCCATCTCCTTCTCGCCCAGATCGCTCGTCTTGCGGATCTGGTCGGCCTTGGCGCCGGCCTGCTCGAGCTCGCGGAGCTCGTCCTCGAGGCGCTTGAGGCGCGACGCGATCGCCGCGTCCTTCTGGTCGTTCAGCGTCTTGAGCTCGAGGCGGATCTCCTGCTCGAGGCCGGGGAGGTCGTCGCGACGACCCTCCTCGTCGATGGAGATGACCATGTAGGCCGCGAAGTAGATGACCTTCTCGAGGTCCTTCGGCGCCATGTCGAGGAGGTAGCCGAGGCGGCTCGGCACGCCCTTGAAGTACCAGATGTGCGTGACGGGCGCGGCGAGCTCGATGTGGCCCATGCGCTCGCGGCGCACGGCCGACTTCGTGACCTCGACGCCGCATCGCTCGCAGACGATGCCCTTGAAGCGCACGCGCTTGTACTTCCCGCACGCGCACTCCCAGTCGCGCGAGGGTCCGAAGATCTGCTCGCCGAACAGGCCGTCGCGCTCGGGCTTGAGCGTGCGGTAGTTGATGGTCTCCGGCTTCTTGACCTCGCCGTACGACCAGTTGCGGATGTCCTCGGCGGTCGCGAGGCCGATCCGCAGCTCGTCAAAGTTGGTTGCGTCCAGCAATTCCGTTGTCTCCCTGATGAAAAAGCTTGCGTCGACTGCGGATGCCGCTAGATCTCGTCGACCGAGGCGGTCTCGAAGCGCGCGGAGATGTTGATGCCGAGCTCCTCGGCGGCGCGGTACGCCTCGTCGTCGGTGTCGCGGAGGTTGATCGCCGTGCCGTCGGCCGAGAGCACCTCGACGTTCAGGCAGAGCGACTGCATCTCCTTCATGAGCACCTTGAAGGACTCGGGGATGCCGGGCTCCTGGATGTTCTCTCCCTTGACGATCGACTCGTAGGCCTTGACGCGGCCGACGATGTCGTCGGACTTGATCGTGAGGAGCTCCTGCAGCGTGTAGGCCGCGCCGTACGCCTGGAGCGCCCACACCTCCATCTCGCCGAAGCGCTGTCCGCCGAACTGGGCCTTACCGCCCAGGGGCTGCTGCGTGATCATCGAGTACGGACCCGTCGAGCGCGCGTGGATCTTGTCGTCCACGAGGTGGTGCAGCTTCAGGATGTACATGAAGCCGACCGAGATCGGGTCCGGGAAGGGCTCGCCCGAACGGCCGTCGAAGACCTGCGTCTTGCCCGACGAGCCGATGAGGCGGTCGCCGTCGCGGGTGCGGAGCGTCGAGTCGAGCAGACCCTGGATCTCTTCCTCCGTGGCGCCGTCGAAGACGGGCGTCGCGAGGCGCGTGCCGGGGGCGACGCTGCGGCCGTTCTCGGGGATCTGCGAGGCCCACTCGGGGTCTCCCTCGATCTCCCAGCCCGTCTGCGCGACCCAGCCGAGGTGCGTCTCGAGCACCTGGCCGAAGTTCATGCGCTTCGGGATGCCGAGCGGGTTGATGATGATGTCGAGCGGCGTGCCGTCGGCGAGGAACGGCATGTCCTCCTCGGGCAGGATCTTCGCGATGACGCCCTTGTTGCCGTGGCGGCCGGCGAGCTTGTCGCCCTCCGTGATCTTGCGCTTCTGGGCGATGTAGACGACGACGCGCTGGTTGACGCCCGAGCCGAGCTCGTCGTCGCCCTCCTCGGCGTCGAAGACCTTGACGCCGATGATCGTGCCGGACTGGCCGTGCGGCACCTTCAGCGACGTGTCGCGCACCTCGCGGCTCTTCTCGTTGAAGATCGCGCGGAGCAGGCGCTCCTCGGCCGACAGCTCGGTCTCGCCCTTCGGCGTGACCTTGCCGACGAGGATGTCGCCGGGCTGCACCTCGGCGCCGATGCGGATGATGCCGCGCTCGTCGAGGTCCTTCAGGAGCTCGGGCGAGACGTTGGGCAGGTCGCGCGTGAGCTCCTCCTTGCCGAGCTTCGTGTCGCGCGCATCCACCTCGTACTCCTCGATGTGGATCGAGGAGAGGGTGTCGTTCTTCACGAGGTTCTGGCTCAGGATGAGCGCGTCCTCGAAGTTGTGGCCCTCCCACGGCATGAAGCCCACGAGGAGGTTCTTGCCGAGCGCGAGCTCGCCCTGGTCGGTGGCGGGGCCGTCGGCGATGACCTCGCCGGCCTCGATCCGCTGGCCCGCCGAGACGATGACGCGGTGGTTGTAGCAGGTGCCGTGGTTCGAGCGGTCGAACTTGCGGAGGAAGTAGGACTCCGAGCCGCCCTCGTCGAGCTGCACGACGACGTGGTCGGCCGAGACCGACGCGACGACGCCCGCGCGGTTCGCCGTGATGACGTCGCCCGCGTCGATGGCCGCGTAGCCCTCCATGCCGGTGCCGACGACGGGGCTCTCGCTGCGCACGAGCGGCACCGCCTGGCGCTGCATGTTGGCGCCCATGAGCGCGCGGTTCGTGTCGTCGTGCTCGAGGAACGGGATGAGCGAGGTCGCGACCGACGCCATCTGGCGCGGCGAGACGTCCATGTAGTTCACGTCGCCCGCGGGCACGAGCTCGACCTCGCCGCCCTTGCGGCGGACGAGCACCTCGACGTCGGCCAGGCGGCCCTGCTCGTCGAGCGCGGCGCCGGCCTGCGCGATGACGAACTCGTCCTCCTCGGCGGCCGTCAGGTAGTCGACCTCGTCGGTGACCGTGCCGTCGACCACGCGGCGGTACGGCGTCTCGATGAAGCCGAACGCGTTGATCCGCGCGAACGTCGCGAGGTAGCCGATCAGGCCGATGTTCGGGCCTTCCGGGGTCTCGATGGGGCACATGCGGCCGTAGTGCGAGGGGTGCACGTCGCGGACCTCGACGCCCGCGCGCTCGCGCGAGAGGCCGCCGGGGCCGAGCGCCGAGAGGCGGCGACGGTGCGTGAGGCCGGCGAGCGGGTTGTTCTGGTCCATGAACTGCGAGAGCTGCGAGGTTCCGAAGAACTCCTTGATCGCCGCCACGACGGGACGCACGTTGATGAGCGTCTGCGGCGTGATCGCCTCGATGTCCTGCGTCGTCATGCGCTCGCGCACGACGCGCTCCATGCGGCTCAGGCCCGTGCGGACCTGGCTCTGGATGAGCTCGCCCACGGCGCGGATGCGGCGGTTGCCGAAGTGGTCGATGTCGTCCACGTCGAGGCGCACGTCGATCGCGTTGCCGTCGCGCACGCCGGGCATCGTGACCTCGCCCGCGTGGAGGCCCACGAGGTAGCGGATGGTCGAGACGATGTCCTCGACGCTCAGCACCGAGTCGGTGATGGGGGCGTCGATGCCGAGCTTGCGGTTGATCTTGTAGCGGCCGACCTTCGCGAGGTCGTAGCGGCGCTCGTTGAAGTAGAAGTTCTCGAGGAGCGCGCGAGCGGCCTCCGAGGCGACCTGCTCGCCCGGGCGCAGCTTGCGGTAGATGTCCTTGAGGGCGTCCTCCTTGGTGCGGATGTCGTCCTTCTCGAGCGTGAGGGCCATCGACTCGAAGCCCGCGAAGCGCTCCTGGATGTCCTCCGTCGTGAGGCCGAGCGCCTTCAGGAACACCGTGACCGACTGCTTGCGCTTGCGGTCGATGCGCACGGCCACCTGGTCGCGCTTGTCGATCTCGAACTCGAGCCACGCGCCGCGGCTG
>Ga0153917_1000456_pt1 | contig 26778 bp, 24 predicted proteins | sample TSFL001MetaG_FD_104695 | JGI IMG/M metagenome (GOLD analysis project Ga0153917, IMG submission 104695) | Attine ant fungus gardens microbial communities from Florida, USA - TSFL001 MetaG | ecosystem: Host-associated > Fungi > Mycelium > Unclassified | place: USA: Florida, Paynes Creek Historic... | reverse complement strand
CTGACTTCATTGGGCAGTACCTCGGAATAGCCAGGTACAAGGAGGATATCGTCGAAGGTCAGGGCTTCTTGGCTGATACGCAGCATCGCGGGGGCTCCCGGGCGGGAAAAATGGAAGCGCGTCATTATACTCATCCACGGCGCGCCGCTCAATGCAAAATAAGGGCCTTCGGTCAGCCTTGCGGCAGTTTTACCTGCACCACCGCCACCGGCTGGTCCAGCCAGTCGGCGAAGCTGTCGAGGAAGGCTTGGGTGAAGCCGGCCTCGCCCCAGTTGTTGAAGATGAAGCCCAGGTTGGAAAAGGCACACGGCTGCAAGAAGAGAAACCCGTTGATGTCGTCCTCGAAACCACACAGCGGGCAGGTGAAGTTGTCGCTCACCGCGGGCATCCACTCCTCCAGGCTCTCGAACAGCGGCTCGCCGACTTCGCGCCGACACTCAGGGCACCCTGCCTCTTCGAGAAACCCTTCGGTGGGCGTATAGATGCAGCGCTTGAGCATCACCTCCAGGCCATTGACCTGCTCACCGAAGGGGAGTCGTTCCGGGTGCAGCGCCACCTTGCGGGCGCCTTGGGCCAAGGAGTAGCCCATGCGATTGCCGGTGCGGCCACAAGTGCTGAGCTGCTCCTCGACGATCTTCTCGCGCACCAGCCAGCGCAGGATCGCCCGGGCGCGGGCTTCGTGGACCGGGACAGTGGAAAGTTTGGGAACGATGATGCTCTGGGTGTTCATGAACGAAACGGGCCTGCGGACTGCGGTAGTGATGGGATTCTACCGATCAACCACCGAGGTAGCGACCGATCAGCGCCAGCCCGCTGGCCAGCACCAGCCAGGTGACCAGGCGCACGAAGGCCTCACGGGACAGCCTCAAGCTCAAGTGCCGGCCTAGCCAGAGCCCGACGGCCATCACCGGCAGCAGGCACGCCGCGAGCCACACCAGGTGGGCATCGGCATACACCCCGGCGATGAGGAACAGCGACAGGCGCACCACCGTGCTGCAGCTGATCAGCGCACTCTGGGTCGCACGCGCCTGCTCCGTGGAGTCCAGCCGCGCATTGAGGTAGATCGCATAAAGAAAGCCTCCGCTGCCGAACAAGGCGCCGAACAACCCGCCCGCCGTGCCCATCGGCACCGCCCAGGCACCGGCCAGCCGCGCAGGCCGCCCCTTCACGGCCAGCCCGTACAAGGCGTACCCCGTCACGAACAGCCCCATTAACAATAAAAGAACGTCCGATTTGAGCTGCAGCAGAAAGACCACGCCCAAGGTACACCCCACCGCCATGCATGGCAGCAGACGCAGCAGTTCCACCCGGGCCACCGCCTTGCGCGATGGCAGCCAGTTGCCGAAGGCCGCGACAAAGTCCAGCAGCACCAGCAGCGGGATGATCCGGGACAAAGGCATGAAGTGGATCAACACCGGCCCCGCCACCAACGCCGTCCCGAAGCCGGCGATGCCGAAGACGATGTAGGCGACACCGACGCCCAGCACGATGGGCAGCCATTCGAGACTGGAAAGCGATAGTTGGGCGGACATGGGCGTGATTCCTGGGAAGACCGGGACAGGTTAGCCACTCACGAGCCATGCCGGCTAATATGCCTTTTCGCCATCAGCCATCTCGAAAAGGCATGCCATGACCTCCATCCGCCAATTGCGCTACTTCGTGGAAATTGCCGACAACGGCAGCTTCAGCGCAGCCGCCGGGCGGCTATACATTGCCCAGTCAGCCCTGAGCCGGCAGATCAAGGAACTGGAACAGCAGCTCGGCACGCCGCTGTTCGAGCGCACCGCCCGTCAGCCTCGGCTGACTGCGGCCGGCCTGGCCTTTCTCGAGCGGGCCCGACGCCTGCTCGCTGACCTGGACAAGGCCGAACGCCTGGCACAGGAGATAGGCCAGGGGCTGCGCGGCAGCCTGCGCCTGAACCATTCCAGCACAGTGCCGCTGACCGGGCGACTGCTCGAGCGCCTCGGCGGCTATCTGGAGGCCAACCCAGGCATTACCCTGGAAATCGCCCAGCAATCGTCGGAAGCGCAGCTGGACGATATCGCCGACGGACGCCTGGAAACAGGCCTGCTGCGCCTTCCCGTACTGCGTCAGCACCGGGACGTGGAAACCTTTGCCCTGTTCAGCGAGCCATTGCTGCTGGCCGTGGCTGCAGGCCATCCATTGGCCGATGCCACACAAGTGGAGCTCGCCCGATTGCGCGACGAACGTTTCATCTCCATTCCCCATCGGCAGCGAGGTGGCTTGAGCTATCTGTCCGCTTCGTTGTGCATGAAGGCTGGATTCTTTCCCCAGCCTGCGCAGGTCGTTTCACGCAAGACCACGCAACTGCAACTGATCCAGGCCGGGCTCGGGGTCGCTTTGTTGCCGGCCTGCATGCGCGAGATCGCATCGGCCTCGGTGCGTTTCATCCCTTTGGCCGAAGCGTGCGAGAGCACCGTGGCCCTGGCTTGCCGACGGGACGCGGGTGAGCTGGTGCGCCAGTTGGCCAGGGCCATGCAAGGTTCGAGCGCCGGCACAGACAACCAAGCGTGATGTCCTTTATGATGCCCGCCATGATCAAAGACCCCTTCGAACGACTCGGCCTGGACCGCGAGGTCCTTACCGTCAGCCAGCTCAACGGCCGCGCTCGCGTGCTGCTCGAGGATGTGTTCCGCAGTGTCTGGGTGGAAGGCGAGATTTCCAACCTCGCCCGCCCCGCCTCCGGGCACATGTATTTCACCCTCAAGGACAGCGGCGCCCAGGTGCGCTGCGCGCTGTTCCGGCAGAATGCCGCACGCGTGCGCCAGGCCCTGCGTGACGGCCTGGCGGTGCGGGTGCGTGGCAAGGTCTCGCTGTTCGAGGGCCGGGGCGACTACCAGCTGATCCTCGACACCGTCGAGCCTGCCGGTGATGGCGCCCTGCGCCTGGCCTTCGAAGCACTGAAGGAAAAACTCGGCGCAGAGGGTCTGTTCAGCGCCGAACGCAAGCGGCCACTGCCCGCCCATCCACGGCGCATCGGCATCATCACCTCGCCCACCGGCGCGGTGATCCGCGACATCATCAGCGTATTCCGCCGCCGCGCACCGCAGGTGGAACTGAACCTGATCCCCACCGCCGTGCAGGGCCGCGAGGCCATCGCCCAGATCGTTCGCGCCGTGCGCCTGGCCGACAGCATGGGTTTCGACGCGCTGATCCTGGCCCGCGGCGGCGGCTCGCTGGAGGACCTCTGGTGCTTCAACGAGGAGGACGTCGCCCGCGCCGTGGCCGCCTGCCTCACCCCCATCGTCAGCGCCGTGGGCCATGAGACCGACGTGTCGATCAGCGACTTCGTCGCCGACGTGCGCGCACCCACGCCCTCGGCAGCGGCCGAACTGCTGGCACCGGACAACAGTGGTCTGCAGCAACGCCTGGACGGCCTGCAACGACGCCTGCTGCTACGCATGAAGGGCCGCCTGGCCCATGAGCAACTGCGCCTGGACAGCCTGACCCGTCGCCTGCGCCACCCCGGCGAGCGCCTGCGCCAGCAGGCCCAGCGACTGGACGACCTGGACATGCGCCTGCGCCGAGCCTTCATGCTCACCCTGGACCGACGCCGCGAACGCCTGGGCCGCCTCGACACCCGCCTGACCGCGCAACACCCCGGACGCACGCTCAAGCTGCTGGGCCAACGCCTGGACAGCCTCGCAGAACGCCTGCCACGGGCGATGCGCGAAGTCCTCAAGGATCGCCGCCAGCGCTTCCAGGCCCAGTTGCAGACCCTGCAGGTGGTCAGCCCCCTGGCGACCCTGGCCCGCGGCTACAGCATCCTGCTCGACGAGCGCGGCCAGGCCATCCGCAGCGCTGCCCAGACCCACAACGGCCAACGCCTGACCGCACGCCTGAACGAAGGCGAGCTCAAGGTCCGGGTCGAGGACAACCACCAGACTCCGGTCACCCTCTCGCTACTGGACTGACATATGCCCCGCCTGCTTGCCCCTCTGCTCGCCCTCTCCCTGCTGCTGCTCGGCACCCACGCCCAGGCCAGCTACATCACCCGCCAACTGAACAAGCCGGTCCCCGGCGGCGTGGCGGTGGTCGACCTGGGCCCGGCGGCCTCGGCGCCCAGCGCACGCTTCGACGGCAAACCGGTGCTGGTGGTGCAGGAACAAGGCAACTGGCTGGCCATCGTCGGCATTCCCCTGACCCAGACGCCCGGCACTGCCGTGCTGACCCAGGGCTCACGCACCCTGCCCTTCACCGTCGGCAGCAAGAAATACCCCGAGCAGCACATCACCCTGAAGAACAAGCGCCAGGTCAATCCCGAGCCTGCCGACCTCAAGCGCATCGACCGCGAGCTGGCCGAACAGATCAAGGCCTATCGCAGCTTCAGCCCTGTCCTGCCGAGCAATTTGATCCTCGACAAACCGGTCAGCGGTCCGTTGTCGAGCAAGTTCGGCGTGCGCCGCTTCTTCAATGGCGAAGAACGCAACCCACACGCCGGCCTGGACTTCGCCGTGCCGGCCGGCACACCGATCAAGACGCCAGCCAATGGCAAGGTGATCCTGGTGGGGAACTACTTCTTCAATGGCCGCACCGTGTTCGTCGACCACGGCCAGGGCTTCATCAGCATGTTCTGCCACATGTCGAAGATCGACGTGAAGCCCGGCCAGGCGTTGCGCCGCGGCGAGGTGGTCGGCCGGGTGGGCGCCACTGGCCGGGCGACCGGTCCGCACATGCACTGGAACGTCAGCCTCAACGATGCACGGGTGGACCCGGCGATCTTCATCGGGGCGTTCCAGCCCTGAGTCCGGGCCGTACTCTTCGCGGGTAACCCCACTCCCACAGGGTGCTGCACAGGCCTCGAAGGCGCTGCATCTCCCCGTGGGAGCGGGTTTGCCCGCGAAGAGGCCGGCAACGTCAGCACCATTTCAAACAAGTTGCGCCATCGAAAAATACTGCGCAAACATACCTAAGCCGCGCACAAATATCAGACATAAAATCTCGCAAAAATGCTTTTTTTAAGCATTCCTCTCAATTTTTTCCGAACGCTTGCCATCCCTCCAGCCACTGGTTAGGGTTGATGCATGAAAACCTTCAGCACCCTCATCCTGCTCCGACAACATCGCAGCCTCTGCCTGGTCAGCGCCCGACTACCAGGCTGATCGCGTCGCCTCGCCTCTTCATCTCGTTATCGCTCGGCAGGCCCGATCTCGGCCGCACACAAAAGGATTGCTTCCATGACCATGCTCAAAGACCCTTCGAAGAAATATCGCGCGTTCCCGACCATCGACCTGCCCGACCGCACCTGGCCGTCGAAGACCATCACCCAGGCGCCGATCTGGTGCAGCTCCGACCTGCGTGACGGCAACCAGTCGCTGATCGAGCCGATGGACTCGGAGAAGAAGCTGCGTTTCTGGAAGACCCTGGTGCAGGTCGGCGTGAAGGAAATCGAAGCCTCGTTCCCGTCTGCCTCGCAGACCGACTTCGACTTCGTGCGCACCCTGATCGAAGACGGCCACATCCCGGACGACACTACCATCCAGGTGCTCACCCAGGCCCGTGAAGACCTGATCGCCCGCACCTTCGAATCCCTGCGCGGCGCCAAGAAGGCCATCGTCCACCTCTACAACGCCACCTCGCCGTCGTTCCGCCGCATCGTCTTCAACCAGGACAAGCAAGGCGTGAAGGACATCGCGGTGAACGCCGCCAAGCTGTTCGTCAAATACGCCGCGCAGCAGCCACAAACCCAGTGGACCTTCCAGTACTCGCCGGAAACCTTCAGCGCCACCGAGATGGACTTCGCCAAGGAAGTCTGCGACGCGGTGATCGAGGTGTGGAACCCGACCCCTGAGCACAAGATCATCCTCAACCTGCCGGCCACCGTCGAAGTCTCGACGCCTAACGTCTACGCCGACCAGATCGAATGGTTCTGCCGCAACGTCAACCGTCGCGACAGCGTGATCATCAGCCTGCACTGCCACAACGACCGTGGCACCGGCATCGCCGCCACCGAACTGGGCCTGATGGCCGGTGCCGACCGCGCCGAAGGCTGCCTGTTCGGCAACGGCGAGCGCACCGGCAACGTCGATCTGGTGACCCTGGCCCTGAACCTCTACACCCAGGGGATCGACCCACTGCTGGACTTCTCCGACATCGACGGCGTGCGCAAGGTCGTCGAGGAATGCAACCAACTGCCGGTACACCCACGCCATCCGTACGTGGGCGATCTGGTCCACACCGCATTCTCCGGCTCGCACCAGGACGCCATCCGCAAGGGCTTCGCCAAACAGAAGGACGACGAACTCTGGGAAGTGCCGTACCTGCCGATCGACCCGGCCGACATCGGCCGCAGCTACGAGGCGGTGATCCGCGTCAACAGCCAGTCCGGCAAAGGCGGCATCACCTACCTGCTCGAGCAGGAGTACGGCATCAGCCTGCCACGGCGCATGCAGATCGAATTCAGCCAGGTGGTGCAGGGCGAGACCGACCGCCTGGGCCTTGAAATGACGGCCCAGCAGATCTACAGCCTGCTGCACAAGGAATACCTCCAGGCCAACACCCCGTACGCGCTGGTCAGCCACCGCCTGCAGGAAGAAAACGGCCACAGCGCCGTGGAAGTGGAAGTCGCCGGCGAAGGCGAGACCACCCTGCACTGGCGCGGCAAAGGCAACGGCGCGCTGGAAGCCCTGGTCGCCGGCCTGCCGGTCAGCGTGGAGATCATGGACTACAACGAGCACGCCATCGGCGCGGGCACCAACGCCAAGGCGGCGGCCTACATCGAACTGCGTGTGGCCGGCGGTCGTCCGGTGCATGGCGTGGGGATCGACGAGAACATCACCACCGCCAGCTTCAAGGCGCTGTTCAGCGCATTGAACCGCTCGCTGAGCCAGCAGGAAGCCAAGGCGGCCTGAGTAGTACTGCAGTAGACGAAAGCCCGCATCTTTTGATGCGGGCTTTTTTGTTGGCCTTTCGACCCTTTCGCGGGCAAGCCCGCTCCCACAGGCTGTGCGGCCCTCTGTGGAAGCGGGCTTGCCCGCGAAAGGGCCGGTACTGGCAACACAAGAATATCAGGCAAGAAAAGGGCGCCAACCAGGCGCCCCACAAGCGTTGTAGCACACAACAAATCCAGGTTCAGTCCAGCAACGCCATCGCCTCGGCGCTGCATGCCTCGATCCGCGCCCAGTCGCCGTTCTTGATCCAGCTGCTGTCGAGCATCCAGGTGCCGCCCACGCACATCACGTTGGGCTGGGCCATGTAGTTGCGCACGTTGGCGGGGTTGACTCCGCCGGTCGGGCAGAAGCGGATGTCCCCGAACGGGCCGGCAAAGGCCTTGATCGCCGCCACGCCACCGCTGATTTCGGCGGGGAACAGCTTGAAGCGACGGTAGCCAAGGGCATAGCCCATCATGATTTCCGACGGTGTGCTGATACCGGGCAACAGCGCGATGTCGCTTTCAACACCCGCCTGAAGGATGTCCTGGGTCACCCCTGGCGTCACCACGAACTGTGCACCTGCGGCTTCGACCGCGGCGAACATGGTGCGATCCAGGACGGTACCGGCACCGACGCACAACTCCGGACGCTGCTCACGCAGCACGCGGATGGCCTTGAGGCCATGCTCGGAACGCAGGGTCACCTCCAGGGTACGGATGCCACCGGCGGCCAGGGCGTCGGCCAGGGGCAGGATGTCTTGCTCACGGGCGATGGTGATCACCGGCAGGATGCGCGCCTGGCCACAGATCGCGTCGATCCGGGCGGCTTTCTCGGCCATCGAGAGCAAAGGCTGTTGGCGTTCGAGCGTGGTCATGAGAGTGGATCCTTGGCTCATGGGCACCAGTAGATGTCCAGGGGGTCGTGGAGAAAGGCGCGAATCGGCATTTCGGTTGGGTCAGCGGCCGCCAATGCGGCGCGCAGGGTAGCGAGTTTGTCCGGGCCTTGCACGGACAGCGCGGTGAATCCGGCGCGGGCCAACAGGGCAAGGGTCATGCTCAGGCGCTGGCGCGGGACACTCGGTGCCAGCATCGGCAGGCAGCGACGTGTGCCTTGCAGATCCAGGCCTTCATGCAGGTTTGGGCTGGCCGGGAACAACGAGGCCGTATGCCCATCGTCGCCCATGCCCAGCACCAGCACATCGATCGACGGCAGCGTGGCCAAGGCCTGGTCGGCCAGGGCGGCAGCGGCATCGAGGTTCTCGGCATAATGGTACAGGCCCACGAAGCGGGCCTTGGCAGCCGCCCCCTTGAACAGGTGGCGCGCCAGCAGCCCGGCGTTGCTGTCGGCATGCTCCACCGGCACCCAGCGCTCGTCGGCCAGGCTGACCGTGACCTTCGACCAGTCCAGCACTTCGCTGGCCAGCTTCTCCAGGAACGGCACCGGGCTACGGCCACCGGAAAGCACCAGGCAGGCCTCGCCCTTGCCGGCGATGGCCTGGCGCAGGCGCTCGGCCACGTCACGGGCCAGCGACGCTGCCAAGGCCTTGCCATCAGCCAGCCGATGCAGCTTCACAGTCGCCGGCAATTGCAGTTCAGATATCGCCATACCACGTCCTCCCATCACGCGTGATCAGTGCGATCGAGCTCATCGGCCCCCAGGATCCCGCCGCGTAGGGCTTGGGCGCGTCGCCGGCGTTTTTCCAGCCGGCGATCAGTTGATCGCACCATGTCCAGGCATATTCGATTTCGTCCTTGCGCACGAACAGGTTCTGGTTGCCGCGCATCACTTCCAGCAGCAGACGCTCATAGGCGTCCGGGATGCGCGCACTGCGCCAGGTATCGGAAAAGTTCAGTTGCAGCGGCCCGCTGCGCAGTTGCATGCCCTTGTCCAGGCCTTGCTCCTTGGTCATCACCCGCAAAGAGATGCCTTCGTCCGGTTGCAGGCGGATGATCAGCTTGTTACCGATCTGCAAACGCTGCTCGGGGGCGAAGATGTAGTGCGGTGTTTCCTTGAAGTGAATGACGATCTGCGAAAGCTTCTGCGGCATGCGTTTGCCCGTACGCAGGTAGAACGGCACGCCGGACCAGCGCCAGTTGCGGATGTCCGCGCGCAGGGCGACGAACGTCTCGGTGTCGCTCTGGGCGTTGGCGTTTTCCTCTTCCAGGTAGCCTGGCACCGGCGCGCCATCGCTGTAGCCGGCAATGTACTGCCCGCGCACCACACGGGTGCTCAGGGCCTCACCGGTGATCGGCGCCAGGGCCTTGAGCACCTTGACCTTCTCGTCGCGGATGCTGTCGGCGGACAGGTCGCTCGGCGGATCCATGGCGATCAGGCAGAGCAACTGCAACAGGTGGTTCTGGATCATGTCGCGCAATTGCCCGGCCTTGTCGAAGTAACCCCAGCGACCTTCGATACCGACCTTCTCGGCCACGGTGATTTCCACGTGGGAGATGGAGTTCTGGTTCCACTGGGTTTCGAACAGGCTATTGGCAAAGCGCAGGGCGATGAGGTTTTGTACCGTCTCCTTGCCCAGGTAGTGGTCGATGCGATAGACCCGGTTTTCCGGGAAGAAACGCGCCACGGCATCGTTGACCCGGCGGGACGACTCCAGGTCATGACCGATGGGCTTTTCCAGCACCACCCGGGTACGGGCGGCGAGGCCGGTTTTATCCAGGTTCTCGCAGATCGCGCCGTACACCGCGGCTGGCGTGGCGAAATAGGCAATCAGCGGCAGGTCAGCGGCCACCTGTTCGGCCAGCGCCTGATAGCCCTCGGCCTGGAGGAAGTCCAGACGCAGGTAGCCCAGGCGGCCGAGGAAACGCCCCAGCACACCCGGCTCGATATCCGCCTCAGGCACGAAACGGCGCAGATGCGCCTCGATGGTCGCCAGGTGCTGCTCGCCGTCGCCCCCTTCACGTGCCAGGGCCAGCAAGCGCGAATCCGCGTGCAGCAGGCCGGCGCGGTCAAGCTGGTAAAGCGCGGGAAACAGCTTGCGCAGTGCCAGGTCGCCGAGGGCGCCAAACAGGGCAAAGGTGCAAGGTTCTACACTGATCGCAGCCATGATGTTGGTTCTTTCCTAAAGTTGGCCTAGGAATATCGTTTTCAAACGCGGTTTTCAAGGGGTAATGTAGTAAAAACCACAACATTACCGACAACTGTGACAGACAAGTGGTGCGGCAACCTCGCCGACAGTACGATAGACACCGTGCAAAAAGCCTGCTGTGCCACCAGCCGGCTGTCTTCCCGACCCAAGGACATACACCCATGGACCGCGTGCGAAATCTCCTGGAACAGATCCAGGGACGCCTCGACGAGCTGAACAAGGCCGAACGCAAAGTCGCCGAAGTCATCCTGCTCAATCCGCAACAAGCCACCCGCTTCAGCATTGCCGCACTGGCCCAGGCCGCCAAGGTCAGCGAGCCGACGGTCAATCGCTTCTGCCGCTCCTTCGGCGTCAGTGGCTACCCCGAACTCAAACTGCAGCTGGCCCAGAGCCTGGCCAGTGGCGCCGCCTATGTCAGCCGCGCCGTGGAAGCCGACGACGACCCGGCCGCCTACACCCAGAAAATCTTCGGCAGCGCCATCGCCTCGCTCGACAGCGCCTGCCAGGCACTGGACCCACAACAGGTCAGCCGCGCCGTGGACATGATGATCCAGGCCCGGCAGATCCACTTCTTCGGCCTGGGCGCCTCAGCCCCCGTGGCCCTCGATGCCCAGCACAAGTTCTTCCGTTTCAACCTGGCGGTATCGGCCCATGCGGACGTGCTCATGCAACGCATGCTGGCCTCGGTCGCACACACCGGCGACCTGTTCGTGATCATCTCCTACACCGGTCGCACCCGCGAGCTGGTGGAGGTGGCCCGCGTGGCCCGGGAAAACGGCGCCTCGGTGCTCGGCCTGACCGCCGCCGACTCGCCGCTGGCCAAGGCCTGCAGCCTGAGCCTGAACATCCCGCTGCCGGAGGACACCGACATCTATATGCCAATGACCTCGCGGATCATCCAACTCACCGTGCTCGACGTGCTGGCCACCGGCATGACCCTGCGCCGCGGCGTGGACTTCCAGCCGCACCTGCGCAAGATCAAGGAAAGCCTCAACGCCAGCCGCTACCCGATCGACGACGAGCTCAACTGAGCCGGTGCGCCTGCAGGCTCAAGTGGGCCTGCTGCCCCGGCGCCAGGCTCAAGCCCTCGCCACTGCCGCTGGCTATCTCGACGCAGACGAACCGCTGGCACTCGCGCCCGCTCACCCCCACCAGAGGGCGCCTGCCCGGGTGCCAGACCACGGTATCGTCGCTGTCACCGCTGTCGATGCACAATTCGCGCTCCCAGGCCGGATCCTGTAATTGCACCCGGGGCGTGCCCGGATACACCTTCTGGCAACCGCCCTTGACCTTGAGCGCACCGTCCTCACGACACGCCTGACGATTCAGCCGGTCGTAGCCTTCGACATCCTCGAGCCCGGACAGCGCTATCTCGGAAACGTCACTGATACGCCAATAGGCCAGCAGCGCATGGCTCAGCTGACAGGGCTCGCTGTCCTGGTGCTCGGTGGTCAGGCTCAGCTCCATGCGACTGCCCAGGCGCGCATGCAGGTCCACCTGCCAGTCGCACAGTTGCAGGCGCCACTTGAGCGTCACGCCCTCTTCATCTTCCTGGCTATCGACCAGCTTCCAGTCGAGCAACCGCGCCCAGCCATGGGAAGGCCACAGGTCTTCGCTCGGATGGCGCCCATACCAGGGCCAGCACACCGGCACGCCACCCCGGATCGCCCCGGCTTGCGGCCATTGTTCGGCACACCATAGCCAAGGCCGCTCGCCGGCAGGCTGAAAATGCAGGAGCTGGGCACCCTGACGGCTGAAAACAGCCTGACAACGAGGGTGATCGATGATCAACACATCGCGCTGCTGATAACGCTCCCATTCGAACGTCGGCCTGGGCCTCTGCGCGCCAAAGAAGCGATGTAGCGGATGTTCGGGCATGGTTCCAAGCTCTTGTTGTTTGAGGTAGCGCTGTCTCGACGCGGGCTTCATTTCCACTGAGCGCCAGTGGAAATGAAGTGGCCGGGAATGGATGGCGTAAATTTACAACAATTTTTCTCAGAATGACGACTGAATCTTCAGCCCCGCGACCAACGCATTGTCCACCTCGTCCACACCGCCGGGACGCTTGATGTACTGCAGGTTGGGCCGCACGGTCAGCCAGTTGGTGACATGAAAGCCATAGTAGAGCTCGGCGTTGTACTCGGTGCGCTGCAGCGGCACGAAGCCTGGATTGTCGTAGTCGTCGATGCCGCTGGCGGCGTTGAGCTGCTCGGCGCGCTTCTTGACGTCGTCATTGACGTGGATCCGCGCAATGCCAAAACCAATGTCGTCCTTGGGCCGGGCATCGAAGGGGCCTTTGTAGACCATGCCCACTTGCTGGTAGTTGTCGATGACGTTGGTGGCCTTGTCGTGCACGGTGAAATTGGCGAACAGGCTCAGGCCCCGGTTGACGTCACCGTTGTGCGCCGTCACCTGCTGCTGGGCCACGGCCCACCAGCCATGCTTGCTGGAATGGGATTTGAAGTCGTTGCCAGTGATGCCTTGGGGTTGGCCGTTGACGTCCTCGTAGACATCGTCGGCGTTGGCGGTGCTGTAGTAGTAGCCCAACCGGTACTCGCCCGGCAGGCCGTTGACCTTGGGCGACCAGACCATCTCCACCGGCAGGATCGCACCCTTGGTGCCGCTGCCGCTGAGCTTGAAGCCGTTGCCGGTCTCAAGATTCGACGGGTTCTGCTCGAAGGCCCCCACCTGCACGAAGAACTCCGGGTTGATGTTGTACTTGACCCGCAGCGCCCATTGGCTCACCGGCCAGTTGTACCAGATGCCACCGACCCAGTTGCCCACCTGGGAGCCGCAGAAGGCCAGGTTCTGGAAGTCGCACGGGAAGCTGTTGAAGTCCTCGCCCTCGCCGAAACGGCCGAATTTCACGTCCAGCGCGCCATCGAAGTACTTCTGCTTGATCCACATCTGGGTCAAGCGCCAGGTCTGGCCCCGCCCCCAGACCTCCTGGACCGAGCTCAAATGCCCAGCGCGTGGGTCGCTGATGCGGTCGTTGGACAAGTTACGGCCACTGCGCTCGGTGACGGCCAATTTGAACTCGGCGTCATGCCAGCCCAGGATCTTCTCGAGGTCCAGATGCGCGCCCAGGGCGAACTGGTCGCTGTAGCGGGCGGTCTTGTCGTCGTTATAACCGCCGTGCAGGTTCCCGGCCACCTCGCCGACATAGTCGAGGGTGAAGTCGTAGCCTTTTTCCAGCAGCTCGGTTCGGGTGCCGCCCCAATCGCCGGTCATCCATTTCGAATCCGCCGAGAAGGCCTCGGCCGCGTGCGCCCCGCCGCTGCCGACGAGGGTCAACATGGCCAGCGAGCCCAGCGTCCTGATGCGTTTGCGATGGTCCATCCCTTGTTCCTCACTTTTCTTGTTATTGATGGTTTAGATGACTCAGCGCCCTTTGAAGCGCGCAACATTGCCCGTGGTGATCTGCTCGGGCACGCGCTGCCCCAGGCGCTCCCCACTGGCGGCATCGAACAGCAGCACCCGCGAAGGGTCGAACTGCAGGCTCAGACTGTCCCCCACACGGCAGGCGACATCCGGCGCCAAGCGACAGCACACTTTGACCTGATTAAGGGTGACGAACACCAACAGGTCCGGCCCGGTGGGCTCGGTCACCTGCACCTCGGCACGGATGCCATGCACGCCCTCGCCCGCACCCATGCCGATCTGCTCGGGGCGAATGCCCAACACCACCTCGCACCCTTCGAGTTCATCCGACAGGCCTGCCACAGGTAACTCGCAACGGGCCTGCCCACTGTCGAGCAACGCCACCAGACGTCCTTGCTGTTTCGTCAGGCGCGCCGGAATGAAGTTCATTGGCGGTGAGCCGATGAAGCTGGCGACGAACTGGTTGGCCGGGTCGTTGTAGATTTGCTGGGGCGTGCCGAACTGCTGAATAACGCCGTCCTTCATCACCGCCACCTTGTCACCAAGGGTCATGGCCTCGATCTGGTCATGGGTGACGTACACGGTGGTGGTCTTCAGCCGTTGGTGCATCAACTTGATCTCGGTGCGCATCTCCACCCGCAGCTTGGCATCGAGGTTCGACAACGGCTCGTCGAACAGGTAGATCTTCGGCCGCCGCGCCAACGCCCGGCCCATGGCCACCCGCTGCTGCTGACCGCCAGAAAGCTGGCCTGGCTTGCGCGTGAGCAGGTGCTCGATCTGCAGCAGCTTGGCCACCCGCGCCACCTCGTCGTCGATCGCCGCCTGAGGCATTTTTCGGATCTTCAGCCCAAAGGCGATGTTGTCGCGCACGTTCATGGTCGGGTACAGCGCATAGGACTGGAACACCATGGCGATGTCCCGGTCCTTGGGGCTCATGCCACTGATGTCGGCGCCATCGACCAGGATTTCGCCGCCGCTGATGTCCTCCAGCCCGGCGATGCAGTTCATCAAGGTCGACTTACCGCACCCGGAGGGGCCGACCAGGATCAGGAACTCGCCGGACTCGATGCCCAGATCGATGGCCTTGAGGGTGTCCGGCAGGCCGCTGCCGTAGCGCTTGTTGACGTTGCGAAGTTCGAGCCGTGCCATGTGTCACCCCTTGACCGCGCCGGCGGTCAGGCCGCGCAGGAAATAGTTGCCGGCCAGCACATAGACCAGCAGGGTCGGAAGCCCCGCGATCATCGCCGCCGCCATGTCGACGTTGTATTCCTTGACCCCGGTGCTGGTGTTGACCAGGTTGTTCAGGGCCACGGTGATGGGCTGGGCGTCGCCGCTGGCGAACACCACGCCGAAGAGAAAGTCGTTCCAGATCTGGGTGAACTGCCAGATCAGGCAGACCATGATGATCGGCACCGACATCGGCAGCAGGATCCGCCCGAAGATGGTGAAGAACCCCGCGCCGTCCAGCCGCGCCGCGCGCACCAGGGCCTCGGGCACGCTGCAGTAGTAGTTGCGAAAGAACAGCGTGGTGAAGGCCAGCCCATACACGATGTGCACCAGCACCAGCCCCGTGGTGGTACTGGCAAGGCCCAGCTTGCCAAGGGTGAACGAGGCCGGCAGCAGCACGGTCTGGAACGGCAGGAAGCAACCGAACAGCAACAGGCCGAAGAACAGCTGCGAGCCTCTAAAGCGCCACATCGACAGCACATAGCCGTTCAACGCACCGATCAGGGTGGAAATGAGCACGGCCGGCACGGTGATCTTCACCGAATTCCAGAAGTAGCCGCCGACCGTGTCCCAGGCCTTGATCCAGCCGATCCCGGTAATCACTTCCGGCCAGCTCAGCAGGTTGCCGGCGCGGATGTCTTCCGGCGACTTGAAGCTGGTCAGCAGCATCACCACCAGAGGTATCAGGTACAGCGCACAGGCGATCAGCAACGTGGCATGGATGGCCAGGCGACTGGGGACAAACCAACGCGGACTAGTCATGGCGCTTGGTCCTCAGTTCCGAATACAGGTAGGGCACCAGGATCGCCAGGATGGCGCCGAGCATGAGGATCGCGCTGGCCGACCCCATGCCCATCTGCCCACGGCTGAAGGTGAAGTTGTACATGAACATCGCCGGCAGGTCGGAGGCATAGCCCGGGCCGCCAGCGGTCATCGCTGCCACAAGGTCGAAGCTCTTGATGGCGATGTGCGCAAGGATCATCAAGGCACTGAAGAACACCGGCCGCAGGCTTGGCAGCACGATGCACAGGTAGATCTTCGGCAGGCCCGCGCCATCGACCTGGGCGGCACGGATGATCGAGGGGTCGACCCCACGCAGACCCGCCAGGAACAACGCCATGACAAAGCCCGAGGCTTGCCACACCGCAGCGATCACCAGGCAATAGACCACTCGGTCCGGATCCACCAGCCAGTCGAAGCGAAAGCCTTCCCAGCCCCAGTCGCGCAGCAGTTTGTCCAGGCCAAGGCCAGGGTTGAGCAGCCATTTCCAGGCAGTACCGGTGACGATCATCGACAGCGCCATGGGGTACAGGTAGATCGTGCGGATGACGCCTTCGCGGCGGATACGTTGGTCGAGCAGCACCGCAAGCAATACGCCCACTACCAGACTGATGGCGATGAACAGCCCGCCGAACACCAGCAGGTTCTTGCTGGCGACCCACCAACGGTCGTTGGCCAGCAGCTTGAGGTACTGGGTCAGCCCGGCCCACTGGTAGCTGGGCATGAAGCTGGAGCGGGTGAAGGACAGCACGAAGGTCCAGAGGATGTAGCCATAGAAGCCCACCAGGACAATCAGCATGCTGGGCGCCAGCACCAGTTTAGGGAGCCAGCGGTGCAGGGCGTCCAGGGGGGAGGCCCGCAGGGTTGCGGTTGCTGTGTTCATGTGAAATACCGGAGAACCTGCATCGAGCACGAATCCTGTGGCGCGCGGGTTTATCGAGGCATCGAACCGCCGCGAACTCCGGCGAAGCGGGTGCCATGCACCGTGTCGCATGCTTCGCGGGTGAACCCGCTCCCACAGGGGCTGTAACGTCAGGGAGAGGCAGCAGGACTACTGCGCCGCCTTGATCGCCGCGCCCAGTTGCTTGGCCGCCTTGGCAGGATCTGCCTTGGGGTCGTTGAGGAAGTTGGTGACCACATCGAAGATGGCCCCCTGCACCGCCAGCGACGAGGCCATGTTGTGCGCCATGCTCGGTTGCAGCCCCTGGCCTTTCTCGGCCTCCTGGAAGTCCTTCTGCGACTGCTGGGTACAGGCGTCGAACGCACTCATGTCCATGCCCTGGCGTACCGGCAGCGAGCCCTTGGCCTGGTTGAAGGCGGTCTGGAAGGCCGGCTCCAGCGCGACCTTGGCCAGATCGTTCTGGGCCTTGATGTCGCTTTCGCTCTTGAGCTTGAACATCGCCAGGGAGTCGATGTTGTAGGTGAAGCTGCCCTGGGTGCCGGGGAACGGCACGCACTGGTAGTCCTTGCCGGCGACCTTGTGGGCCGCGGTCCATTCGCTCTTGGCCCAGTCGCCCATGATCTGCATCCCGGCCTTGCCGTTGATGACCTCGGCGGCGGCGATGTTCCAGTCACGCCCGGCTCGGTTGGCGTCCATGTAGGTGCCCAGACGCTGCAAGGTCTTGAAGGTTTCGACCATCTTGTCGCCGGTGAGCGCCTGCTCGTCCAGCTCGACGAATGCCTTGTGGTAGCCCTCCGGGCCGAGGATGCTCAGGACCAGGCTTTCGAACACCGTGCTGTCCTGCCAGGGCTGGCCGCCATGGGCCAGCGGTTGAAAGCCTGCGGCCTTGAGTTTGTCGGCGGCGACGAACAGCTCATCGAGCGTACGCGGCACTTTGGCGCCCGCCTTCTCGAACACCACCGGGTTGACCCACAGCCAGTTGACCCGGTGGATGTTCACCGGAACGGCCACATAGTGGTCATCGTACTTCCAGATGTGCGTGAGCTTGGCCGGCAGCAGTGCATCCCACTGGTTGGTGTTGGCCACCTCGTCGAGTTCGGCGAGCAGGCCCAAAGCGCCCCACTCCTGGATGTCCGGGCCCTTGATCTGCGCGGCGGCAGGTGGGTTGCCCGCCACGGCACGACTCTTGAGCACGGTCATGGCGGCCGCGCCTCCACCACCGGCCACGGCATTGTCCTTCCAGGTGAAACCGTCTTTTTCGACCTGCTGCTTGAGGGTATTGACGGCGGCGGCCTCGCCGCCGGAGGTCCACCAATGCAGGACTTCGACAGTCCCGTTATCGGCGGCCAAGGCCGTCAGCGGCAGGCATGAGGCGAGGGAAACGACAGCGGCGAGGCGAGTGATCGCATTCATCGTGGAGAACCTTTCTTGTTGTTATGCGAAGGCAAGTCATGGGTGCTTGCGCTTGCCTTGGAGTCTAAACAGCCGGCGAAGGCCGTCAGGTAACGAAGGGATGCGCAAATGTCACCAAGCGGTGACATTCGCCACTCAATCGATGCTGCGCGGCAGGCTCAGGGTGACCCGCAAGCCGCCCTGGCGCAGGTTCAGCAGGCTGACTTCTCCGCCATGGCTGTGAGCGATATTGCGCGCGATGCCTAGCCCCAGCCCGTAGCCCTGCTGCTGACCGGCCAGCCGGAAATGCGGCTCGAACACCTGTTCCAGGCGCTGTTCCGGCACCCCAGGCCCTTGGTCATCCACTTGCAGGACAAACCCCGTGGCGCTGTCGAGCATGCGCAGATGCGCCCGCTCGCCATACTTGATGGCATTGTCGATCAGGTTGCCGATGCACCGGCGCAAGGCCAGAGGCTTGCCGGGATACGGCGCCAGGGCACGGCCTTCGAGGGTGATGCGGCCATCGCCCAGGTAAGGCTCGGCGAGTATCTCCAGCACTTGGTTGAGGTCCACCGGCTCGATGTTCTCGTGGATGTCGGTATCTTTCACGCACTGCAACGCCCCTTTGACCAGCAGCTCCAGCTCATCGAGGTCACGGCTGAACTTGGCCTGCATTTGCTCGTCCTCGAGCAGCTCGACCCGCAGGCGCAGGCGCGTGATGGGCGTGCGCAGGTCATGGGACACTGCGCTGAACAGCTGCGCGCGCTCGGTCAGGTAGCGGCTGATGCGCTCGCGCATGCTGTTGAATGCCCGCCCCACTTCAGCCACCTCACTGCCGCCGCCTTCGGTCACCGGCGCGACATCGGCCCCCAGGGACATCTCCCGCGCCGCCCGCGCCAGACGCTTGAGCGGGCGGCTCTGCCAGTGCACCAGCAGGCCGATGAACAGCAACAGCAACGTAGTGGTCAACGCGATGAAGCCGATCTGCTGACGCGGCAGGCGCTCGGTTTCCAGGCTGGTATAAGGCTCCGGCAGCAGCGAGGCGATATACAGCCACTCGCCTTCGTCCAGGCGGATCTGGGTGACCAGCACCGGCGGGTTGAGCGGCTCCAGGGTGAGGGAATAATGCGCCCAGGAGCGGGGCAGCTCATCGAGCTTCAGGCCACTGTTGAAGATACGCAGTTCCTGGGGGCTGACGAATTCCACGCTGACTTCCATCTGTGACCCCAGCCGCTCGTGCAGCACCGACTGGAACACGTCGATCACCGCCTGCTTGCGTGGCGTGATCGGCAGCATGGGCATGTCCAGCGGCCTGTCGTTGAGCGAGACGAAGAACCGCGTGCCACCCATGCTGCGCAGCTGGTCCAGGACCATAGGCCGATAGGCGACCGGCAACGAACGGAAGTAACTGACGCTGGCGCTCATCGAATGGGCCAGGCTGCGGGCACTGGCCTGAAGGCCTTCGAGCTGGCTGGCGCGCAGTTGCGAAACCCAGATCAGGCTCGACAGCCCTTGGGCCAGCAGCACCACCAGCAACGTCAACGACAGCATGCGCCCGAGCAGCGAACGCGGCAGCAGGCGCCAGCGCCGCTCAGCCGGCAGCGCAGACATGGGTCGCCAGCAGGTAGCCACTGCCGCGCACGGTGCGGATCAGCCGTGGCGGTTTATCAGTGTCCCGCAGGCGCTGGCGCAGGCGGCTGACCGCCATGTCGACGATGCGGTCCAGCGGCATCGGCTCACGACCTCGGGTGGCATTGCCGATGGTGTCACGGTCGAGGATCTGCTGCGGATGGTCCAGAAACAGCTTGAGCAGGGCGAAATCGGCGCCGGAGAGGATCACCTCTTCGCCATCACAATGGAACAGACGATGGCTGATGGTATCCAGGCGCCAGTCGTCGAAGACCAGTACCGACTGGCTGGGCGGCGCCTGACCGAACTCGGCGCGGCGCAGCAACGCCTTGATCCGCGCCAGCAGCTCGCGCGGGCTGAAGGGCTTGCCCAGGTAGTCGTCGGCGCCCAGTTCCAGGCCGATCACCCGGTCGGCTTCATCGGAGCTGGCAGTCAGCATGATGATCGGCACACGCGCCAGACGCGGGTGCTGGCGCACCCAGCGGCACAGGCTGAAGCCATCCTCGTCGGGCAGCATCACATCGAGAATCACCAAGTCGCAAGGCACGGTTTCCAGGGCCTGGCGAAAGCCCCTGCCAGCGGCCTCGGCATGGACCTGGAAGCCCGAGCGGCTCAGGTAGGTTCGTAGCAGTTCGCGGATTTCCTGGTCGTCGTCGACCATCAGAATCGATCTACCGGCGGTGGTCACTGAACCTTCCTCTGGTGGTGATAACCCTGGGGCTGCATTTCAATTCATTCGCGGGCAAGCCCGCTCCCACAAGGACAACGCCGCTCCGGTGGGAGCGGGCTTGCCCGCGAATGGGCCGCACAGCGGCCCCGGCGCTCAATGATCCAACGCCTGTTGCAACGCCACACCGGCCCCCAGCAGCCCGGAAAACTCCGCAGTCACCAGCCACACCGGCACCCCTTCGAAATAGCCGCTCATGCAGCCCTTGTCGGCAAAGCTCGCGGCAAAGCCACTGTGCAGAAACAGCTCGGCAAAGCGCGGAATCACGCCGCCGACAATATAGACCCCGCCCCGTGCCCCCAGGGTCAGGACGTTGTTGCCGGCCACGCGCCCGAGGAAGCGGCAGAACTGCTCGATCACTGCCAATGCCCGCGGCTCGCCACCCAGCGCGGCATCGGTGATGTGCGCGGGCGTCTTGTGCCTGGGGATGTCGCCATCGAGCGCGCACATGGCTTGGTACAGACGCACCAGCCCGCCACCGCTCAACACCGTCTCGGCGCTGACATGGCCAATCTGCCGATGGATCTGCTGATGGATCGCCGCTTCGCGTTCGTTGCCCACCGGCAGATCGACATGTCCGCCCTCCCCCGGCAAGGCCAGCCAATGCTGGTTGTCCAGGCGCAACAGGCTGCCCACGCCCAGGCCGGTACCTGGGCCGATGACCAGAGCCGGGCGCGTAGGATCAGCCGCCCCCGGACACACCTGGCGATACTCGCCCGCCTGAAGACGCGTCATGCCCAGGGCCATGGCACTAAAGTCGTTGATCAACAGCAGGTGTTCGACCTGCAAGGCCTGGCAGAACGCACGGCGGCTCAGACGCCAGTGGTTGTTAGTGAAGCGAAACGCATCGCCGCTCACAGGCCCGGCAACTGCCAGGCACACTGCCGCCAGACCGCCGCGGGCAATGCCTTGCCCGGCCAGATAAGCCTCGATGGCCTGCTCGGGGCTGGTGTAGTCGGCAGTGGCCAGGACCTGCACCGCCTGCAACTGGTTGTCGTGCCACAAGGCAAAGCGGGCATTGGTGCCGCCGATATCGCCAACCAGCAGCGCATTCATTTGAGCTGCTCCAAGGCCGAGGTGAAGGCGCTGGCGCCCTGCTCGGCGGAGCTGAACGCCACCCGCATGAAGCCGAACAGCTCGCGCCCCATTCCCAAATCGTTGCCTTGGGGAGGTGCCGGCAGGTCACGGGTGGCCAGCTCCTCGGTCGACACCATGAGCTGCAAGGTGCCTTCGATGCCATCGACCCGCACGATATCGCCATCGCGCACCCGTGCCAGCGGGCCGCCATCGTAAGCCTCGGGGCACACATGGATCGCCGCCGGGATCTTGCCCGAGGCGCCGGACATCCGCCCGTCGGTGACCAGCGCCACTTTGTAGCCACGGTCCTGCAGCACGCCCAGGAAGGGCGTCAGCTTGTGCAGCTCGGGCATGCCATTGCAACGCGGCCCCTGGAAACGCACCACTGCCACGAAATCGCGCTCCAGCTCGCCGGCCTTGAAGGCATCGGCCAGCGACTGCTGGTCATGAAACACCCGCGCAGGGGCCTCCACGACCTGATGCTCGGGCGCTACCGCCGACACCTTCATCACGCCACGTCCGAGGTTGCCGTTCATCACCCGCAGGCCGCCCTCGGTCGAGAACGGCCGCGCCACCGGGCGCAGGATGCTCTCGTCCAAGCTCTGGCACGGCCCTTCGCGCCAGACCAGCTTGCCGTCCTCGAGGAACGGTTCCCGGGTGTAGCGACGCAGGCCGTGGCCGGCCACGGTGTTGACGTCCTCGTGCAACAGCCCGGCATCGAGCAGCTCGCGAATGAGGAAGGACATGCCGCCCGCAGCCTGGAAGTGGTTGATGTCGGCCTTGCCGTTGGGATAGACGTGGGACAGGGTCGGCACCACCTCGGAGAGGTCGGCCATGTCCTGCCAGGTCAGCTGGATGCCGGCTGCCTGGGCGATGGCCGGGATATGCAGGGTATGGTTGGTCGAGCCACCCGTGGCGTGCAGGGCCACGATCGAGTTGACCAGCGCCTTCTCGTCGACGATCTCGCCCAGGGGCATGAAGCTGCCACTGGCCTTGGTCATGCGCGTGACCTGTTGCGCCGCCTCGGCGGTCAGGGCATCGCGCAGCGGCGTGTACGGGTTGACGAACGATGCACCCGGCAGGTGCAGCCCCATCACTTCCATCACCAGCTGGTTGGTGTTGGCCGTGCCATAGAAGGTGCAGGTGCCGGGGCTGTGATAGGACTTCATCTCCGACTCCAGCAGCTCCTCGCGACTGGCCTTGCCCTCGGCGTAGCGCTGGCGCACGTCGGCCTTTTCCTTGTTGGAGATGCCCGAGGGCATCGGCCCGCCGGGGACGAAGATGGTCGGCAGATGACCGAAACGCAGCGCCCCCATCATCAGGCCCGGAACGATCTTGTCGCAGATGCCCAGCATCAATGCGGCATCGAACATGTTGTGGGACAAGGCGATGGCGGTGGACATGGCGATGACTTCACGGCTGGCGATGGCCAGCTCCATACCCGGCTCGCCCTGGGTGACGCCGTCGCACATCGCAGGCACGCCGCCCGCGAACTGGCCGACCGAGCCTATCTCGCGCAGGGCCTGCTTGATCTGTTCGGGAAAGTGCTGGTACGGCTGGTGCGCCGACAGCATGTCGTTGTAGGCCGAGACGATGGCCACGTTGGCAGCGTTCATCATCCGCAGGCTGTGTTTGTCCTGGGCGCCGCAGCCGGCCACGCCATGGGCGAAGTTGGCACATTGCAGGCCGGCACGCATGGGGCCATCGCTGGCCGCGCCGCGAATCAGCTCCAGATAGCGTTCGCGGGTGGCACGGCTGCGTTCGACCAACCGTGCGGTGACCTCAAGGATGCGCGGATGCATGTACTGGACTCCAGGCTGACTGTAGGGGTGGCGTCTGCGGGCATTTCCCCTCCAAACGATTGCGGCCTAGGCTCAAGGTAAGGGGCCTGACGCGATCTTGAGGGGTGGTCTGCCCGACCACTCGTTGTAGGTTTAACAAAATACTGCCATCAAAAAGGCTTGTTTTCTATCATCAAGCGAATAATCTTGTAATTCCAATAACAAAACCGTTTCAGTGAAGCTATCCTTTTTGCCATGGGCTTCACTCGGACCGCCAGAGGTAATGCCATGACCCTTCGCATCGCCATCAATGGATTCGGCCGTATCGGACGCAACGTCCTGCGCGCACTCTATACCCAAGGCTACCGTCAGGACCTGCAGGTCGTCGCCATCAACGACCTGGGCGACAGTGCGATGAATGCCCACCTGCTCAAGTTCGACAGCGTGCACGGCACTTTCGATGCCACGGTCGAGGCCGACCAGGAGAGCCTGACCGTCAATGGCGACCGCATTGCGGTCAGTGCCATCCGCAACCCGGCGGAACTGCCGTGGAAGGCCGAGGCGGTGGACGTGGTGTTCGAATGCACCGGCCTGTTCACCGACCGTGCCAAAGCCGCCGCCCACCTGGCCGCGGGAGCCGGCAAGGTGATCATCTCGGCGCCCGCCAAGGGTGCCGACGCCACGGTGGTGTACGGGGTCAACCACGATACCCTGCGCGCCTCGCACCAGATCATCTCCAATGCCTCCTGCACCACCAACTGCCTGGCACCGATCGCCCAGGTGCTGCACCGCGAGTTCGGCATCGAGCAGGGGCTGATGACCACCATTCACGCCTACACCAACGACCAGGTGCTCACCGACGTCTATCACGGCGATCCGTACCGCGCTCGCTCGGCCACCCAGTCGATGATCCCGAGCAAGACCGGCGCCGCCGAGGCCGTGGGCCTGGTGCTGCCGGAACTGGCCGGCAAACTTACCGGCATGGCGGTGCGGGTGCCCGTGATCAATGTGTCGCTAGTGGACCTGACCGTCAACCTCAAGCGCGACGCCAGCGCCGAGCAGGTCAACCAATTGCTCCTCGAAGCCAGCCGACATTCCCGCATCCTGGGCTATAACACCCTGCCGCTGGTGTCCTGCGACTTCAACCACAACCCGCTGTCGTCGATCTTCGATGCCAACCACACCCGTGCCAATGGCCGGATGCTCAAGGTGCTGGCCTGGTATGACAACGAATGGGGCTTCTCCAACCGCATGCTCGATAACTGCCTGGCGCTGTGCAGCGCCCGTTGATGCCCTGCGGCCTGTAGGAGCGGCCTTGCGTCGCGATCGGGCGCGTAGCGGCCGTAAACCTGCCACCTCGGTGTGACAGGTACACGGTGTCGCCTGGATGCGGCCGCTGCGCGCCCGATCGCGACGCAAGGCCGCTCCTACAAACGCCGCACGCCTTTACTCGTTCTTTACTTCGATAAGGCTTGACCAACAGGGCAGATGATAATCATTATCATTTGCCTTCCATCGGTCATGGTTTCCTCGTGAGTCAGTCCCGGTTCAACACAGTGTTCCTCACCCAGCGCCTCCCTTTGCTGCGCACGTTGCAGCGCATGGTGGGCAACCCCAGCACGGCCGAGGACCTGCTGCAGGAAACCTACCTGCGGGTCACCCGCGCCTTGGGCGAACGCCCCATCGAGCACCTGGAGCCGTTCGTGTTCCAGACTGCGCGCAACCTTGCGCTCGATCACCTGCGCGCCCGCCGGGTGCAGGCCCGCACGCTGGTTGACGATGTCCCTGACGAGGTGTTGCACAACGTCGCCGCGCCGACGAGCAGCAGCGAAGAGGCCGCTCACGCAGAGCAACTGCTCGAGCACCTGAGCGTCAGTCTCAATCAGCTCACCCCACGCCAGCAGCGCATTTTCATCCTCAGTCGCCTGCATGGCGCCAGTTACCTGGAGATTGCCGAGCAGTTGAAAGTGTCAGCCAGTACCGTGCAGAAAGAGCTGAAACTGATCATGGCCATCTGCATGGGCGTCGCCGAGCGCCTGCGCTAAGCCGACCATTCGCCGGTCGACAACGGCCCCCCCTTGCCACACCTGCTCGCAGCCATGATCATTCGCGAAAAACCCACAGCAAGGATTTTCTGTGACAGACAACCCTGCCCCTCGCCCGTCAGCCGACGCGCCTGATGCCCGAGCGCGTGCCATGGACGAAGCGCTGGACTGGCTGGTACGTCTGCAATGCGCCAGCGAGCAGGACACCCAGGATTTCGAAGCCTGGCTGGGCGCCGCCGCGGAAAACGCCGAAGCCTACGTCGAAGCCGAAGCCCTGTGGAACGGCGCGCCGCTGCACCAGGCCGCCGTGCAATTGAACCACCGTCACCGCACCGCCTTGCGCGGTCGCCTGCGTACCCACTGGAAACCTTTGGCCACCGCCGCCGTGCTGCTGGTCGGGCTGCTCACCTTCGGCAACCTGCCCATGCGCCTGCAGGCCGACCACCTGACCGTGGTCGGAGAACGCCAGCGCCTGCAACTCGACGACGGCGCCCAGGTGCTGCTCAACACCAACTCGGCGTTCGCCAACGACCTGCGTGACGGTCGCCAGGTCGCTCGACTGCTGCAAGGCGAAGCTTACTTCCAGGTGCCTGCCGACACCCCCGCCCCGCTGGAACTGCAGGCCGGCCCCCTGCGGGCACAGGCGCAGGACACCGACTTCGCCGTTCGCTACCTCGATGGCGAGGCTCAGGTCAGGGTGCAGCGTGGCGATATTGACCTGCAGGGCGCCAGCGACCAGCGCATCCGGCTCTCGGCCGGCGACAGCATCAGCGTCGGCCCCCAGGGGTTCGGCCAGCGCCAGCGGCCCGACATGCGCAAGGACCTGGCCTGGGTCGAAGGACGCCTGGTGTTCGAGAACTGCCCGCTGAGCCAGGTGCTGGCCGAAGTGCGCCGCTACTATCCCGGCTGGATCATCAGCCGCAATCCGCAACTCGGACAGGTGGCGGTGACCGGCAACTACCGCCTGGATCAACCGCTGGAAACCCTGCGCGCCCTGGCCCACATCACTTCCGCTCAACTGCATGAATACCCGGCGCTGGTGATTCTCAACTGACCCCCTGAAGTTTTTTTACGCGATCACGGCCGACCGGTCGTCTTGTTATAGCCAATGCAACTGATTCTTGTTTGAAAACAAGAACGGTCATCACCTATAACAGTTCGCGCGTCAGGGAGCGCCTTCGATGTCCACAGGTCCAACTCGCCAGTCCACCCCATCCCGTCGCATGGGGCAATTGTCCCTGCTGACCCTGGCCCTGCTCGCCAGCGGAGCCTGCAGCCTGCCGACGCTGGCCGCAGAAGCGGCCAAGGCCAGCAGCCCACGCCTGGGTGACTATCGTTTCGCCATCGATCAACAGCCGCTGGTCTCGGCGATTAACGCCTTCAGCCAGCTCACCGGTTGGCAGGTCGGTTTCAGCGCCGAGCTGGCCGAAGGCGTGTCGTCACCGGGAGTACGAGGCTCGCTGCCACCGGAGCTTGCGCTGCGCCGCCTGCTGCAAGGCACCGGTCTGAGCCTGCGCAAGATCGGCAACACCAATGTGGTGCTGGAGCGCCAGGCGACAGGCAGCACCATCGCCCTGCAGCAACTGACCGTCAGCGCCACCCGCAGCGCCCAGGAGGTCAGCCAGGTACCGAGCACCGTGACCGTGCAGCCCCGCGAACAACTGGACCGCCAGAACGTCAACGACATCAAGGAGCTGGTGCGTTACGAGCCCGGCGTTTCCGTCGGAGGCGTCGGCCAGCGCAGCGGCCTGAACGGCTACAACATCCGCGGCATCGATGGCGAACGGATCCTCACCCAGGTCGACGGCGTCTCGGTGCCCGACGGTTTCTTCTACGGCCCCT
>Ga0153917_1000454_pt1 | contig 26898 bp, 18 predicted proteins | sample TSFL001MetaG_FD_104695 | JGI IMG/M metagenome (GOLD analysis project Ga0153917, IMG submission 104695) | Attine ant fungus gardens microbial communities from Florida, USA - TSFL001 MetaG | ecosystem: Host-associated > Fungi > Mycelium > Unclassified | place: USA: Florida, Paynes Creek Historic... | reverse complement strand
GAGGACGGCGTCGACATCTGGGGCGACGGCTCGACCTACAAGGGCAACGACATCGAGCGCTTCTACCGCTACGGCCTGCTCGCGAACCCGCGCCTGAAGATCTACAAGCCGTGGCTCGACGCCACCTTCGTCTCGGAGCTCGGCGGCCGCAAGGAGATGAGCGAGTGGCTCGTCGAGCACGGCTACCCGTACCGCGACTCGGCCGAGAAGGCCTACTCGACCGACGCCAACATCTGGGGCGCGACGCACGAGGCGAAGACGCTCGAGGAGCTCTCCACCTCGCTCGAGATCGTCGACCCGATCATGGGCGTGCGCTTCTGGGACGAGTCCGTCGCGATCGCGACCGAGGACGTCTCGATCACCTTCGAGGCGGGCCGACCCGTCGCGATCAACGGGGTCGAGTTCGACGACGCCGTCGCACTCGTCCGTGAGGCGAACACCATCGGCGGCCGTCACGGCCTCGGCATGAGCGACCAGATCGAGAACCGCATCATCGAGGCGAAGTCGCGCGGCATCTACGAGGCGCCGGGCATGGCGCTGCTGTTCATCGCCTACGAGCGCCTGGTCAACGGCATCCTCAACGAGGACACCCTGGCGACCTACCATGAGCAGGGCCGCCGCCTCGGCCGCCTCATGTACGAGGGCCGCTGGCTCGAGCCGCAGGCGCTCATGCTGCGCGACTCGATCCAGAAGTGGGTCGGCTCGGCCGTCTCCGGCACCGTCACGCTGCGCCTGCGCCGCGGCGAGGACTACACGATCCTCGACACGACCGGCCCCTCGCTCTCCTACTCGCCCGAGAAGCTCTCGATGGAGCGCGTCGGCGACTCGGCCTTCGGACCGGTCGACCGCATCGGTCAGCTCACGATGCGCAACCTCGACATCGCCGACTCGCGCTCGCGCCTGGAGAACTACGCCTCGCGCGGCCTCATCGGCGGTCGCACGGGCGAGCTCATCGGCGCCGTCGAGTCGGGCGTCGCGGGCGAGGTCACCTCGCACGCGCAGGCGCACACGGCGGAGGACGAGCGCCTCGCCGACGCCATCGACAGCGCCGGCGAGTCGGCCGCCTTCGACTCCGGCACCGACTAGCCGCCGTCGGCGCTTCGCGCGCCGACTCGGCAGACCACGGGGATCGCCCCTCCGCGCACGTCGCGGAGGGGCGATCCCCGTTCTCGGCTCCGCTCGGCCCGCCGCCCGCCTATCTCGGCTCGCATCCGCTCGGCGCTCGCTCCGTCCCGCGAACCGAACTCTGGCGATGCTGCGAGGGTGCGCCTCTATTCGGCGAGGTGGCGGCGTATCGCCAGAGTTGGGCGCGGATCTGCCGGCGAGGCGGCCGCATATCGCCGGAGTCGTGCGGGCAGGGTCAGGCGCGGAGCGCGGCGATCTCGGCGGCGAGGTTGGTACGGGCGCGGAGCTCCCAGCGCGCGTGGGCGGCGTCGGTGACGTAGATGCGCTCGGAGGCGAGGATGCCCTCGAGGACGGCTGCGCGGCCCGCGCGGAAGGCATCGTCGGGGACATGCGCGTACTCCCGGCGCACGGCGGCCGTATACCAGGCGTAGCGCGGGGCGCCCGCCGCGAGGATCGCCAGATCGGCGTCGAGCAGGGCGTCCTCGTCCGCTCGCTCGTCGCCGACGCCGCTGCTGACGTCGACGTCGACGGGCGGAATGCCGGTGCCGCCGCTCGCACCCGTGGTGCCGCCGGACCCGGTGATCGGCTCGGCCGCACCGGCCAGCTCGTCCCCGGCGTCCCTCGGCTCCTGCTCGCTCACGGCCTCCGCCGGTTGCGGCTCGCCGACCGCACGACGGGTGCCGGGGATCGTCGCGAGTACGAGCCGGGCCACCCGGTCGGCCAGCGCGCCCGGCGCACCCGCATCGCGCAGCGAGATGCGGGCGAGCTCGGCCGAGGCTCGCTCGTCGTCGCCGGGCGCGCCCGCGTAGACGGCGTCGTGGAACCACGCGGCGAGGAAGGCGGCGGGGGAGACGGGCTCGCCCCACGTGCGCAGCTGGTCGAGGCCGAGGAGCACATCCTCCAGGTGACGCACGCCGTGGTAGGCGCGGTGCGGCTCGCGCCAGCGATCGAGCAGGTCGGCGCCGAGACGAGCCCACGCGTCGGCGCGGTCGTCGGCTCGGGGCGGCGTGCGCGGTGCGCCGTCGGAGGCCGGGGTCGCGGCGAACGTCGTTCCGTCGGGGCGGTCGAGGACGGTGGGCGTCGGCGCGGGTGCATCAGTCGCGACCGGGCGGCCGGGCGCTGCGGCGGACGTCCCCCGGCCGCTCCCGAACGGGGGCGGCCCGGACGGCTGGGGGTCCGCGCCGAGCGGGCGCGCGCCGTCCCGAGCCGGGGAGCTCGCGTCCAGCGCGACTCCCGCAGCAGCATGGGAATCGGCCGTGGGCCGCTCCTGCGCGATCGGGCTCGCGCCGAGGAGTCGCCACTCGGCGGCGAGGAACTCGTCGCGACGGGCGTCCTCGACGAGCGCGCGGTCGATCTGCCGCACCCGCAGCCCTGCGAGCTGGATGCGACGCAGGAGCTCGCGGCTCGCGACCGCGACGGCGCCCGCCGCGACGAGCTCGTCGTGCCGCTCGAGGGGCACGTCGTAGTGGTCGAGGTCGAACGCGCGCCGGGGGATGCCCTGGGCGCGCGCGAAGGCGTGCAGCTCCTCGTAGCTCGCGTCGGAGACGAGATGGCTCCACACGGTGCCGTGCGCCGGCCACACCGCCGGATCGATGAGGATCGTCACGAGCTCGCCTCCCTTTCAAGACCGCTGGTGCACGCGGATGCCGTGCGCACGGGCGCGCCCGGTGCCGGCGCCGGACGGCTGCCCGTCGACCGGCCGCATGACCGATCGCGGGGCGGTCCCGCCGGCCGACGTGGCGGTCGGTCGTCGTCTGCGCCGACGCGTCGCCTCAGCGTACGCGCGAACGAGGGCGCGGGTCGCCGTCGCTCGCCGACCGACCGCGGTGGGCGCCCCGTCGGCGGCCGCCGCTCGCGTCGGACATCCGTCGTCGGACGATCCGGCGACGCCTCCCGCGTCGTCGTGCTCGCTCCGCCGTGCGCGACACGGCACAATGGCGGCATGCGCGTCATCCAAGCCGCCTCGTGCGTCGTGCTCGACGACGAGCACCGCATCCTGCTCGTCCAGCGCGGTCATGCGCCGCAGGCCGGCTCCTGGACCGTGCCCGGCGGCAAGCTTGAGGCAGGGGAGACGCTCGCCGAGGCCGCCGCCCGCGAGACGCTCGAGGAGACCGGCCTCGTCGTCGAGGTGGGCCGCGAGCTGTGGCGGCTCGACATCCCGGCCGGCATGGGCATCGTCTACGACGTGCACGACTTCGAGGCGCGCGTCGTCGGCGGCGAGCTGCGGGCGGGCGACGACGCCGCCGACGCGCGCTGGTTCGCGCGCGAAGAGCTCGACTCGGTGCCGCTCACCGACGGTTTGGTCGAGGCGCTCGTCGACGGCGGCGTCTACGACGCCTAGCCGGCTCCGCCGCGAGGTCTCTGCGCGGTCGTCGCCCGCGACGTTCTCAGCCGTGCTCGAGGGATGATGCGGCGTGCCAAGGTCCGAGGATCCCTTCCGCCCACCAGGGGGAGGGGAAGCACGCTCCCTCTGCAGCGTTCGCGGCCCGGCCCGCCGGTCTGCCTGGCTGATGACTCGGAAGCCGCTCCTCGACGCCGGGCGCTTCGCCGGGACCGGCTCGATGCATCCTCCGCCCGACTCGCCCAACGCGGGTCGCTGGCCGGGGCTGGCGTGTATATGCGCGCGGCCCACGTCTGCGACCCGTGTTGGGCGATATTGCGAGGACGACTGCCGGGGAAGACGTTGAGCGCGGGCCGGCCTGGAAGTGCTGCTGATGTGGCCTCGGGCCCTGTCGTCACTCGCGCGGATTCGCCGAATGCGGGTCGCAGGCCCGGGCTGGCGCGTATATGCGTGCAGCTCGCGTCTGCGACCCGTGTTGGGCGATCCCGCGAGCGGACCGCTGCCAAGGCGGGCCTTCTCGAGGTGTGGTCGGATCTCGACCGGCGGCCGACGGGGCGTCCGACGTCGTCGCCCCGGTCGGAATCGCCGAACTCGGGTCGCTGGCGGGGGCTGGCGCATATGCGTGCTCGGCCCGCGCCAGGAGCCCGTGTTGGGTGGCGTACGGCGGCCGACCCAGGTCGGCCGCCGTGCAACCGGGCCGGCGATCGGGCCGGCAGCCGCCCGGTCGACTGGCGTGCGGCGCCGCGCTACGGCGTGTGGCGCGCCTCGAAGGAGCACAGGGCGACGGGGTTGCCCTCGGAGTCCTCGACGAAGGCCATGACCTCGTCGGTGTCGTTCGGCCCGATCGCGTCGGTCGTGTGCGAGTGGATGACGTGCGGCTCGGCGATGACGCGCACGCCGTCGGCCCGCATGGCCTCGACGCGCTCGCGGGCATCGTCGACGCGCAGGTACAGCACGGTCGAGGGAGCCTCGTGCGTGAGCATGATGCGCGTGAGCCCTGCGTTGAAGAACGCGAGCTTCGACTCGGCGAAGACCGCCGCGGGCTGCTCGCCGAGCAGCTCCGCGTAGAAGGCGATCGCCCGGTCGAGGTCGTCGACGCGCTGGGCGACCTGCAGGATCTCGAGCATGACGTGCTCCTCTCGCTCTCGCCCCGTGGGCGGAACCGCATCGCGCACGGCGATCCGCGGAGAGCCCTTCCCGAGTGCATCGCGGCGCCGTCGCCTGGATGCCCGGAGCCTAGCCCCGGCGGGTGGGAAGGCACCTCACGACTCCGACCGCGTTCATTCCAGGTTTCGGCCCTTCCGCACCCTGCAGAAGGGCCGAAACCTGGAAACGGATCTCGTCGCCGGGGCGCTCGCTCAGATCGTCCCGGGCTCCGCGTCGCCCTCGGCCAGCGGCACGAGCGTGAGCAGCACGTCGTCCTCGGCGATGCCGATGCCGTCGCCCGCGTCGACCGCGACCGCTCCGCGCGCGACGAGCTCGTCGATCGCTGCCTGGATGCGGTTCCTGATGTTCACCCCGAGCTTCTTGTAGCCGAGGATCCTGCGCACCTCGCCCAGCACGTCGATCCGCTTCGACGACGGGTGGATGAGCTCCGTGCTCGCGCCGCCCGGCGCGCTGTCGGCGGAGCCGCCCGCGAGCACGAAGACGACCGCGAGGCCGATCTCGTGCAGCGAGAGCTGTTGCACCGTGAGCTCGGGCGTCGCCTGGGCGAAGCGGCGGAACGTCGTCGCCCGGCGCGGGTCGGCGCCCTCCGGCCAGTAGAACGTCGTGCCGTCGTCCTCGATGGTCGTGGGCCAGCCGCGCGGGATCGACGACTCGACGATCGACTGCTGCTTCTTCGAGTAGCCGCCCTGGCCGAAGCGCCGGTTGACGATGCGCGTGAGGCGCGCCGCCTCGACGGGACCCTCGACCGTCGTGGCGCTGCGCACGGCATCCAGGATGAGCGCGGGGTCGCCCGCGTCGCTCGTCGCGTACACGTGGTCGACGGGGGCGGGCGCGAAGTCGACGAGGACGACCGTCGCCGGGTAGGGCGACGACTCGTCCGTCGTCTCGGGTTCCTCCTGCGGGAGGGGCGGAGCGATCGGAGCGGCCTCCTCGCCGTGCTGCTCGTTTGCGCCGCCGTCCTGTTCCGGACCGGCTCCCTGCGCGCCCGCGAGCGCGAGCGCGGCACCCGCGAGGCGCGCGATCGAGCCGGCGCGATCGCGCAGCCAATCGGGCAGGAAGAGCCATTCGACCCGCGACCAGCCCGAGATGTCGGTGAGCGCGAGACGCGGGATCGCGTCTCGGTCGGCGACCGTGGGGCGAGCCGCCCACTCCGGCGTGTCCAGGAGCACGGCGACCCAGTCGCCGCCGGGCGCCCGCACCGCCAGGTCGACGCGGAAGCCGGAGCCGCCGACGCCCGTGCGCACCTCGAAGCCCTCCGCCCGCAGGGCCGCCGCGACGTCGTCGACGTGCGGCTCGCCGGACCATTCGCCGTACGGGTCGACGCCCGCCGCGTAGCTCTCGGTCTCGGCGAACTCGAGATAGTCGCGCAGGTGCTGGACGCCCACGGAGCGGGTGCGCTCGAGGTCGATGTCCTCCGAGTCGAAGGAGGAGAAGACGACGACCTCGTCGCGAGCGCGAGTGACCGCGACGTTGAGCCGGTGCTCGCCGCCGGAGCGCGTGAGCGGGCCGAAGTTGAGCCGCAGCCGGTTCGTCTCCGGGTCGGGGGAGAAGCCGAGCGAGAAGAGGATGACGTCGCGCTCGTCGCCCTGCACCACCTCGAGGTTCTTGACGAAGAGCTTGTCGTCGTCGCGCGCGAGCGCCGCCTGCACCTCCGGGTGGGGCGACTGCTCGAGCCGGTCGAGGATGAGCTCGCGCTGCTGGTAGTTGAACGTCACGACGCCGATGGATGCGTTCGCGTCGGCGCGCAGCCGCCGCAGGATCTCGAGCTCGATGGCGTCGGCTTCGGCGACGTTCGTGCGGGTGCCGCCCTTGCCGCCGTCGAAGCGCCCGTCGACGCGGCGGAGGGTCACGCCGGTGTTCGAGGCGAGGCCGGTATCGGCATCCTCGTCGAGGTCGCGCGGGGGCATGGGGAAGCTCTTGAGCCTCCCGTCGTAGTACTTGTCGTTCGAGAACGCGATGAGCGACTCGTCGCGGCTGCGGTAGTGCCAGGCGAGCCCGATCGAGGGCACGCCGATCGCCGTGGCGGCGTCGAGGATCGAGCGGGGGACGTCGGGCACGAGGCCGGCGTCCTCGTCTTCGAAGGCGTAGTCGCCGGTCGGGTCGACGGTCTCGAACGTCGAGCTCGGCGGCATCTGCTTGGCATCGCCCACGATGACCGCGGACCGCGCGCGGCCGATCGCGCCGATGGCGTCGGCGGTGCGGATCTGCGAGGCCTCGTCGAACACGACGAGGTCGAACGCGACGGTCGCGGGCGGGAAGTGCCGGGCGACGTCGCCGGGGCTCGCGAGCACGATGGGCGCGAGCGCGAGGAACAGCTCGCGGTGCCGTTCGACGAGCGTGCGGATCGGCACGGGCCGGCGCTTCTCGAGGTCGTGCGTGAGATCGGCGCAGGCGGCCGGGTCGACGGCCAGCGCATCGCGGCGCACGGCGAATGCCGGGCTGCTCGTGGACACCTCGCGGTGCAGGGCGGCGGCCGTGCCGATGTACTCCTGCACGTCGTGCTCGCGGGCGAGGCGGTCGAAGCCGGCCACGGCGGGCGCGCCGAACGCGAGCCCGACGGCGGCGCGGGCGCGGGCCACGGCCTCCTCGTCGCCGCGGCGCAGCGCCTCGAGCTCCGCCGCGCGCGCCGTCCACAGCGAGCCCGCCGCCGAGCCGTCGTCGCCGCGGAGCGCCGCGGGGTAGGTCGCGAGCCGGGCGATGTCGCCCGCGTGCTTCTCGCGCAGGAACCGCAGGGCCGCCTCGTCGTGCGCCGTCTCGCCGTGCTGGCGCGCCGTGCGCAGCTGCACGCGGATGTCGCGCGACTTCTGCGTGCGGTCGTGCAGGTCGAGCATGAGCGTCTCGAGGCCCGCGCGCACGAGGTTGCGGCGCACGATGTCGAGCGCTGCGGCCTTCTCGGCGACGAACAGCACGCGCCGGCCGCGGGCGACGGCGTCCGCGATCATGTTCGTGATCGTCTGCGACTTGCCCGTCCCGGGAGGGCCCTGCAGGACGAACGTGCGGCCGCGGGCGGCCCACTCGACCGCGCGCAACTGCGAGCCGTCGGCGGGCACGGCGAGGTAGCGCTCGTCGTCGATCTCGCGGTCGGCCCCGCCGCGCTCGTCGCCGTCGGACTCCTCGCGGACGAGCGCGGCCGCCGCTTCCCTGTCTCCGGCGAGGGCGCGCACGAGGGGCGCCTGGGCGAGCCGGCCCGCGGAGTCGCGCAGGTCGCGCCACAGCTCGACGCGGGCGAACTCGAGCATGGCGATGCTCGCCTCGGCCGTGAACGTGAGCGGCGCGCCGATGCGCGCGATCTCGGCGGTCAGCTGGGCGAAGATCGTCGGCAGGTCGAGACCGCGGTCCTCCACGGCGGGGTGCTCGAGGGCGTCGAAGGTCGCGTCGAACGTCTTCTTGAGCCGTTCGAGGAGGCACGTGTTGACGATCGTCTCGCCGTCCGCGTCGCGCGCGATCTCGAAGCCGCGGCCGGTGCGGCCCTTGATCGTGATGGGCACGAGGAACACGGGCGCGTGGGCCGTCGCCCCGGACTCGTCGCTCCAGGAGAGCTGGCCGAGGCTCAGGAAGAGGTTGTTGGCGCCGGTCTCGGCGAGGGTGTCCTCGCTGCGCCGGCGGAGCGCGTCGAGCTTGCCGCCGAGGCTGAGCGCGGGGCTCTTGGCGAAGACGATGCTCGACTCGACGACGAGCTCGTCGCGCTGCTGGGCGGTGAGCTCGGCCGCGTTGGCGACGCCCAGGCGCTCGGCCGCGTCGGCCACCTCGTCGCGGGCGAAGACGTGCGCGGAGCGGCCGGACTCGAGGACGTCCTCGAGATGGGCGATGGGCGACTCGGCGACGAGGAGCTCGACGCGGCCCTTCGCCGCCTCGATGTTGAGCAGCGGGTTGCGCAGGGACAGATCGAGCAGGCTCGAGCTCCACCGCGCGAACTGGCGGCGCATGGCCGGAGTGAGCTCGATCGCCGCATCGGCGCCCGAGCCGGTATCCATCGGGATCGGCGCGACGGGCGGCTGGACCTTCCGTTCCTGCTCGACGGCGGCGAGGGCCTCGTGCTCCGTGAGCTCGCGCGCGGGCCGCACGCCCGCTCGCGCCTGCCGCACGTCGAGCACGAACACCTGCTGCAGCGGCGCGGGCTCGTCGCCGCGCGTCTCGAACGCGGCCGGCAGGCCGTGCTTGGCGTCGGAGGCGGCGGCGAAGGCGTGATCGAAGCGCGCCGAGACGGCGTCGGCCGACGGCGCCTGCGCGATGGAGCCGACCAGCTCGGTCACGCTGACCAGACGCAGCCCGAGGTCGTCGAGGGCGGCCGAGATGCGCTTGCGGTCGGTGAGCACGGGGTCGGCGAGCTTGACGCCCGCGGGCAGCCAGCCGACGTACGTCTCGCCGAGCGCGCGGGCGAGGATCGGCGCGAGGTCGGCGCGCTCCAGCAGCGAGGCGGCCAGCGTCGCGAACTCCAACGGCGTCGCCTCGCCGCTGGAGCGCACCACGAAGGGCTCGCGGATGATCGTCGGCGGCCAGCTGACCGCCTCCTCCGCGCGGAGCCGGAGGCCCGAACGGGCGAGCTCGGCGAGCGCGGCCCGGCCGATGTCGTTGGTGCGGTCGGGGTCGTGCGCATCGAGCTCGGCCGAGCCCGTCGCGGCGCCGAGCCGCGCCCGGAGCCGCTCGTCGAGCACGGTCAGCGCGGGCGAGTTGGGTCGGACGAACGCGGCGAGGGTGGCGGCGTCCTCCTGCTGGACCCACGCGTCGCGGGGGATCACGATGTCCGGGCAGGTCATGGTCGTGCGCCCGCTCGGCATGTGGCAGTCGACGATGATCTTCGTCTCGGGGGAGCCCGGCTCGTCGACGCCGGCGGCGAGCCGGGCGAGGGCCGGGTCGTCGGCCAGGCTGATCTCGTGCACGATCTCGTGCTTGCCCGCGAGCTCGCCGATCTCGAGCGGGACCGTCCTGGATGCCGTGGTCGAGCCGCCGGCCCGGGCCACGACCCCCAGCACGAGCCGGTCGAACCGCACGGGCTCGGCGCCCGTGTTCGCGATCGTGACGCTCAGCACGGGGCTCTCGCCGCCCTCCAGGCTCATGGCGTTGAAGGTGCGCGGGAACGCCACGCGCACGAAGACGTTCGGCGTGGGCGTGAACTGCGCGATGCGCACGTCGCGGCCGACGAAGGCGGGCTGGTCCTTCGTGGCAGGCTCGGTGTCGCCCATCTTCAGGTCGACGCGCACGTGCCGAGCCGACCCGGCTCCGGAGGTCGCCTCGACGAGGGCTGCCTCGTTCGCCGCATCCGACGGGCCGATGACGGTGGCCGCGGCCGCGGTGAGCTTCTCGATCGCCCGGATCGCGTCGGCGGCGGCGCGCTCGTCGAGCTTCCCCGGCTCGTGCGCGGCCGTGTTGAGCGCGACGAGCGCCTCGCCGGCCCAGCCCCGCTCGATGCTCGTGATGGGCGAGCCGCGGCGCTTGCCGAGCTCCTGCACGGCCCGCAGCAGGAAGCGCGGGTCGTCGAGGCTGTGCTCGACGGGCCGGCGGCCGGCCATCCTGTCCTTCTTGGCGAACCACGCGGGCCAGCCCACCCCGCGCGCCGGCGGGCGCCCCTCGACGAACGCGCGAAGGGTCGGGACGGCGTCGATCGCCGCGCGCTGGAGCTTTTCGTGCGGGAGGAGGGAATCCACGATGAGGAAGGCCTTTCACGGGTGCCGGCTGCCGATCGCGAGCGTCGTGCGCAGGGCCCGTCGGAGCCGGCTGCGAGGCGTTCGCCGCGATTTCGGTACGTCCCGAACTCTAACCGCGGCCACCGACATCGGACCTGTCCCCGCCGCGCCCCGGGTTCGCGGAACCGGATGCGGATGGATGCGGGGGAGGGCCGCGCGCCGTCGTCGTCGCCCGCGCACCGCGCTCCGTCGTCGACGCGCCGGCGTCGGACGATCCGCCCGCGCACGAGTTCGACTTGCCGAACCCGTCGAGGCGGCGAGGTAGGATATAAGGATGACGCCTCCTGAAAACCATGGGCTCAGCGAGGCAGATTCTGCCCGCAGCGCCCAGCACGACGTCCCCGAGATTTCCACCCCCGCCGCCGACGCACCCGCGAGCGACGCCGACCTCACGGCGCCCGCGGAGGAGACGTCCGCCGAGACGGCGCTCGACGAGCGCCCCGCCGCCTCCGACCTCGCCGCCGCCGACGCTCCCGCGGGCGACGAGCAGGACGAGCAGACCGCCGAGCCCGCCCCCTCCTCGACGACCGCCGACGACTCCGCGAGCGGCTCGGAGCCGGAGAACGACTCGGACGAGTCCGCCGACGACTCCGACGACGAGCCCTCCGGCCCCAACTTCACCGACCTCGGCCTCCCCGAGCCCGTGCTCGCCGCCCTTCGCGGCCTCGGCTTCGAGACGCCCTCGGCCATCCAGGCCGACACGATCCCCGCGCTGCTGGCCGGCCGCGACGTCGTGGGCCTCGCCCAGACCGGCACGGGCAAGACGGCCGCGTTCGCGCTCCCGCTCCTCGCCAAGCTCGACACGAAGGCCACGAAGCCGCAGGCGCTCGTGCTCGCGCCCACCCGCGAGCTCGCCCTGCAGGTCTGTGAGGCCGTCGAGTCGTTCGCGTCGAAGATGGACGACGTCCGCATCCTCCCGGTCTACGGCGGTCAGGGCTACGGCGTCCAGCTCTCCGCCCTCCGCCGCGGCGTGCACGTCGTCGTCGGCACCCCGGGCCGCATCATGGACCACCTCGACAAGGGCACGCTCGACCTGAGCGACCTCAAGTACCTCGTGCTCGACGAGGCCGACGAGATGCTCAAGATGGGCTTCGCGGAGGACGTCGAGGAGATCCTCGCCGACACCCCCGACGACAAGCAGGTCGCCCTCTTCTCGGCCACGATGCCGGCGTCGATCCGCCGCATCTCGCAGCAGTACCTCACCGACCCGCTCGAGATCACGGTCAAGACGAAGACCAAGACCTCGGCGAACATCGCCCAGAAGTACCTCATCGTGTCGTACTCGCAGAAGGTCGACGCCCTCACCCGCATCCTCGAGGTCGAGAACTTCGACGGCATGATCGTCTTCGTCCGCACGAAGAACGAGACGGAGGAGGTCGCGGAGAAGCTCCGCGCCCGCGGCTTCTCCGCCCAGGCGATCAACGGCGACATCCCGCAGGCGCAGCGCGAGCGCACGGTCGAGAACCTGAAGAGCGGCAAGCTCGACATCCTCGTCGCCACCGACGTCGCCGCCCGCGGCCTCGACGTCGACCGCATCAGCCACGTCTTCAACTACGACATCCCCACCGACTCGGAGTCGTACGTGCACCGCATCGGCCGCACCGGCCGCGCGGGGCGTTCGGGCACGTCGATCAGCTTCGTGACGCCGCGCGAGCGGCGCCTGCTCTCCTCGATCGAGCGCGCCACGCGCCAGCCGCTCGAGGAGATCAAGCTGCCCACGGCGGAGGACGTCAACGTCACCCGCCTCGCGCGCTTCGACGACGCCATCACCGAGGCGCTCGACGCGACCGACCGCATCGACGCCTTCCGCGACATCGTGCGCCACTACGTGCGCCACCACGACGTGCCCGAGGTCGACGTCGCGGCCGCGCTCGCGGTCGTCGCCCAGGGCCCCATCCCGCTGCTGCTCGACGTCGAGGCCGACCGCCGTCAGCGCGAGTCGTTCGAGCGCAAGGAGCGCCGCACCCGCGACGGCGACCGCGGCGACCGCGACGGCGGCCGGGAGCGCGGCGAGCGCGCCCCCCGCCGGGAGCGCGGCGCCGACAACGGCCTGGTGCCCTATCGCATCGAGGTCGGCCGTCGCCACCGCGCCGAGCCGCGCCAGATCGTGGGCGCGCTCGCGAACGAGGGCGGCTTCTCGCGCGACGACATCGGCTCGATCAAGATCCTGCCGGCGTTCTCCGTCGTCGAGCTGCCCGCGGACCTCTCGGCGGACGTCTACGCGAAGCTCGCCGAGACCCGCATCGGCGGCCGGCTCATCGAGCTCAAGCCCGACTCCGGCCGTCCCGAGGGCCGCGAGGGCGGCTTCCGCGGCGGCGACCGGGGCGACCGGGGCGGGCGCGACTCGTGGCGCGGCCGCGACGAGCGGGCCGGCGGCGGCTTCCGCGGCGGCGACCGGAACGACCGCGGCAGCGACCGCGGGGGCCGCTCGTGGCGCGACCGCGACGATCGCGGCGGCTACGGCGAGCGCCGCGGCGGCGACGACCGCGGCCCGCGCACCTGGCACGACCGCGGCGACCGCGGTCCGCGCGACCACGGCGGGCACCGCGCGAACGACCGCGGCGGCTGGCAGCGTCGCGACCGCGACTAGTCCGTCATCGCGTCGCCCCTGCGAAGGCGACGTCGCCGACACTGGCATCCGGCCCCCGTGCGCTCGCGCGGGGGCCGTTCCCGTCCCGTCGCGGCGGATGCCGGGACGGGACGAGGTCCCCATGCAGAGCGGCGCTCCCCGCGGCCGCGCACGAGACGAGTAGCCTGACCTGTGCGCGCGCCGCCGGGCGCGCGAGGGGATCCGCGATGGGGCGGACGCGGCAGCGACGCCGCACCGGCCGGCCCGGGCGGAGCACATCGCCGAGCACAGGGGGAACCGTGACGAACGAGCGCACCATCGAGCAGAAGCTCCCGCCCGCGGGCGTCGATCCGGAGCGGACCGACCGGGAGGAACGGCGGTGGACGCCCGGTCGCATCGCGCTGTGGGCCGTCATCGCCGTGGTCGGCGGCATCGCCTGGTCGGTGCTCGCGATCTCCCGCGGGGAGACCATCAACGCCATCTGGTTCGTGTTCGCGGCCGTGTGCACCTACCTCATCGCCTACCGCTTCTACGCGAAGTACATCGAGCGGAAGGTCGCGAAGCCCGACGACTTCCGCGCCACGCCCGCCGAGCAGATCGACAACGGCCGCGACTTCATGCCCACCGACCGGCGGGTGCTGTTCGGCCACCACTTCGCCGCGATCGCCGGCGCCGGCCCGCTCGTGGGGCCCGTGCTCGCCGCGCAGATGGGCTTCCTGCCCGGCACGATCTGGATCGTCGTGGGCGTCGTGCTCGCCGGCGCCGTGCAGGACTACCTCGTGCTGTTCTTCTCCATGCGCCGAGGGGGCCGCTCCCTCGGCCAGATGGCGCGCGAGGAGCTGGGCCGCGTCGGGGGAGCGGCGGCGCTCGTCGCGACGCTCGCGATCATGCTCATCATCATCGCGATCCTCGCGCTCGTCGTCGTCAACGCGCTCGGGGAGTCCGCCTGGGGCGTCTACTCCGTCGGCCTCACGATCCCGATCGCGCTCTTCATGGGCGTCTACCTGCGCTTCATCCGCCCCGGCAAGGTGCTCGAGGTGTCGATCATCGGCTTCGTGCTGCTCATGTTCGCGATCATCTCCGGCCGCTGGGTGGCCGAGTCGCCGCTGGGCGCCGAGCTCTTCCACCTCGACCGCACGACGCTCGCCTGGATGATCATCGTCTACGGCTTCATCGCCGCCGTGCTGCCTGTGTGGCTGCTGCTCGCCCCGCGCGACTACCTCTCGACCTTCATGAAGATCGGCGTCATCGGCCTGCTCGCGGTCGCGATCGTGGTCGTGCGGCCCGAGGTCAGCGTGCCCGCGTTCTCCGAGTTCGCGAGCCGCTCCGACGGCCCGGTGGTGGCGGGCGACCTCTTCCCGTTCCTGTTCGTGACGATCGCGTGCGGCGCCCTGTCGGGCTTCCACGCGCTCATCTCCTCCGGCACGACGCCCAAGCTCGTCGAGAAGGAGCGGCAGACCCGCTTCCTCGGCTACGGCGGCATGCTCATGGAGTCGTTCGTCGCGATCATGGCGCTCGTCGCCGCCATCTCGATCGACCGGGGCGTCTACTTCGCCATGAACTCCTCGGCGGCCGCGACCGGCGGCACGGTCGAGGGCGCCGTCGCGTTCGTCAACGGGCTGGGCCTGGCGGGCGTGCACCTCGCACCCGACCAGCTGCAGACCCTCGCGAACAACGTCGGCGAGCAGAGCATCGTCTCGCGCACGGGCGGCGCGCCGACCCTCGCGGTCGGCATCGCGACGATCATGCACCAGTGGTTCGGCGGCGAGGAGCTGATGGGCTTCTGGTACCACTTCGCGATCATGTTCGAGGCGCTGTTCATCCTCACCGCCGTCGACGCCGGCACGCGCGTGGCACGCTTCCAGCTGCAGGACACGCTCGGCAACTTCATCCCGCGCTTCCGCGACACCTCGTGGCGGGCGGGCGCGTGGATCTGCACGGCCGTGGTGGTCGCCGGCTGGGGCTACATCCTCGTGCTCGGCGTGACCGATCCGCTCGGCGGCATCAACACGTTCTTCCCGCTCTTCGGCATCTCGAACCAGCTGCTGGCGGCCATCGCGCTCGCCGTGTGCATGGCGATCATCGCCAAGAAGGGCAACTTCGCACACCTGTGGGTCGTCGCGCTGCCGCTGGCCTTCGCGACCGTCGTGACGGTGTACGCCTCGCTGCTGAAGATCTTCTCGCCCGTTCCCGCCGTGGGCTACTGGGCGCAGCACTTCGCGTTCACGGGGGCGCTGGAGCGGGGCGAGACGAGCTTCGGCTCGGCGAAGAGCGTCGAGGCGATGGAGGCGGTGGTGCGCAACACGGGCGTGCAGGGAACGCTGTCGATCGTGTTCCTCGTGCTCGCGCTCGTCGTCATCGCGGCATCCGTCGTCGTCACGATCCGGGCGTTCACCGGGCACCGCGGCGAGGAGCACGAGGACCCGGCCGTCCCCTCCCGCATCTACGCGCCGAGCGGCGTCGTCCCGACGAGGGCCGAGCGCGAGCTCGAGGCCGAGTGGAAGGCCCTGCCGCCGGAGCAGCAGCGGGTCCGGCGGGGGCATTGACGATGGATGCCGTCTCCCGCGCCTCCGCCTCGCCGGGCCCCGCCGCCGGGCCAGCGCGAGCGGGTTCGGAGCATACGGCGACCCCGCGGGGAGCCGGCGCCGCCCGCCGCATCCTCGGCGGCCTCGCCTCCCTGCGCGAGTTCGTCGAGGGCGTGCTCGGCGCCGACAAGTACCGCGGCTACCTCGCCCACCACGCACGCACGCACCCCGGCGAACCGCCCATGACCGAGCGCGAGTTCTGGCGCGACTACGCCGACTGGCAGGATCGCAACCCGCAGGGCCGCTGCTGCTGAGCGCCTGAGCGCTACAGGCCCGTGCGCAGGATCGCCAGGTCGAGCTGCTCGGCGACGTAGACGGAGAAGGGCATGCCCTCGGCGTCCGGGGCGTCCGGGCGCCAGCGCACGAGGAGCGCATCGTCGTGCAGGTAGAGCGGCGCGGCTGCCGGCGCGCACAGGGGAGCGGGCGCCTCGGAGTCGAGCGAGACGGGCGTCGTGTCGAAGTCGACGACCTCGCCCTCCTCGAAGGGGCCGTTGTAGGCGGCGAGCCGGACCGCCTTGCGCTCCTCGGCCGAGACCGACTGGTGCTGCCGGTGGCCGGGTTTCACCGCGCGGGTCGTGGTGCCGACGGCGTAGACGTTCGCGTCGCGATCGACGAGGAGCACGCCGAGGCGCCACACACGGCCGAGGGGCTCGAAGCGGGCGCGGCGGGGGATGATGCCGAGCAGGCGCGACTCGGGCAGGTAGCGGGCGTGCGCCTCGTCCGGCACGTTCGCCTCGGCGAGCCGGGCGACGGCGTCGACGACGGTGGCGCGGGCGGCGTCGAGCGAGGCCAGGACCCCGCATCCGCTCGCCGGCTCGAAGGAGCCGGGCCGGTGGTCGCCGGTCGCCGGGTCGGAGCCCGTGCCCGGGGCGGTGCGGCGGTCCTTCGCGTCGTCGTGGACGCGATCGTGCGGGGCGAGCGTCGCCAGCGCGCTCCGGAGCTCGTGACCCCGGACCGCGGGCATGCCGAAGGGATCGGCGGCAGCAGTCATGCGGTCGAGTGTACGAGCGGTCGCGGCGAGCGGAAAGCCGGGGCGCTCCCCGCGAACGGAGCGGTGCGGCGGGAGGGGCGGCCGAACGGTGGGGACCGGCTCGGCCGGTCGCTGGCGGGGCGGCGCCGGATCGGCGTGCTGACGCCGATCCTCGGACCGCGTGGAGCGGCGTCGCGGCGGGCGTCCCCACCGTTCGGCCGGGGTGCCGCGAGCACGCGCCGCCGGTGCCGCGGCTACGCGGTCTCCTCGGCCGTGCGACGCACGGGCTCCTGCGCGGTCAGCTCGGTGCGCTCGGCCGTGCGGATCGGGCCCGCGTGGTCGCCCTCGCGCGCGTCGGCGATCGCCGGGGCCGTCGCGGCGGCCGAGGTCGCCGTCGCGGCCGCGGTGACGGGCGCCTCGGCGCGCCTGCGGTCCGGGGCGACTTTGAGCCGGTTCGCCACCTCCCACATGCACGTGTCCTCGACGTAGACGAGCCCGGCCTCCTCGGCGATCGCGCGGGCCTCGGCCGAGCGGATGCCGTGCTGCAGCCACAGCACGCGGGCGCCGCGCTCGACGGCCGCGCGGGCGATGGCGGGCGCCTCCTCCGCCGGCCGGAACACCTGGACGACGTCGACGTCGCCCTCGACGTCGGCCAGGCTCGACGCCGCGGGGATGCCGAAGAGCTCCTCGGCGTGCGGGTTGACGGGCACGAGGTCGAACCCGAGCGCGAGCAGCCGCTCCGGCACGATGTGGGCCGGCTTGACGCGCGAGGTCGACGCGCCGACGGTCGCGATCCTGCCGAACGATCGGATGAGTGCGGCGCGCTCCTCGTTGACCGCGCCCTTCGTTCCTTCGTACATGACCCGATGCTACTCGTCGCGCCCGGAGAGCGCCTCGCCGCGGGCCTCGGGCGACCCTCCCGACGCGGTCGCCGGCGGTCGCCGCCCGTCGCCGCTCGTGGCGCGCGCCCGATGCGAGTAGCGTTCGCGGGCGTCCGCATCCGCGTCCGCAGAGCCCTGGAGGAGCGCCCGTGACCCCCGACCCTGTCGTCGCCGACCCGCCGCCCGTCTACCTCGACTGCGACACGGGCATCGACGACGCCTTGGCGATCGCCTACCTCGTCGCCAGCCCCCGGGCGGAGCTGCTCGGCATCGGCACGGTGAGCGGGAACGTCGACTCCGCGACCTCGGCTCGCAACACGCTCGACCTGCTCGCGCTCCTCGGCCGCGAGGACGTGCCCGTCGCCGTGGGCGCGCACGACCCGCTCGTCGGCGCCTTCCCGGGCGGCGCGCCGCGCGTGCACGGCGACAACGGCATCGGCGACGTCGAGCTGCCCCGCGCCGGTGCCTCGCCGGTCGCCGAGTCGGCCGCCGAGCTGCTCGTCCGGCTCGCGCACGAGCGCGCCGGGCGCCTGCGCGTCGTGGCCACCGGCACGCTCACGAACCTCGCCCTCGCCCTGCGGCTCGAGCCCCGCCTGCCCGAGCTCGTCGACCGGGTGGTGGTCATGGGCGGCGCCGCCATGGTGCCCGGCAACATCACGGCCGACGCGGAGGCGAACATCCACAAGGACCCGGAGGCCGCGGCGGAGGTGCTCGCGGCATCCTGGCCCGTCGTGCTGGTGCCGCTCGACGTCACCATGGAGCACCGTCTCACCGAGTCGCAGCGGATGCGGATCGCCGCCCTCGACCATCCCGCGGCGCCCTACCTCGCCGCCATGCTCGAGCGCTACGCGGCCTTCTACACGGAGGTCTTCGGCGAGCCGTCGTGCGCCATGCACGACCCCCTCGCGGTCGCCGTCGCGCTCGACGCCGTCGCCCTGGGCTCCGCGCCCGTCGTGCGCGCGAGCGTCGAGACCGGTCACGGGCCCGCTCGGGGACGCACCGTGTGCGACCTGCGCGGCCGTTTCCGCGGCTTCCCCGAGCAGCCCGATGCTCGCTGCCGCGTCGTGCTCTCCCTCGCCGAGGAGTTCTCGCCGCACCTGCTCGAGACGCTCCGTCGACTCGAGCGGAGGGGAGCGGCCGCGGTCGACGCGCCGGCCGCCCCGCCGGAGGCCGCCGGCCGCCCGGTCCTCGTGGTTGTCGGGAGCGTCAACGTCGACGTCACGGCCACGGCCGCGCGCCTGCCCGCTCCGGGGGAGACCGTGGGCGGCGCCTCGCTCGAGCGGCGCCCGGGCGGCAAGGGCGCCAACCAGGCCGTCGCCGCCGCCCGGCTCGGCGCGCGCTCCCGGTTCGTCGGCGCCGTCGGGCGAGACGCGGACGGCGACGCCATGCGCGAAGCGCTCGTCGCCGCCGGGGTCGACGCCTCGCTCGTGGCCGGGGTCGAGGCGCCCACGGGCACCGCGCTCGTGATCATCGACGCCCGGGGCGAGAACCAGATCGTGGTCTGCCCGGGGGCGAACGCGCACGTCGACCTCGCCGACGTCGAGTTCCACGACGACGAGGCGGTGCTGTGCCAGCTCGAGATCGACCTCGCCGTCGTCGAGGAGGCCGCCCGGCGCCACCGCGGCTTCTTCGCCCTCAACGCCGCGCCCGCGAGGCGGCTGCCGGCATCCCTCGTCGAGCGGTGCGACCTCGTCATCGTCAACGAGACGGAGTACGCGGCGCTGCCGGAGCTCGCGGGCGCGGAACTCGTCGCCGTCACCTACGGCGAGCGGGGATCCGCGCTCTTGCGCCGCGGCGTCGAGGTCGCCCGCGCGCCCGGCGTGCGCGCGCGAGTGGTCGACACGGTGGGCGCGGGCGACGCGTTCTGCGCGGCGCTCGTCCTCGCCCTGCGATCGGGGCTCGACGAACGGACTGCGCTGGAGACCGCGAACGCGGTCGGCGCCGCCGCCGTGGCGGACCCGGCCGCGCAGCCCGCCCTCGATCGGCTGGAGGCGTACCGCCCGGCCTGACCCGTGCGAACACCCCGCCGGGTGCCCCGAACTGGCCCTTGCGCCCGGGCTCGAGGATCCGTTCCGGGCATCGGGCAGGGAGGGGTGAGCGCGGAGCGGTCAGCCGGCGGCGACGACGGGCCAGGTGCCGCCCCGCCGCCTGGTCACGCGCCAGGCGACGACCTGGATGCGGGCGTCGAGCGCGCGCACCGCGTGCTCGCCGATCTGCACGGCGACGTCGTCGTCGTCCTCCGTGAACCGCACCGTGACGCGCGCCTCGCCCGAGACGACCCCCAGCTGCTTCGCCTCGACCGTCGCGAACTCGGCCACGCCATCGGCCGCCGCCGGGACGATCGACTCGGGGGAGGCGCCGGGGCGCAGCGCGCCGACGGTCATGATCACGCGGTAGGACGGCATCCGTCGAGTCTGCACCAACCCGGCGACGTCCCGGGGATGGCGTCGGCGACGAGGAAGGGGGCGCCCGGCGGATCGCGTCGATGCCGATGCCGAGCAGCGGGGCGCTCAGCGGGCGGCGGCGAGCCCGACGTAGTGCTCGCGCTGGGCGGGGTAGTAGGCGTCGAACGGCAGGCTCGCCGAACCGTCGACGGCCGCCGCGAGCCGGTCGAGGTAGAACTCCCAGCCCGGGCCGATGTCGCCGACGCCGGAGACGTCGTCGAGTCGGTGGATCAGCGTCACGGTCGCCGCGCGGGGAGCGTCGACGCCGGCCTCCGCCTCGGCGACCTCCAGGGAGAGGTCCCACGACCCGTGCTCGTCATCGGCGAGGAGGCGCACCCGGCGCCCAGGCTCGCACTCGGCGATCGTGACACGCGTCGTCGGAGCGCCCTCCTCCGCGGCGAGCACGATGTCGATCTCGGCGCCAGCGCGGGCTTCGCCCGTCCAAGGCCCGAACCACGCGGCCGTGCGCTCGGGCTCCGTGACGAACGCCCAGGCGTCCGCGGTCGAGACGGGCAGCGTGCGCGCGACCACGAGGGCGACGCCGGGCTCGCCCCGGTCGGCGAGATCGACGAGGCGTCCGGTGGGCTGGGGAATCATGGCGGCCTCCTGGCGTTGCATCCCGCGACGGGCGTCGCGGCCCCTCCAGCATGCGGCCGACCTCCGACATGCAGCAGGGTCGACGCCCGCGCCGGCGCCCGGATCATCGCCGGACCGACCGTGCGCATCGCCGACGCTCGATTCGCGCTTGCCTTCCTGAGCTGAGTGCTGTCTGAAAACTTGAGTCGATGTCGCGCAAGTTCTTGAGATCGGGGAATGTTCCGTCGTACGCTGCGTTGTCTTGAGTCAAACCGACTCATGTTCAACCAGGAGGAACACCTTGCCTACGCCGTTCGATCTTCCGAACAACGGCGGTCTGCCCGGAAGCGGCCGCGGCTCGTTCGACGAATTCATGGCCCGCTACCTGCAGGGCCAGCGTGCCGCGCGTCAGGGACGCCCCGTCGACCTCTCGCGGCTCGTCAGCCGCCGAACCAACGAACTGCTCCAGCGCGCGGCCTCGTTCGCCGTGGAGCACGGCCACGCCGACGTCGACGCGCTCCACGTGCTGCGCGTGATGCTCGAGACCGAGCCCGCCGTCGACGCGGTGCGCGACATCGGAGTCGACCCGGCGACCGTCGTCGCCGCCATCGACGAGCGGCTCCCCGAGCCCACCGAGGCCACCGGCGAGCACGAGGCGTCCCTCACCCAGGCGGCGCAGCGCCTGCTGCTCGACTCGTACCAGGTCGCGCGCGCCTTCGGCTCGAGCTTCGTCGACCCCGAGCACGTCCTCTTCGCGCTCGTGCTCAACCAGGAGGCGCCCACCGGTCAGGTGCTGGCCCGTGCCGGCGTCACGCCGCAGGCGCTCCAGGAGGGCGCCATGCGCGCCGCGGCCGATGCGGCGAACGGCGCGCCCGCGCCGACTCCCCGGCGCGTGGCGGACGCGCGGCCGAACGCGAAGAGCGGCGACGCGAACGCGCAGGCCGAGACCCCCACCCTCGACGCCTACGGCACCGACCTCACGGCGCTCGCCGCCGCGGGCGGCCTCGACCCGGTCGTCGGCCGGGCCGCGGAGATCGAGCAGACGATCGAGATCCTCGCCCGCCGCACCAAGAACAACCCCGTGCTCATCGGCGAGGCCGGCGTCGGCAAGACGGCGATCGTCGAGGGGCTCGCCCGCGCGATCGTCGCGGGCGACGTGCCCCGGCAGCTCGTCGGCAAGCGCGTCGTCTCGCTCGACCTCGCCGGCATGCTCTCCGGCACGCGCTACCGCGGCGACTTCGAGGAGCGCCTGACGAAGGCGCTCGACGAGATCGCGCAGCAGAACGGCGACGTCATCGTCTTCGTCGACGAGCTGCACACCGTCGTCGGCGCGGGCGGCTCCGGCGAGTCGGGCGGCATGGATGCCGGCAACATCCTCAAGCCCCGGCTCGCGCGCGGCGAGCTGCACGTCGTGGGCGCCACCACGCTCGGCGAGTTCCGCCGCATCGAGAAGGACGCCGCGCTCGCGCGCCGCTTCCAGTCGGTGCACGTCGGCGAGCCGGGCCTCGACGACGCCGTGCGCATCCTCGAGGGCCTCCGCGAGGCCTACGAGGAGCACCACGGCGTGCGCTACTCCGACGATGCGCTGCGCGCCGCCGTCGAGCTCTCGAACCGGTACGTGACCGACCGCTTCCTGCCCGACAAGGCGATCGACCTGATCGACCAGGCCGGTGCGCGGCTGCGCATGCGCGACGGCCGGGCCGAGGGCGGGGAGCCCGCCGCCGACTCGGCGGACGCCCCGGTCGACGCCGCCGCCGAGGCCGCCCGCGCCGTCGAGGCGGCGCGGGCGGAGGCGGCGCGCGTGCGCGTCGCCGAGCTGATGGCGAGCCTCGCCGAGCTCGAGGCGGAGAAGAACGCGGCGGTCTCCGCGGAGCACTATGAGGAGGCGTCGCGCCTGCGCGACGACATGCTCGCCGTGCAGCGGGAGATCGACGCCGTGCGCGCCTCCGCCCCGGTTCCGGCCGCCGTCGCGACGACCGCCGCGGCGCCCGAGGCGGACTCCGCGACCGCGTCCGACGCGTCCGACCGTCGTGAGACCGCAGCGTCCGACGAGCCCCTCCTCGTCACCGAGGACGACATCGCCGAGATCGTGAGCCGCGCCACCGGTATCCCCGCCTCGCGCCTCGGCGCCGACGAGCGGGTGCGCCTGTCGAGCCTCGAGCGCGAGCTGCACGAGCGCGTCGTCGGTCAGCACGACGCGGTCGAGGCCGTCTCGAAGGCCATCCGGCGCTCCCGCTCAGGCATGGCCGATGCGCGCCGCCCGATCGGCTCGTTCCTCTTCCTGGGCCCCACGGGCGTGGGCAAGACCGAGCTCGCGAAGGCGCTCGCGGCGTCGCTCTTCGGCGACGAGCGCTCGATGCTGCGCTTCGACATGAGCGAGTTCGGCGAGCGGCACACGGTGAGCCGACTGGTCGGCGCCCCTCCGGGATACGTCGGCTACGACGAGGCGGGCCAGCTCACCGAGCGCGTGCGCCGCAACCCCTACTCCGTCATCCTGCTCGACGAGATCGAGAAGGCCCACCCCGACGTCTTCAACCTGCTGCTGCAGGTGCTCGACGACGGGCGCCTGACCGACGGGCAGGGGCGCACGGTCGACTTCCGCAACACGGTCGTCATCATGACGTCGAACCTCGGCTCCGAGTTCCTCGCGAGCAAGGCCGGGGCGCTCGGCTTCACGGCGGCCGACGACACGGGATTCGGCTCGGAGCGCGAGCTGCGCGCCCGCGTCATGGGCAAGCTCCGCGAGGCCATGCGACCCGAGTTCCTCAACCGCATCGACGACATCGTGCTGTTCCGCAAGCTCTCGCGCGCGGAGCTGCGCGACATCGCCCGTCTGCTCGTGCGCGAGTCGGCCGAGCGGCTCGCCCGCTCCGGCGCCGAGCTCACGGTGACCGACGAGGTGCTCGAGCGGCTGGTCGAGATCGGCTACGAGCCCGAGTACGGCGCGCGGCCGCTGCGCCGCGTCGTCCAGCGCGAGCTCGACGACCGGATCGCCGACCTGCTCGTGTCGGGCGAGATGCCCGTGCTCGAGCAGGATGCGGGAGCTGCGGGCGTCTCCGCGGGCGCGATGGCAGCTCCGGCGACGCAGGGCGCGACGGTCTACGCCGCGCTCGTCGACGGCGCCATCGTCGTGCGGGCCGCGGCTCGGCCCGTGCTCGCCGCCGCGTAGCGCGAGCTTCTTCGCCCGGGCTCCCGCGCAGGTCGCGACGCCCGTGAGCGTATTCGCCCCTCCGGATTCGCCGGAGGGGCGAATCCGCGTCTCGGGACGGCCGTCGAATTTCCGATACGAATCGAGTCGAATTCGAACGGCGAAATGGGACCCGGCGTCCATGAATACCTGAGCGAGAACGGAAACGGGCGGTCCGATGAACATTCATCGGACCGCCCGTCTCCGAAGTCGAGAAGTCTTCACGAGGAACGCGAACGCTTTCCCGACCGGCTCCTCCCGTATGCTGGAGGAAGGTCGCGACGTCAGTGCGCCGCGTCGTAGGCCTCGAGCACGGCGAGGGGCACTCGACCGCGGTCGGAGACCGTGTAGCCGTTCTCGTTCGCCCAGGAGCGCACCTCGGCGAGATCGCCGCGAGGGGTCGAACGGGCGGGGCGGGAATTCGTGCTGCGCGTGCGGCGGGGCGTGCTCGAGCTTTCCGGGCGGCGGGCGACGGCGATGTACTTGCCGAGCATCGTCCGCAGCACCTTCGCGTGCCCCTCGGAAAGGTCGATTTCGTAGTCGTTCCCGTCGAGCGAGAACTCGATGGTCTCGCCGTCGCCCTCTTCGAGGGGCGTGTTGTCGAGATCGTCGACGAGCTGGTAGATGACCTTACGAGCCACTGCTGTCTCCATTTCTGTGGGGGTCCGCGAAGATCATAACCATGAATTCATCTGCGTGCGATGGGAAGTGCGCGGCGCGCATGCATTTCCTCCGCGTATTCCGAGGTGAAAGGCGCATTCCCGGCCGGCTTCTCCCGTCCGGCGCGTCGCGGCGGCATCCTGCTCGCCCGTACCATTGACGACGTGCGCGGGCGACCGCGGCGGGAGACGGAGTCGAGAAGCGAGGAGCGCGCGCCGAATGCTGGGCGTCCTGCAGGGATTCACGGTCATCGGGGTCATCGTCCTCGTCGGCGCGATCATCGGGCGCACCGGCTGGCTCGGCTCGACGGGGCAGCAGGGCCTCACGAAGCTCGCGTTCTACGTCGCCACCCCGGCGCTCATGTTCCAGCTCCTCTCCGAGGCGAGACTCGAGATCCTCTTCTCGCATCAGTTCACCGTCACGGCGATCGCGATGACCTGCATGGCGGCGGTCTACGGCGTCATCGCCGGATTCCGGAAATGGGGCCTCGGCGCGAGCGCCGTCGGCGCAATGGCGTCGAGCTACGTGAACACCGGCAATCTCGGCATTCCCATCGCCGTCTACGTGCTCGGGGATGCGACGCTCGTCGCGCCGGTGACGCTCCTGCAGCAGCTGATCGTGACGCCGGTCATGATGGCGCTGCTCGATATCGGGTCGCGGAGCGCGGACGCGCCCCGTCTTCGATTCCACGACTATCTCCTCCGCCCATTCCGGAATCCCATCGTCATCGGCTCCTTGAGCGGTCTCGCGCTGTCCGCTCTGCGCATCGAGGTGCCGGACTTCATCATGGATCCCATCGGGCTCATCGGCGGAATGAGCGTTCCCGCGGTGCTGCTCGCTTTCGGCATGTCGATGCGCAACAATTCCGTTCCGCTGCGCGGTCCGGAGCGCGGCCAGGTGCTCACGGCGACGATCCTGAAATCGATCGTGCATCCTGTCGCGGCGTGGGCGCTCGCGGTATTCGCATTCGGCATCACCGGGCAGACGCTGCTCGCGGTGGTGGTGACCGCCGCGCTTCCCGCGGCGCAGAACATCTTCACCTATTCGAGCCAGTTCGGCGTGGGAGAGCGGCTCGCGAGGGAGTCCATCCTGCTCACCACGCTGCTCTCGGTGCCGGCGGTGTTCGCGGCGACTCTGCTCGTGCATCCCTGAGCCTCGCCTCGCACCCGCCGCGTGGGCTCGGCGCTCGGTCGCCCTCGCCTCAGCCCTCGGCAGTGCCGCCGGCATCCCGCAGGAACCCCTCGGCGAGGTCCGCGAGCCGCTCGCTCGAGTAGTGGTCGGGGTCGAGCGCCGCGAACGACTGCGTGCCGATCGCGAAGACGAGGAGCCGGTCCGCGAAGCCCGCCGGGTCGACGCGCGGGTCGAGCCCGCCGTCGGCGATCGCGTCGCGCGCGTGCTCCTCGAAGCGCTCGCGCCAGGCTCGCATGGCCGTGTCGTGGATCTCGCGCAGCTCGGGGTTGGTGAGCGCGAGGTCCCAGAACGCGAGCACGATGCGCGCCTCGAGCTTGGCGTCCTCGGTGACCGGCAGGATCTCGCCCAGCGCGACGCGGAGCGCGTCCAGGCCGCGGGCGCCGCGGCTCGCCTGCGCGATGCGCGCGGACGTGGACGCGAACACGTGCTCGAACGCGGCTTCGAGGATCGCGTCCTTCCCCGTGAAGTAGGGCGTGAGCGCCCCGTTCGCGAACCCCGCCTCCCGGGCGATCTCCCGCATCGTCGTCCGCGCGAACCCCTGCCGCGCGATGAGCCGCCAGGTGGCGAGCACGATCTCGCGTCGGCGCTCGTCGTGGTCGACGATTTTCGGCATGCGCCCACAGTAGCGGGGGCGCCGTCGCCGAGGCGGCCGCGGACGGCCGTCGGAGCCGGCGCCCCGCCGGAGAATCCGTGCGTGTCGGCAGGCTCCTTGGGTACGGTGCACGTATGGACGCTCAGGTGCTGCAGTGGCGCGGCGATCTCCGATGGTCGATCAAGGAGTCCTTCTTCGGCTACATCGAGCGCTCGGGCGGACGGGTCGAACTGCAGGGCGTGCGTCGCGAGGAGACCGACTTCGTCTTCCGCCGCGTCCCCGAGGGGCACGATGACGACCTGCGCCACGAGGCCGACGGGCTGCACGGCACGATCCGGTTCATGGGCGGCTTCCACGTCGTCGCCCACGGCGGCCTCCTCGACATCGCCTTCCACGACCCCGTCGTGGACATCCACGGCGGCGACGCCATGGTGCACGTGCTCACGGGCGACGGGCAGCCGCTCGTCCCCTTCGCCATGGTCGCGCTCGGCGAGCCCATCGAGCGCGAGGAGGGCGTCGCGGAGTGGGTCGGCGGGGAGGCCCGGCTGACCCCCGAGGGCTCGCGGCTCTTCTCGGAGATGTACCAGCCGTACACCGACCTCGACCCCATCGCGCTCGCCGTGGCGAGCGCCCGCGCCCTCGAATGACGCCCGCGTCCGCCGTCCCGGTCGCCCCCGACGCGCCGGATGCCATGCCGGGCCCCCTCGACGCCCGCCCGGTCTGCCGCCGAAGCCGCGGCCGCGGCGTCCCGGGGGAGCGGAACGAGGACGGCGCCCGTGCCCGCCGCGCATAGCGCGCGGCACCCTGCTCCCCGTGCGCGTCCGCCCGGCGTCGCCCGGCGCGTGCGCCTCGAGCTGCGGGCGGAGCTCGCGAGCCGGTGGCGCGACTCGGAGCTCGCGCGTCGCGAGCGCGCCGAGCTGGAGCGG
>Ga0153917_1000453_pt1 | contig 26971 bp, 27 predicted proteins | sample TSFL001MetaG_FD_104695 | JGI IMG/M metagenome (GOLD analysis project Ga0153917, IMG submission 104695) | Attine ant fungus gardens microbial communities from Florida, USA - TSFL001 MetaG | ecosystem: Host-associated > Fungi > Mycelium > Unclassified | place: USA: Florida, Paynes Creek Historic... | reverse complement strand
TCATCGACGCGCGCAAGGGCCTCAACATGTTCAGCAAGGTCGAGGTGCCGGTGCTCGGCATCGTCGAGAACATGAGCTATTTCATCGCTCCCGACACCGGCAACCGCTATGATATCTTCGGCCACGGCGGCGCGCGCAAGGAGGCCGAGCGCATCGGCGTGCCGTTCCTCGGCGAGGTGCCGCTGACCATGGACATCCGCGAAACCTCCGATGCCGGCACGCCCGTCGTCGTCTCCAACCCGGATGGGGCGGCCGCGAAGATCTACCGCGAGATCGCGACCCGCGTCTGGCAGGAGCTGGAGGCGCTGAAGGACAAGGGCACCCGCGGCGCGCCTTCCATCGTCTTCGAATAGGTGAACCTTTACGCTTTCGGCGCGTTCGTGGCGAAAGCTTGATTTTTGTGCGGCGCCGAGCAATATGCGCGGCCGGCCGCTGAACGGCGGCGTCCAACCAGGAGTGTGAGCGATGGTCCGTTCCGGAGCCATTCGCCGGTGATCACGGTTTTCCGTTCCAACGGCGAGGCACGCCCCCTGCCGGCAGAAACAGATTCTGCGGCCGCCGACGCCCTTGCCGGCGCCGTCTGGGTCGATATGGTCGAGCCGACCCGCGAGGAGGAAGCGCTGATCGAGCGCGTTCTTTCCATCGAGGTGCCGACCCGCGACGAACTCAAGGACATCGAGCCCTCGAGCCGCCTCTACACGGACGGCAACGCCGCCTACATGACCGCCTCGCTGATGGTGAAGGCGGAGAGCGACCTGCCGCAGCTGACCGACGTCGCCTTCATCCTGACGGCCGGCAGGCTGCTGACGGTGCGCTATGCCGAACCGCGCTCCTTCGCGCTCTTCAAGAGCGGCATGCACCGCATTCCCGGCGGCTGTTCCTCGCCGACCGTGATGGTCACGCGCCTATTGGAAACCGTCGTCGACCGCACCGCGGAAATCCTCGAAATCGCCGTCTCGCGCGCCGACAGGCTGTCCATCGAGGTGTTCGGCGACCAGCGGCACCTTAACCGCCGCCCGCCGCGCTATCTGGAAGACCGCGTGGTGCAGGTCTCGGCCTTGCACCGTCTCGTTGCCAAGACGCGCGACAGCCTGATGTCGCTGTCGCGCGTGCTGACCTTCCTGCATGCGCTGCCGGCCCTGCAGTCGGATCGCGAGAGTCTCGAACTCTGCCGCACGATCACGCGGGACGTGCAGTCGCTTTCCGAACATGCAAGTTTCGTGGCGGGCAACATCACTTTCCTGCTCGATGCCTCGCTCGGCCTCATCAATCTCGAGCAGAACGCCATCATCAAGATCTTCTCGATCGCCTCCGTCGTGCTGCTGCCGCCAACCCTGATCGCTTCAACCTACGGCATGAACTTCGACTTCATGCCCGAACTGCATCTTGCCTCCGCCTATCCGCTGACGCTGGTCGCGATGGTCCTTTCGGCAATCCTCCCGTTCTTCTTCTTCCGCTGGAAAGGCTGGCTCTAAGAGCCCGATCGCCCCATGCAACATCATCCCGGTAGCGCACCGCAGGCCCAGAGCAGGGCGCGCACGCTGTTTCTCCTCTCCCTCGGTTCCATCGGCGTCGTCTATGGCGACATCGGCACGAGCCCCCTCTATGCCTTCCGAGAAGCGCTGCGCCCCGTCGCGCAGGACGGCATCACGCGCGCCGAGGTGATCGGCCTCATCTCGCTGATCATCTGGACGCTGACGATCATCGTCACGCTCAAATACGTGCTCTTCCTGCTGCGGGCCGACAACCACGGCGAGGGCGGCACGCTTTCGCTGCTCGCCCTCCTGATGAAGACCGCCGGCCGGCGCGCCACGGTGCTGTTCTTCATGGGGGCGGTGGGCGCCGCGCTCTTCATCGGCGATGCCATGATCACGCCCGCCCTTTCGGTGCTGTCCGCCGTCGAAGGCTTGAAGCTGGTGACGCCGACGCTCGGGGACTATGTCGTGCCCATCTCGGTCGTCATCCTCGTCATGCTCTTTGCCGTGCAGTCGCTCGGCACGGCCGCCGTGTCGAAGTTCTTCGGTCCGATCACCGCCATCTGGTTCATCGTCATGGGCCTTGGCGGCATCCGCCATATCAGCGACGACCTCGGCATCCTCGCCGCCTTCAATCCCTATTACGCCGTGGTCTTCATGATCAACGAGGGCTATGTCGGCCTGGTCGTGCTCGGCGCCGTCTTCCTGACGGTCACCGGGGCCGAGGCGCTCTACGCCGACCTCGGCCATTTCGGCCGCCGGCCGATCCAGTGGGCCTGGTTCTGCCTTGTCTTTCCGGCGCTGACGCTGAACTATCTCGGTCAGGGCGCGCTGATCCTCGCCCATCCCGAGGCCTTCGAGAATCCGTTCTTCCTGATGTTCCCCAACTGGGCGCTGCTGCCGATCGTCATCCTTGCGACGGCCGCCACCATCATCGCCAGCCAGGCGGTCATCACCGGCGCTTTCTCGTTGACGCGGCAGGCGATCCATCTCGGCTTCCTGCCGCGCATGGAGATATTCCACACGTCCGAAACCCAGACCGGCCAGATCTATCTGCCGGGTGTCAACACGGTGCTGCTCTTCGGCGTCATGTTGCTCGTCTTCATCTTCGGCTCGTCCGAGAAGCTGGCGACGGCCTATGGCATCTCCGTCACCGGCGCGATGGTGGTGACGACCGTCATGGCCTTCGAGTTCCTGCGTGCCCGCTGGCGCTGGAAGCCGCTTGCCGCCATCGGCGCGCTGACGCCGCTCCTCCTCCTGGAACTCACCTTCCTCGGCGCGAACCTTCTCAAGGTGCATGACGGCGGCTACGTGCCCGTCACCATCGCTGCCGCCGTGGTCCTCCTGATGTGGACCTGGACGCGCGGCACGCGCATTCTGCGCGACAAGACCCGCCGCATCGAGGTGCCGCTGCCGGCCTTCATCAAGTCCGTCGAAAAGCAGAGCGCCCATGCGCCGGTGCAGGTCGCCGGCACGGCGATCTTCCTGACGAGCGATCCCGATTTCGCGCCCGCCGCGCTGCTGCACAACATCAAGCACAACCACGTCCTGCACGAGCAGAACTTCATCCTGACGGTCAAGACCGCCAACACGCCGCGCGTCGTGCCTGCCGAGCGCTTCTCGGTGGAGCGCATTTCCGAGCGTTTCTCGCGCATCGAGATGCGCTTCGGCTTCATGGAGACGCAGAACGTCTCGCAGGCGCTGGGGCTGATGCGCAAGGCCGGGCACAAGTTCGACATCATGTCGACCTCCTTCTATCTCGGCCGCCGCAAGCTGGTGCCCGATGCGCAGTCCGGCATGCCCATGTGGCAGGATCGTCTGTTCATCGGGCTCGCCAACCTCGCCACCGATCCCTCCGACTACTTCCGCCTGCCGACCAACCGTGTCGTGGAACTGGGATCGCACGTCGTCATCTAGGTGCACCCGCAGCATCACGTGGTCTGACGAAAACGTGAAGGGGAGGCGCCTGCCTCCCCGATGCGGTTCATCAGCATTAACCAACCATCAAGGTTAATGCTTCATTTTACCCTGACAACGAGCCGCTTTGGGCCCGTGCCTCGGCGCGGCAGGCTCCTATCGAACAGTTCCGGGCAGGAGAACACGCCGGCGAGCCGTCGGCGCGGGGGCCTGCACATGCGTGCGGAGTAGACAGTTGCGTAAGCGTAGCATTCGTCATGCCAAGGCAGGCCGCTTCTTTGCGTATCTGAAGCGGGAATGGAAAGTCCCTCTGGTGCTCGGGCTCGGCCTTGCCGCCATCGTTCCCACCGAATCGGCAAGGACTGACCTTGCCACCTATCTTGCCGGCCTCAACCGCAAGGGCGGCAATCAGACCATGGTGCTGACGCGCTCGCCTGCCGGCTCCGTGCACGAGATCGAGATCGACTTCGCCGACGCCATGACCACCGGCGGCATCGAGAGCGGGGCCGGGGTGGACCTGCCGGGCGGCGTCAAGGCGGCGGTGCTCAGCGAAGACAAGGGCAAGGGCGGAATTCCCGACGAAGAACGCGTCAACCGTCGCGACAAGAAGGGCCGCATCATCGCCGTCCTGCCCGTCCTGCCGCCGAAGGGCTTTGCCGCAGGCTCGATCCTGGAGCGCACCAGCTCGCTGCTCTCGCCGGTCTTCGACGCCGAGGAGCGCATGGCTTTCGCCAAGCCGCAGATCAAGGGCAAGGAGATCGCGATCGCCACCGCCTTCTACAAGAAGAAGGCCGCGCACAAGGATCCGGGCGTCTCGCCCATGCTCGCCAGCCTCGTCACCAACGACAAGGCCGACGTGCTCGCCACCGCCTATGCCCCCGTCGGGCCGGACTATGCCCGGGAATCGCCTTTCGATTCGATCCTGAAGCCCAAGGCGGAACTCGGCCGCTTCATTCCCGACATCTCTCCCGACGATCACGCCTGGGCCGCAACGGCCCTGCCGGCGGAGGTGTTCAGCGCCAAGGAACAGAAATGCCTTGCCGAAGGCATCTATTTCGAGGCGCGCGGCGAGGAGGTGAAGGGCCAGGCCGCCGTCGCGCAGGTCATCCTCAACCGCGTGCGTAATCCCGCCTATCCGAAAACCATCTGCGGCGTCGTCTACCAGAACGAAAACTGGCGCGGCCGCTGCCAGTTCTCCTTCGCTTGCGACCGCATCCCCGACCTGATCCTCTCGCCCTGGAACTGGAAGACGGCGAAGGAAGTCGCCATGGCCGTCACCGCCGGCAAGATCTGGCTCGACGACGTCGGCTCGGCTACCCACTACCATGCGACCTATGTGAACCCGCCCTGGGGGCGGACGATGAAGCGTGTGGCCAAGATCGGCAAGCACATCTTCTACCGCACCTATGGCGGCGGCTGGAGCTGAGAGGCCTGCCGATCGTCCGGCGGGTGTGGTGAGTCCGTGCCACACCGCGCGCGATTCCCGGGGCGGAGAGTCGCGGCCTCCGCGTGAATCCTGTTAATTAACTGATATTGTTCGATATTTTTGGTGTTGCGCAAAGCTTCGCCATGCCTTGACTATACCGGCACCTAAAACTATGTTGCGCCCGACTTCAAAAGGGGTCGGATATGGCTTGCAGCCTAGCCTTTAATATGTCCGCAATGGGGCGAATGCACCGGCGGAGAAAGACGAGGAGGGCGCCATGACCGATCAGCAAAAGGAAAGTCTGGAAGACCGGCTGAAGCGCCTCGACGCGGAACTCGCGGAGCGGCGCAAGACAGACGGGGCGGATGCAGCCGCCGAGGCGAGGGCAGCCGAGAGCCGTACAGGCTACGCGGTCGCCATGAAGCTCTCGAGCGAGTTCGTCGCGGCCGTCATCGTCGGGGCGCTTCTGGGCTATCTTTTGGACCATTTTGCGGGTACAGGGCCTTGGGGGATGATCGTTTTCCTGCTCCTTGGCTTCGGTGCCGGCGTTCTGAACGTGATGCGCGCGGCTGGCATGGTGGCATCGCCCCACCCGGTCGACAGGCTGGCGGGGCGAGAGCCCGGCAAGGCCGGCGGCAGGCGGGACGAAACCGAGACGAAGGACGGCGCCTGACGGCGTGGTCCCTATAGTGGGTGACTTCCGCCGCAAGGCGGGCAAGCGAGAGAGATAAGCGGTGTCCAACGATCCGACCCATCAGTTCCTGGTCAACAAGATTGTTCCGATCGAAATCGGCGGCATCGATTTCTCGTTCACCAATTCCTCGCTGTTCATGGTCGCCACCGTCGCGGTCGCCGCGGGCTTCCTCTACTTCACCACGGGCCAGCGCGGCCTCGTGCCGAGCCGCATGCAGTCGGTCTCGGAAATGTCCTACGAGTTCATCGCCTCGATGCTGAGGGAAGGGGCGGGCAGCCACGGGATGAAGTTCTTCCCGTTCGTCTTCTCGCTCTTCATGTTCGTGCTGACGGCGAACCTCATCGGCATGATGCCCTACTTCTTCACGGTCACCAGCCAGATCATCGTCACCTTCGCCCTGGCGATCCTCGTCATCGGCACGGTCATCGTCTACGGTTTCTACAAGCACGGCTTCGGCTTCCTCAAGCTCTTCGTGCCCTCCGGCGTGCCCGGCGCGCTTCTTCCGCTGGTCGTCTCGATCGAGGTCATCTCGTTCCTCTCGCGTCCGATCAGCCTCTCGATCCGTCTCTTCGCCAACATGCTGGCGGGTCACATCACGCTGAAGGTCTTCGCCGGCTTCGTCACCTCGCTGAGCGCGCTCGGCGCCGTGGGTGTCGCAGGCGCCGTCCTGCCCCTTCTCATGACCGTCGCCCTGACCGGTCTCGAATTCCTCGTGTCGTTCCTGCAGGCCTATGTCTTCGCAGTTCTGACATGCATGTACCTCAACGATGCCGTGCATCCGGGTGGTCACTAAGGAAACAGTCGTCGGCGCCCTCGGGCGTCGCTCATAAGCCGCAACAACCCATTCAAGGAGTTCAACATGGAAGCGGAAGCAGCAAAGTTCATCGGCGCAGGTCTTGCCACGTTCGGTCTTGCCGGCACGGCTCTCGGCCTCGGCAACATCTTCGGCAACTACCTCTCCGGCGCTCTGCGCAACCCGTCTGCTGCTGACAGCCAGTTCGGCCGTCTCGTATTCGGCTTCGCCGTTACGGAAGCTCTGGGCATCTTCTCGCTGCTCATCGCTCTCCTCCTCCTCTTCGCCGTCTGATATCGGCAGAGGATCGGACCATGGCCCCTTGGGCCGTGGTCCACCGTACGCTTGAGTACATGATTGAGAGTGCCCCCTGGAGGTGAGCATGTCCGTGACCCCGGCGTCGGCCGAGTCCACCCCTTTCGAAATCGCCCAGGCCGAGACTCCTGCCGTTACCACGCATGAGGCCCAGCCGGCAGGCGAAGTGCACACCGAAACGGGTGTCGCACATGGTGAAGAGCACGCCACCGGCGTCTTCCCGCCTTTCGACCAGACCACATTCGCATCGCAGCTCCTGTGGCTGGCGATCACCTTCGGTCTTTTCTACCTTCTCATGTCGAAGGTCGTCATTCCGCGCATCGGCGGCATCCTCGAGACGCGTCATGACCGCATCGCGCAGGATCTCGACGAAGCCGCACGCCTGAAGGCGGAAGCGGATGCCGCGATCGCGTCCTACGAGCAGGACCTCGCGAGCGCCCGTGCCAAGGGCAACGCCATTGCCTCGACCGCCCGCGACGAAGCCAAGGCCAAGGCCGATGCCGAGCGCGCCAAGATCGAAGCCTCGCTGCAGGACAAGATCGCCGGTGCCGAGAACCGCATCGCCGAAATCAAGGCCAAGGCGCTTGCCGATGTCGGCTCCATCGCCGAGGAAACCACGGCTGCCGTTGTCGAACAGCTGATCGGCGCCAAGGCCACCAAGGCCGAGATCGCTTCCGCCGTGAAGACGGTCGCAGGCGAGTAAGGGAGGTTTCGATGGAATTCGACGCAACATTCTACGCCTTTGTCGGCCTCCTGCTGTTCCTGGCCCTCATCGCCTATCTCAAGGTTCCGGGCATGATGGCCAAGGGTCTCGACGCCCGCGCCGAGAAGATCCAGAACGAGCTGGCGGAAGCCAAGCGTCTTCGCGAGGAAGCCCAGCACCTGCTCGCCGAGTACCAGCGCAAGCGCAAGGATGCCGAGGCGGAAGCCGCCAGCATCGTCGCCGCCGCTGAACGCGAGGCAAGCGCGCTGACCGCCGAAGCCAAGCAGAAGACGGAAGAATACGTCGCCCGCCGCACGGCGCTCTCCGAGCAGAAGATCAAGCAGGCGGAAGCCGACGCGATCAACGCCGTGCGCGCCGCCGCCGTCGACCTCGCCGTCGCCGCTGCCGAGAAGGTCATCACCGCCAAGGCGGATGCGACCACCGGCAAGACGCTTTTCGACAACGCCGTCAAGGAAGTGAAGGCCCGCCTCAACTGAGGTGCCTTTCGCAGAACGATTTAGAAAGGCCGCCTCCGGGCGGCCTTTTTGTATTGGCGGCTGCTTCGCCGATTGTGACTGATCCGCCGCTGAAGTTCAGGCTATGCCATGCTTCTTCAAAAGCGCCTGTTCGTCACCCGATATCCAGCCGAAAATCTTCGGCTCCCCGTCCAGCACCTGAACCAGATAGTGAACGTCAAAATCTATGGCGACGTCCGGCCGATCTGTCCGCGCATAGGTGGCGGTCCAGGCGACATGGGCCATGCAATGATGCTCATCGATCGGGGACAGGCGGATATCGCGTATCCGCATTTCCTTCGTCCCGATCGCGCGGTAGCGATCATGGCCCTGCGTCATGCCTCGCCTGAATTGATCGTCGTTCTTCCCGGTTCTCACCCCGGCGGGAGCGGCGCCTATGAACTCGGAAGCATAAAGCGATGCGAGTTCGCTCATGTCCGACTTGCCGCAGAGAGAGCGGTTGAAAAAGCGTTCGTACCGCTCGAATAGTCTCCTTACAGCCTTCTCCATAGCACGGCTCCAGATCGCCCGTTTCAGGTAGAGCCTAATCGAGAAAGACGCGCGAAGGGAGGGGGCGACCAGCGGAGAGGTCCACAGACTCCATATGACTAGGCGCGTCAGTCCTGCTTGAGCGGCCGGAAGCTCATGCGGTGGAGGCGGCACGGCCCTATGGAGGCGATGGCCTTGCGGTGGATTTCCGTGGCGTAGCCGGCGTGGATGGCGAAGCCGTAGCCGGGGAAGGTGGCTTCGGCGCGGGCCATCATGCGGTCGCGCATGACCTTGGCGACGATGGAGGCTGCGGCGATGGAGACGGAGAGGGCATCGCCCTTGACGACGGCGCGGCCTTCGCAGGCGAGCCCCGGCGGCACGTCGCGGCCGTCCGTCAGGACCAGCTTCGGCGTGACTTCGAGGCCGGCGACCGCCCGGCGCATGGCGTCGAGGCTGGCCTTGCGGATATCGATGACGTCGATACGGCGCGAAGAGCTGGACGCGACAGAGACGAAGGCGCTCTGCATGATGAGCGCGAAAAGCAACTCACGCTTTGCCGCGCTCAGCTGCTTGGAATCGTGGAGGCCGGGCGGGATATTGTCCGGGTCGAGTACCACGGCGGCGGCGACGACGGGGCCGGCGAGCGGGCCGCGCCCGGCTTCGTCCGTGCCGGCGACCGGCCACAGGCCCCGCTTGCGGGCCGCGATCTCCATCGAGAAATCGGGCCCTTCGGGCATGTCGAAAAGGAGGCGGGAATCGGAGGTTATGCTCTTGGCCATGGCGGAGACCATGCACATCCGTCCGATTCCCTGCAAGTCCTCCGGCGGATGCGGCGCACCGGAGGAGCTTCCGGGGCGCCCAGGGGATGGCGCGGGCCGGAAAGCGGTTCTGTCCGAGCCGGCCTGCTATCGGGCCGGAGGGCATATTCAATGCCGTTAGCTGTATAGGCCCCCTCATCGGGCCCTTCGGGTCACCTTCTCCCCGAGGAGAAAAGGAAGAATGGCGAGGTCCAATCCCATGGCGATAGGCTTGCCGGAGAGAGATGTGTGGCGACACATCCCTCGCCTGCGATGCGGATTTACAGCAGCGAAAGCTGCACGCCGCTGCCCGAGGGCGGGATGAACTGGTCGATGGCGAGGTTGCGGCGGGTGCGGGTCAGCTCCAGCCGCTTGGCGGTCATTTCGAAGCGGCGGGCGATCTGCCAGGCATAGGGGCCGGCGCCCTTCATGCGCTTGCCGAACTCGGCGTCGTAATCCTTGCCGCCGCGCATGGAGCGCACCAGCGACATGACATGGCGGTAGCGGTCCGGATAGTTGCGCAGCAGCCAGTCGCGGAAGAGCGGGCTCACTTCCAGCGGCAGGCGGAGGAGTACGTAGCTCGCTTCGAGCGCGCCCGCCGCCTTGCCCGAATCGAGCACCCGCTCGATCTCGTGGTCGTTGAGGCCGGGGATGATCGGCGCCATCATGATCGCCGTCGGGATGCCGGCTTCAGACAGCGCGCGGATCGCCTCCAGCCGGCGCGGCGGGGTCGCGGCGCGCGGCTCCATGGTGCGCGCGAGCTTGCGGTCGAGCGTGGTGACGGACATGCCGACCCAGGCGAGCCCGCGCGCCGCCATGCGCGAGAGGATATCGATGTCGCGCATGACCAGCGCCGACTTGGTGACGATGGAGACCGGATGGTTCGCCTTGTCCAGCACGTCGAGGATCTGCCGCATGATGCGCCATTCCTTCTCGATCGGCTGGTAGGGATCCGTATTGGTGCCGATGGCGATGACGCGCGGCTTGTAGCCGGGCCTGGAAAGTTCGCGCTCCAAAAGCTTCGGCGCATCGGGCTTGGCGAAGAGCTTGGCCTCGAAGTCGAGGCCGGCGGAGAGGCCCATGAAGGCATGGGTCGGCCGGGCAAAGCAGTAGATGCAGCCATGCTCGCAGCCGCGATAGGGATTGATCGAGCGGTCGAAGGGAATGTCCGGCGATTCATTGCGGGTGATGATCGTGCGGGGCTTCTCGACCTGCACTTCCGTGCGAAAGGGGGGAAGCTCCTCCAGCGTCTGCCAGCCGTCGTCGAATGTCTCGCGCGTCACCGGCTCGAAGCGGCCGGTGAAATTGAGGCCTGCGGCGCGGCCGCGCCGCCGGTCGCCGTCGACCCGCATGCCCATCTGCGCCATCAGCGCATCGGCAACGTCCTTCGTGTGGCCGGGCGCCAATGCGCCCTGCCTGAGGCTCACTAGATCGTTCATGGCTGTCTCCGGGCGGGGCCGTCTCGCCCCGATTCAATGACTATATTCCTATCGCCGAAATGAGAACATTGCAAGAACAAATTTCCGTTCCGCCCGGCAGGGCGGCCGGATGGTGGCAATCGATGCTGCGATGCGGTATGGGAAGGAATGCTGACGGTCATCATGGAATGCCACAACGACGAGGCGGAACTGGCGCAGACGCTTTCCGCGCTCGTGGCGGGCGCGGTCGAAGGCGTGGTGCGTGACGTGATCGTGCTCGACCACGGTTCGATCGATGGCTCGGCGCGGGTAGCCGACGCCGCCGGTTGCCGGTTTCTGACGGATTGGGACCTGAAGGACGTGGTGCAGTCGGCGCGCGGCGACTGGCTTCTGCTGCTGGAGCCCGGTGCCCGGCCGCTGGCGGGCTGGGTGGATGCCGTCACCGACCATGTCGCGATCGATCTGAAGCCGGCGCGCTTCGCCGCTTCCCGCAACCATCGCCGGAGCTTCCTCCAGCGGATCGGCCGCAGGTCGCTGCTCGAACAGGGCTATCTCGTCAGCAAGCGCACGGCGGCGGCGGGCCTGCGCCCGGGCATGGCGCTGGCGGACATCGCCAACGGCCGGGCGGTGCGCGAGCTCCTCGCCGAGATCGTGCCGGCCTGGGCGGTGAAGGCGATGCGCATTAAAACACAGAATTAGAGAGTGCGGTCAGCCGGACGAGCGTTTCAGATGCTCGTCGAGGCGCGGCATGATTTCCACGAAATTGCAGGGCATGTGGCGATAGTCGAGCTGCGCCTTGAGGATGCCGTCCCAGGCGTCCTTGCAGGCGCCGGGCGAGCCCGGCAGCACGAAGACGAAGGTGGCGTTGAGGACGCCGCCGGTCGCGCGCGACTGGATCGTCGAGGTGCCGATCTTGTTGTAGGAGATGCGGTGGAAGACCTCGGAAAAGCCGTCCATGCGCTTCTCGAAGATCGGCTCCAGCGCCTCGGGCGTCACGTCGCGGCCGGTAAAGCCTGTGCCGCCGGTAGTGATGATCACGTCGATCGCCTCCTCGCGCGTCCAAGCCTCCACCCGGGCGCGGATCGCGCCGACATCGTCCGGCGCGATGGCGCGGGCGACGAGGCGGTGGCCGGCATCGGCGATGCGCGCGGCGAGCGTGTCGCCGGAGCGGTCGGTCTCGGGCGTGCGCGTATCGGAGACGGTGAGCACGGCGATGCCGACGGGAATGAAGGGTCTCGTTTCGTCAAGCTTCGCCATCGCTGCCTCCGATTGTCCGGGTGGCGGTGACGAACCAGCGGGGATGGCGTTGCGCCAGCATCGCCGCCGCCGCTTCCGCCGCCGCCTCGCTCGTATATAGCGCGAAGCAGGTGGCGCCGGAACCGGACATGCGCACCACGCGCGCATCCGTCGTGGCAAGGCTTTCCGTGATCATGGAGATCTCCGGGCAGAGCGCGCGGGCAGGGGGCTCCAGGTCGTTGCGCAAGCCGCCGATGGCATCGAGCCAGTCGGCAGGCGCGTCGTTCAGGATGAGCAGCGGATTGTGCCGGGAGGCGAGCGCCTTGAAGACCGCGGGCGTGGAAACGCCGACCAGCGGATTGACCAGCACCATCGGCAGCGCCGGCAGGGCGACGGGCGTGATGTCCTCGCCGATACCGCGGGCGATCAGCGGGCGGCCGGCAAGGCACATCGGCACGTCCGCGCCGAGCCCGAGCGCAAGCGCCTCACGCTCTCCGTCCGGCAGGCGGGCCCGCCAGAGCACCTCGAGGCCGCGCAGCGTCGCCGCCGCATCCGCCGAGCCGCCGCCGATGCCGGAGGCGATGGGCAGGTTCTTTTCGAGATGGATGTGGACGGGCGGAGCGGCCTTGCCGTGCCGGGCGAGCGCAGCGCGCAGGCGGTCCCGGGCACGGATGACGAGGTTGTCGCCCTCTGCAGCAAGGGTCTCGGAAAAGCGGCCGGAAAGCGTGAAGCGGTCTTCCGGCGCGGGCGACAGGCCGATGCGGTCGCCGAAGGCGGCGAAGGTCACGAGACTGTCGAGGAGGTGGTAGCCATCCTCGCGCCGGCCGACCACGGCGAGCGCGAGGTTGATCTTGGCCGGTGCCGGTTCGACAACGGCAAAGCCCGAAAGGCTTTCGGCGAGCATCGCGTCAGGACTTGCGGTCTGTCGCCTTGCCTTCCGGCGAGGTGTTCTGCGCGGGCTTGTCGTCCTTGGCTTCCGCGGAGGCAGGGACGGTTTTCGGCAGGTCCGGCAGGCCGTTCTCGACCTTCAGTTTGATCTTGGGAATCTCCGCTTCTTCCGGCTTCAAGCCGAGCGCGCGGTTCCACTGGAAGGTGGCTTCCAGCTTGCGGCCGACGCGCCAGTAGGCATCGCCCAGGTGATCGTTGATGGTCGGGTCGCCGGCCTTGAGTTCGGCCGCCCGTTCCAGTTCCGCCACCGCGTCATCGAAGCGGCCCATGCGATAATAGGCCCAGCCGAGCGAATCGACGATATAGCCGTCGTCGGGCTTGAGGCTCACCGCCTTGCGGATCATGTCCAGGCCCTCGTCGAGGTTCAGGTTCATGTCCACCCAGGAATAGCCGAGATAGTTCAGCACCTGCGGCTGGTCCGGATTGAGCTCCAGCGCCTTGCGGAAGTTGGGCTCGGCCTTGTCCCATTCCTTCAGGCGTTCATAGGCGATGCCGCGCTGGAAGAAGATGGTCCAATGGGTGCGCTGCGGCACGGAGCCGATGACGTCGACGGCCTTGTCGTAGAGCGCGCCCATCGCCTTGTAGTCCTTGGCGTCGGAAAGCACGCTGCCGAGCGCCAGATAGGAGCGCAGGTCGGAGGGATCGGCATCGATCAGCTCCTGAAGATGCTTCCTGGCATCGTCGGGCTTGCCGGTGTCGTTGAGGTTGAGGCCGAGCTGCAGCTCGGAAATGCGGCGCATCGGCGACTTTTCCGGCACGGCGCGGTAATATTCGATCGCCTTTTCCGGCTTCTTCTGGGTCTCGGCGAGGCCGCCCAGAAGCACCAGCACGTCGTCGCTGTCGGGATCGAGCGCGTGGGCGGCCTGCAGGTAGAGCGAGACGATGTCTTCCGCGCCCTCGCGGTTCAGCGCCCCGCCGATGGAGAAGAGCACGGCGGCGGCGCCCTGCGCGGCGGTGCGTACCTGCTGCTCCTGCTTGTCGCCGGCCTCGATGCTCTGGCGAAGCGCCTTCAGCGGCGCATAGCTGTTGACGAAGTTGTCGCCGACGGAAACCGCGTCGAGCGCCTTCTGCCTGTTGCCCTCGCGCGCTTCCAGTCGCGCCAGCGCCATCACGGCGCGCAGGAACGTGTCGGGCGCGGCGCTCGCGCCGTTACGGTCGAGGATCGCCTCGTTGAGCCGTGCGCGGGCCGTCGTCTTGTCTCCGGCGGCAGCCGCCAGCGCGCCGGCATGGTAGTTCTTGAAGATGGCGAGCCATTCCGGTCCTTGCATGCCGCTGATGAGTTTCAGCGCTTCCTTCGGCTTGCCGTCGCCGAACTTGGCCCAGGCAAGCAGCAGGTCGTTCATCATGCGGTCGAGATCGTTCGGGCCCTTGTAGGCGAGGATCTTTTCCGCAGTCTTGTATTCGCGCTTGCGGATCGCCTCCATGGCGCGCACGACCGAGGTGATGCGTTCGACGGCCGGATCGTTCTTCAGCGTGTCGGCGAGCCTCACTCCTTCGGAGAAGTCGCCGTTCATCAGGTGCGTTACCATCAGGCGCTGCTTGACGTCCGAATTGGTCGGGTCGAACTGCAGCGCGATCTTGTAGAGCGTGACGGCAGTCTCGTAGTCCTTGTCGAAATCCGCGGTGCGGGCGGCGAGGAACGCGCCCGAGAAGGTGTTGACGCTGAGCGGATCGAACGGCGTTTCCTCCGCGGCGGCTGTGGCCGCTGCTGCGGGCTTGTCCTCCGCGAATGCCGCCAGAGGACCGGTGAGCGCGATGCTGGCCGCAATCGCCACGCCGGAAAGAAGCCGAAGGAGAAGGGAATGCCGCATCAAAATGCCTTTCGCCGGAAGGTATGGAGTTCGCCCCGAGCCGCGCATGGCACATCGTGCCACGATGGCGCCCAAATCAGTCACGGACTCATGACGGCAGAGAATGGCTTTTTTGGCGCGGTGCGGCAAGAAAATCCTGCCGCCCGCGTTTTCGCGGGCCAGGTCAGCTGACGCGGGCGATCGAGAAGTCGATGACCTCGAGCAGCGCATCCTTCCAGGGCGAGGCCGGCAGCGGGGCGAGCGCGTCGCGGGCGATCATGCCGTAGTGCTGGGCGCGGGCGATGGTGTCGGCAAGGCCGCCGTAGCGGGTGATGAGGCCGAGCGCGCGCTCCAGATTGGCATCGTCGCTGTTGCCGCCCTCGATGGCCTCGCGCCAGAAGGCGCGGTCTTCCGCCGTGCCGCGCCGCCAGGCGAGGATGACCGGCAGCGTGATCTTGCCTTCGCGGAAGTCGTCGCCGGTGTTCTTGCCGAGATCGGCGGCCTTGCCGCCATAGTCCAGCGCATCGTCGACGAGCTGGAAGGCAAGGCCGAGATTCATGCCGTAGGATTTCAGCGCGTTGCGCTCGGCCCGGCTGGTATTGGCGATGATCGGGCCGACTTCGGCGGCGGCGGCGAAAAGCGCGGCCGTCTTGGCGCGGATGACTTCGAGATAGTCGTCCTCGGTCGTCTCCATGTTCTTGGCGACGGAGAGCTGCAGCACCTCGCCCTCCGCGATCACGGTGGCGGCGGTGGAGAGCACGTCGAGCGCTTCGAGCGAGCCGACCTCGACCATCATCTTGAAGGCCTGGCCGAGCAGGAAGTCGCCGACGAGCACGCTCGCCTGGTTGCCCCAGATCATGCGGGCGGTGGACTTGCCGCGGCGCATGTCGCTCTCGTCCACGACATCGTCGTGCAGGAGCGTTGCCGTGTGCATGAACTCGACGCTGGTGGCGAGCTTGATGTGGTGGTCGCCGTCATAGCCGAACATCGAGGCGGCCGCGAGCGTCAGCATGGGACGCAGGCGCTTGCCGCCGGAGGAGATCAGATGGTTGGCGACCTCCGGGATCATCTGCACGTCCGAACCGGCCTTCGACAGGATGAGCTGGTTCACCCGCTCCATGTCGGCTTTCGTAAGGTCGACGAGCGGCTTCACCGATGCCTGTTTGTTTTTGCCTTCTTCAAGCGGTATCACGACGCCCAAATGCCCGGACTCCTGTTCATTTTTGTTGAAAGACAATAGAAAGCGGGGCCTTCTGCGGCAAGAGGCGAATTGTCCCGCCCTCGGAATTAAGGCTGGAAAAAGACCGGAATGATCGAACTGATCCGCACCAACGACGCCGTCCTGCTCTCCTTCGCGGAAAGCCTGATGAAGGAGGCGGGTATCCACTGCCTCATCGCCGACCAGGGCATGAGCATTCTCGAAGGCTCCCTCGGCATGCTGCCGCGCCGCTTCCTGGTGGAGGCGGACCGGGAGGACGAGGCACGGCGCATCCTCACGGATGCGGGGCTTGGGGCGGAGTTGCGGCCGTGAGCATGTGGGCGGGCAAGTGCCCCTCATCCGGCTGCCGCCACCTTCTCCCCGCAAGCGGGGAGAAGGGGAATGCCGCCCGGCTTTCCCAAGTCAGAAGACATTCGCCCTTGCCCAAAACCTCGCCGCTTGTCCCTTCTCCCCGCCTGCGGGGAGAAGGTGGCGGCAGCCGGATGAGGGGCATGGGGCGCTGCCCAGGTGCCGCCTCCCACTCGTTCTCCACCAAGGCTCCCCGCCCATGACCGTCCGCGAAACCGTTGACGCTTTCCACTATGGCCGCTTCCACATCGTCCAGCCGAAGGGCATAGGCCATCGCTCCGGCATGGATGCGATGCTGCTCGCCGCGCTGGTCGCGGGTGAAGGGCCGATGCGGGTCGCCGACCTCGGGGCGGGGGCTGGTGCGGCCGGCCTTGCCGTCGCCTCGCGCCTTGACAAGGCGGAGGTGACGCTTGTCGAGCGCTCGCCGCTGATGGCCGGCTTTGCCCGCAAGTCGCTGGCGCTTGCCGCGAATGCCGCCCTTGCGGGCCGCGTCTCGGTGCTGGAGGCGGATGTCTCCCTTTCCGGCAAGGCGCGCATCGCGGCCGGCCTTCTCGACGACGTCTACGACCACGTCATCATGAACCCGCCCTTCAACGACCGCACCGACAGCCGCACGCCCGATGCCCTGAAGGCGGAAGCCCATGCGATGGAGCACGACCTCTTCGAGCGCTGGATCAAGACGGCCGGCGCCATCATGAAGCCCGGCGGTCAGCTCTCCCTGATCGCCCGCCCGCAATCCATCGCCGAGATCATCGCCGCTTGCGGCCGCCGCTTCGGCGGCATCGAGATCACCGCCCTCCACGCCCGCGCGGGAGAAGTGGCGCTGCGCATCCTCGTCACGGCCATCAAGGGCTCGCGCAGCAAGCTTGCGCTGCGCATGCCGCTCGTCATGCACGAGCCCGGCCAGCACGACTTCACCTCCTTCGTCGACGACCTCAACAACGGCCTTGCGGCCTATCCGCGCCTGCCGAGGGCCTGATTTTTCAGGCGCGGCATTGCGTTTTTTCCGGCCATGCATACATCTGCCGGGCAACCGAACAGGAGACAGGGTCGCGCGATGGCCGGATTTTTGAAGAGACTGGTGCCGAAGAAGTTCCGCAAGGAAGGGGTCGTCATTCCGGTCGTCCGGCTGCAGGGCGCGATCATGACGGGCGGCAGCCAGTTCCGGCCGGCGCTGAACCTTGCCGGCGTCGCCACCGCGCTGGACAAGGCCTTCGCCTACAAGGATGCGCCGGCGGTCGCCGTCTCCATCAATTCGCCCGGCGGCTCGCCGGTGCAGTCGCGTCTGATCTTCCAGCGCATCCGCGATCTGGCGGCCGAGAAGGGCAAGCAGGTGCTCGTCTTCGTCGAAGACGTCGCGGCCTCCGGCGGCTACATGATCGCGCTTGCGGGCGACGAGATCTTCGCCGATCCCACCTCCATCGTCGGCTCGATCGGCGTCGTCTCGGGCGGCTTCGGCTTTCCGGAAATGCTGAAGAAGATCGGCGTCGAGCGGCGCGTCTATACCGCCGGCACCAACAAGGCGATCCTCGATCCGTTCCAGCCGGAGCGGGAGAACGAGATCGAATACCTCAAATCCCTCCAGCTCGAGATCCACCAGGTCTTCATCGACATGGTGAAGGCGCGGCGCGGAGCAAGGCTTGCCGATGACCCGGACCTGTTCTCCGGCCTGTTCTGGACGGGAACCCGCGGCCGTGCGCTCGGCCTCGTCGATGGTCTCTCCGACATGCGCTCGGAACTGAAGCGGCGCTACGGGCCGAAGACGCGGCTGGAGCTCGTCTCGGCGCCGAAGGGGCTCTTCGGCCGCAAGACCCCGGGCGTCGGGGGGCTTTCCGGTGACATGGCGGAGCGTATAGGCTCTGCGGGCGTGGCGGCGGTGGCCGACCTTGCGGAGGAAAAGGCGCTGTGGGGTCGCTTCGGCCTTTCCGGCTAAGGCGCCGACAAAACGATAAGGGGAGGGGCGATGGCCCAGATCATCTTTCTGCTTCTGGTCGTCGGGCTTGCCTGGTACGGCTATCGCAAGTTCGTGACCGATGCCGAGCGGCTGAGCAAGCAGCGCCGCCGCACCGAGGAGGAGCGCCGCACCGGGGCGACGGGCACGCTCGTCAAGGATCCGGAGACCGGCGAATACCGTCTGCGCCGCGACGACGAGTAGCGTCGCGGCACGCCTCCGTCCTGCGGCGGGACCGGCGGAAAGAGGCCCCTCGTGCCGTTCCGGCACATTAACCATGCCCCGTAAGGTTAACGGCGTATTTATCCGTTTGCGGACGTTCCCGGCCGTTGCGCCCGCGCGCAGGCAGGGCGATCTGTGGGCCAGGGTTGCATGATGCGGCCCGTGACGTGTTCGCATGAACGGAGTTACCCATGGCCTCGCTCGATCTCGACCGGATCAACACCATCGTCGTGACCGGTGGCGCGGGCTTTGTCGGCTCGCATATCGTCGACGATCTCCTGGTGCATTGCCCGCAGGCGCGCATCCGCGTGCTCGACGCTTTCACCTATGCCGCCGACATGTCGCATCTCGACGCCGCCTTCCGCACCGGCCGGGTGACGATCCAGCAGGGCGACGTCGGCAATCTCGACCTCGTGACGGAGATGCTGAAGGATGCCGACCTCGTCGTCCATGCGGCCGGCGAAAGCCATGTCGAGCGCGCCTTCGCGGTGCCGGAGCGCTTCACGGTCGCCAATGCGCTCGGCACGCAGGTGCTGGTCGAGGCGATGGGCCGCCGCCGCGTGCCGCTGATGATCCATGTCGGCACCGCCGAGGTCTATGGTGCCGGCGCGGGTGCGCCGATCGGCGAGAGCGCGCCGCTGTTGCCGGACAATCCCTACGGCGCCTCCAAGGCCGCCGCCGAAATGCTGATCGCCGGCCTTCGCCGTTCCTTCGATCTCGATATTCGCGTGCTGCGTCCGGTCAATATCGTCGGCACGCGGCAGAATACGGAAAAGCTTCTGCCGCGCTTCCTCGAAATGGCGGCCGTCGGCCAGCCGCTGCCGGTACATGGCGAGGGGCACCAGACGCGTGCCTTCGTCACGATCGCCGATTTCTGCGCGGCGCTGAGGACCGTCGTCACCCGCGGAGCGGAAAACGCCACCTACAATGTGGCGGGCGACGATCTTCACGACATCCTCTCCATCGCCCGCATGGTGCTCGATGCCGTTCAGGACCCGGTTGCGGGCGTCGCCTTTACCGAGGGCCGGCCGGGCGATGCCGGCCGTTCGCCGCTCGATACAAGCGCGCTACAGGCGCTCGGCTGGCGGGCGACGGGCACGCTGCGCCGCGAACTGCCGATGCTGGCCGCCTGGTACGGTGCCCGCGTGCCGGGCGGCGCGCGCCGCCGCATCCGCGGCGTGCCCGGCCTTGCGCCGCAGCGGGTGCAGGCCGTCACGCAGGCCGCGGGCTCCGGCCTCTTCCGTTCGCTGGAGCGCCATTGAGGCGACGCCCGCGCCCGGCCGAAACCCTTGACCCATCAGGCGCATCGTGGCACCAGTCCGCAAGCTCTTCCAGAATGCCCGGACACGAAACCGATGACCTCCACCGCCCTGCCCGACCACATGAATCCGACCCGCTCCTTCCAGGGGCTGATCCTGACGCTGCACAACTACTGGGCGGACAAGGGCTGCGCGGTGCTCCAGCCCTACGACATGGAGGTGGGCGCGGGCACGTTCCACCCGGCGACGACCCTGCGCGCGCTCGGCCCGAAGCCCTGGCGGGCGGCCTATGTGCAGCCCTCGCGCCGCCCCTCGGACGGCCGCTACGGCGAGAACCCGAACCGTCTCCAGCACTATTACCAGTACCAGGTCATCCTGAAGCCCAACCCGTCGAACCTGCAGGAGCTCTATCTCGGCTCGCTCGCCGCCATCGGCCTCGATCCGCTGCTGCATGACGTGCGCTTCGTCGAGGACGACTGGGAAAGCCCGACGCTCGGCGCCTGGGGCCTCGGCTGGGAGTGCTGGTGCGACGGCATGGAGGTCTCGCAGTTCACCTACTTCCAGCAGGTCTGCGGCATCGAATGCGCGCCCGTGGCGGGCGAGCTGACCTATGGCCTGGAACGCCTCGCCATGTATGTGCAGGGCGTCGACAACGTCTACGATCTCAACTTCAACGGCCGCGAGGGCGACGAGAAGATCACCTATGGCGACGTCTTCCTGCAGGCCGAGCAGGAATATTCACGCCATAACTTCGAATATGCCGACACGGCCATGCTGCACCGGCACTTCATCGACGCGGAGAAGGAGTGCCAGGCGCTTCTCGCGGCCGGCGCACCGGGCGATACCAACGCGCTGCACAAATGCGTGCTGCCCGCCTACGACCAGTGCATCAAGGCGTCCCACGTCTTCAACCTGCTCGACGCGCGCGGCGTGATCTCCGTCACCGAGCGCCAGAGCTACATCCTGCGCGTGCGCACGCTGGCCAAAGCCTGCGGCGAGGCCTTCCTGCTCACGGATGCGGGCGGCGCGAACTGGACGAAGGACGCGGCCTGAACGGGATCGCCCCTCATCCGGCTGCCGCCACCTTCTCCCCGCAGGCGGGGAGAAAGGGATGGAGAAACGGCTTCCTACCCATCCAAGCTTTGGGAAAACCTTGCATCCTCCCCTTCTCCCCGCTTGTGGGGAGAAGGCCCCGGCAGGGGGGATGAGGGGCAATCCTCCTTCTTCAAACATTCTCCGAAACCGTCACCCCCAGCTCCCACACCGGCTTGAGCGTCGGACAGGCGCCGGTCGGGAGCTGGCCGGCATAGGTCTGGAGGGCCCGGCGCACGCCCGAGGGCCGCTCGACCGAAGCGCCTGCCGCATAGGCGAGGAAGAGGGCGGCAAAGCCGAGGACGTTGATGGAGAGGGCGAGGGTTTTCATGGCGGCTGCTTCGGGTTCGGGTGGTCGATGAAGCAACTATCGGGCAGGGCGACCGGCGGCGCGGTTCCCGCGGTTACAGGAAAGCGGCCTCCGGGGCTTTCCAGCGGCGTTTCGGATGCTAATCTCCCGGAAAACGCGAACAGGGAGCTTTGAAGCGCATGATTGGTCTCGCAATCGCGGCGGTGGTCGTCATCTATGCCATCGTCATCTACAACGGCCTCGTGCGGGCGCGGCAGATGAAGGAGGAGGCCTGGTCCGGCATCGACGTGCAGTTGAAGCGTCGCGCCGACCTCATCCCCAACCTCCTCGAAACCGTGAAGGGCTATGCCGCGCACGAGAAGGAGACGCTGGAAAAGGTCGTAGAGCTGCGCAACCGGGCGCAGTCCATCCCCGCTGGCGACGTCGCCGGCCGTGCGCAGGCAGAGGGCATGCTGAGCCAGGCGCTCGGCCGCATCTTCGCCCTTGCCGAGGCCTATCCGGACCTCAAGGCCAACCAGAACTTCGCCGAGCTGCAGCAGACGCTGGAGACCATCGAGGGCGAGATCCAGATGTCGCGGCGCTACTACAACGGCGCGGCCCGCGATCTCAACGTGAAGGTCGAGAGCTTCCCGTCGAACCTCCTCGCCAGCCTCTTCAAATTCGCCAAGGCGCCCTATTTCGAGATCGACAACCCGGCCGACCGCGCCGTGCCGACGGTGAAGTTCTGAACCCGGAGCGCCCGATGACGCGGATCGCCGCCCTCCTTGCCCTGTGGTTCTGCCTCCTTGCGGGAGGCGCGGCGCGCGCGGAGGAATATTTCGATCGCTACAATTCCGATATCGTCGTGGCGAAGAACGGCACGCTCACCGTCACCGAAACGATGCGCGTCCACGCCGAGGGCAACCGGATCCGCCGCGGTATCTACCGCGACTTTCCGCTGACCTTCACCGATGCGGACGGCCGCGAGAAGGAGGTCGGCTTCAAGATTCTCGGCGTCGAGCGGGACGGGCGGCCGGAGCCCTATCACACGGAAAGCATCCGCCACGGCATCCGCATCTTCTTCGGCTCGTCCGACACGCAGCTCGCGCCGGGTTTCCACGACTATCGCCTGACCTACGAGACGAGCCGTCAGATCCGCTTCTTCGACACGCATGACGAACTCTTCTGGAACGTCACCGGCACGGAATGGGCCTTTCCCATTCATCGGGCGAGCGCCACGGTGACGCTGCCGGCTGGCGTCAGCGCGCAGGAACTCACCTACTTCACCGGCCCCAATGGCGCGACGGACAGGAACGCCCGCGCCGAGAACCGCGGCAACCGGGCGCTCTTCGAGACGACGCGCGCGCTCGGCCCGCAGGAGGGCCTGACCATCGGCGTGAAGATGCCCGCCGGCAGCATCGACAAGCCGACGGCTGCGGAGGAGCGTGCGCTGTTCTTCAAGGACAACCGCAATCTCTTCCTCGCCTTCGGCGGCTTCGCGCTCGTCCTTGCCTACTATCTCTGGGCCTGGCTTGCCGTCGGCCGCGATCCGCCGCGCGGCGTGGTCGTGCCGCGCTGGGATGCGCCGGAGGGCATTTCCCCGGGGCTGGTCAACTATATCGACGAGAAGGGTTTCGGCGGCCACGGCTGGACGGCGATCTCGGCGGCCTTCCTCAACCTCGCCGTCAAGGGACTGGTGGAGCTCAGCGACCTCAAGAATTCCATCACCGTGACGCGCACGGACAAGCCGGTGCAAGGCCCGCTGCCGACCGGCGAAGCCACGCTGCTGGCCGCCCTGCCGGCGGCGGGCAGCCATTTCTCCATCCAGAAGTCGAACGGCAGAAGCGTCCAGAAGCTCGGCCGGGACTTTCGCGACGCGATGGAGAAGGAGCACCGGCAGAAATACTATCATGCCAACTGGCCGCAGGCGATCGGCGGCATCGTCCTGACGCTCGCCTGCCTTGCGGCGCTGCTGATCTTCGGCTCGCTGCCGGAGGAGGGCATCGCGCTCGTCATCATGCCCGTCTTCGCCTCGATCTTCATCTCGGTCTTCGCGGCCGGGCTCGGGCAGAACCTGCGGCAGGCCAAAACGCTCGGCGCGCGCATCTTCGCCGTCGCGCTCATCGCCTTCGTCGGCTTCATCCTCCTGACCGTCTTCGGCGGCATCGCGCTGGCGACCTTCGTTTCGGTGGAGGCGGCCGGGCAATTGCCGCTCTTTGCCGCCATCGGCGGCATCGTCGTCACCAATCTGGTCTTCTTCTTCCTGATGGGCGCGCCGACGCCGGTGGGGCGCAGGATGATGGACGGCATCGAGGGGCTGCGCCAGTACCTGACGCTTGCCGAAAAGGACCGCATGAACATGGCCGGCGCGCCGGAAATGTCGCCGCGTCATTACGAGACATTGCTGCCCTATGCGGTGGCGCTCGGCGTCGAGAAGCCGTGGTCGCAGACCTTCGACCGCTGGCTGCTGACGGCCGCGGCCGCCGGGGCTGCTGCCGCCTACCAGCCCGTCTGGTATCATGGCGACGGTTTCTCCTCGGGTGCCTTCTCCGACCGGATGGGCGGCTTTGCCGGCTCCATGGCGGGCACGATGCGCTCCTCGCTGCCCGATCCGCCGAAAAGCTCGTCCTCCGGCTTCTCCTCCGGCGGCGGTTCGTCCGGTGGGGGCGGAGGCGGCGGTGGCGGCGGGGGCTGGTAGTCAGAAGTCCTGGTAGTTGAGCGGCGTCACCTCGACGAGGCTGCGGCCGGGCGTGACCGTCGCCGCGCCCGACGCGGCAAGGCCGGCCGTGGCGTCGGCCGAAACGCTGACGGAGAAGGTGGCGGCGGTGCCGGAGGCAAGGGTGATCGCGCCCGTCGTCTGCGCCGCCGCGCCGGTGGCGGCCGCTGCCTCGACGGAGGCCTTCAGCGCGCCGGTCGCCGGAATGGAGGCGGTGAGGATGTCGTCCACCGGCTCGAATGGTTTTTCGGGCAGGAGGCTGCCGAAGGCCCAGACCTGCCGCAGCGCCGCCTTGCCCATCGGCGCGACATTGACGTCGATGTCGCTTTCCGTGCCCTTGACGCGGTAGGGGCAGCGGCGCTTCGTGCAATTGGCCGCGGCGGAGAACTGCCAGAGCGCGTAATTCTCCCAGTTGCCCATCGGGAAGCTGCCGGCGATGGCCGGCTTGTAGCGGGCATACCAGAGCGGAAGGCGCGAGAGGATGCGGTACCTGTCGCGGTTGGCGGCGATGTACCGGGCGGTTGCATGGTTGGTGTAGAGGACCGGATAGCGGCCGGTGCGCGTCTTGACGTGACCGGCGAAGACCTGCGCATCCTCGAGCGACATGTAATTGTCCGCGTCGATGCTCTCGATGTCGAGCACCATCATCTCGTCGTCCTGCGGATTGGCATAGTCGAGGAAATGGTTGGCCTGCTCGATCGGGTTGCCCGGCCGCGCCAGGTGATAGGCGCCCCAGAGCAAGCCCTTCGAGCGGGCGAGCAGCCGGCGCGTCTCGTAGAGCTCGCGGCTTACCGCGTATTTGCGCCACATGGTCTTGCAATGCGCGACCGTGTCGCCGTTGTGATCGCCCTTGCAGCTATAGCTTTCCGGTAAACCGTCCGAAGCCTTGGAGATGAAGCCGGCGATACGCTTGTCGGCGAGCATCTCGGACCAGTCGATCTCGTTCAGCTCGTAGGCGTCGATGACAATGGCATTTTCCTGCTTCTTCCACGGCTCGACATCCGCGGCCTGTGCCGCAAGGGCAAGGGTCGACGGCAGGAGGAGGGCGGCAAGGCCGGAAAGCTGCGGATTCATGGACGCTCCTTGCGAATCTCAGGTCCTTCGCAAGCACCCATGGTGCGGCTATCATGGTTAACGAAGCGCTAAGCGATGCCTGCCGCTTCCGGCGGGCGGAACCATCCGGGCCGTTTTGCGTTTCAGCATCAAAGCCTTGCGCTTTGCGCGCGGCAATCGATCCGGGAGAAATGCCATGAGACTTACAAGCAAATGCCTCGTCGTCGCCATTTCCGCCCTCTTTGCGGCAACGCCTGTCGTGCCGGCTGGGGCCATGCCGCTGCCGGTGGTGAAGGTGCAGCCGGCCGACGACGGCGCTAGTGTGGTCCAGCGCGTCGCAGACCGGCGCTACTGGCGCAAGTGGCGGAATTCGGGCGGCCAAAACTGGAATCGCCATGACCGTAGCGGGTACGGGCCGCGCCATGACCGCAGTGGATACGGCCCGCGCCATAACCGCTATGATCGGGGTCGCTATTATCGCCATGGGCCGCGCTACTATCGTCACGGCCCACGCTACGGCTATTACCGCCACCGCCATCACAGCGATGCCTGGGTTCCCTTCGCCATGATGGGTATGGGCGCCATGATCGGTAGCGCGGTGGCGAACGACCGCGGCTACTATCGCGGCGGCAGTTCGCATGTGCGCTGGTGCGCCAACCGCTACCGCTCGTACCGGGCCTATGACAACACGTTCCAGCCCTATCACGGGCCGCGCCGCCAGTGCATATCGCCCTATCGCTGAGGTTCCGTCTTCAAGGCGTCCGATGGCGCTGCGGCGCGCAAACGGGTCGACCGGCTCCTCGCCGGCCGGCCCGTTTCTCTTCGGGAATATGTTGTCGAATATTGACGTTTACGTAAAAATCAATAATCTTCCGGCCAGCAAGCGGCGCCCATGGTTCGGGCGCGATGGAGGAGGATAGAGATGTACAAGGCGCCGGTCGAGGAGATTGCGTTCACGCTGAAGCATGTGGCGGGACTCACCCCGGCGCTGGAAGGTGGCCATCTCGGCGACCTCACGGACGATCTCGTCGATGCCATCCTCTCCGAAGCCGGCCGTTTCGCCACCGAGGAAGTGGCGCCGCTCGCCGAGATCGGCGACAGGCAGGGTGCCCGCCTCGCCGACGGCGCGGTGAAGATGCCCGACGGCTGGCCGGCGCTCTACAAGGCCTGGGCGGAAGGTGGCTGGAATTCGCTGACGGCCTCCCCCGATTTCGGCGGGCAGGGGCTTCCCCACATGCTGCATGTCGCCGCGCTCGAAATGTGGAACGGCGGCTCCATGGCTTTCGCCATCGGCCCGACGCTGACCATCGGCGCCGTCGAGGCGCTGGCGGCCCACGGCTCCGACTATCTCAGGCGCACCTATCTGCCGAAGATGGTCTCGGGCGAGTGGATGGGCTCGATGAACCTCACCGAGCCGCATGCCGGCTCCGATCTCGGCGTCATGAAGACCCGCGCCGAGCGCCGCGCCGATGGCACCTACCGCCTCTTCGGCCAGAAGATCTTCATCACCTATGGCGAGCATGACTTCACCGACAATATCGTGCATCTCGTCCTCGCCCGCCTGCCGGATGCGCCGGCCGGCACGCGTGGCATCTCGCTCTTCCTCGTGCCGAAATTCCTCGTCAACGAGGATGGATCGCTCGGCGCGCGCAACGACGCCTATTGCCATTCCATCGAGCACAAGCTCGGCATTCACGGCTCGCCGACCTGCACCATGATCTATGGTGACGGACGCTTCGGCGACGAGCCGGGGGCCATCGGCTGGCTCATCGGCGAGGAGAACCGCGGCCTTGCCTGCATGTTCACCATGATGAACAACGCCCGCCTCGCCGTCGGCATGCAGGGCGTGGCGATCGCCGAGGCTGCGACGCAGAAGGCCATCGCCTATGCGAAGGAGCGCACGCAGGGCAAGGCGCCCGGCTGGCAGGATTCCGGCCAAGGTTCGGGCATGAGCCCGATCATCGAGCATCCGGATGTCGCACGCATGCTCTTGACCATGAAGGCGCTGACGCAGGGCGCCCGCGCGATCACCTATGCCTGCGCCCATGCCGTCGACATGGCGCATGGCGAGGAGGCGCGACACTGGGCGGAGCGCGCCAGCCTCCTCACCCCTATCGCCAAGAGCTTCGCCACCGATGCCGGCGTCGACGTCGCCTCGCTCGGCGTGCAGGTGCATGGCGGCATGGGCTTCATCGAGGAGACGGGCGCGGCGCGGCTTTACCGCGACGCCCGCATCGCGCCGATCTATGAAGGCACCAACGGCATCCAGGCCATCGACCTCGTCACGCGCAAGCTGCCGCTTTCCG
>Ga0153917_1000451_pt1 | contig 27094 bp, 30 predicted proteins | sample TSFL001MetaG_FD_104695 | JGI IMG/M metagenome (GOLD analysis project Ga0153917, IMG submission 104695) | Attine ant fungus gardens microbial communities from Florida, USA - TSFL001 MetaG | ecosystem: Host-associated > Fungi > Mycelium > Unclassified | place: USA: Florida, Paynes Creek Historic... | reverse complement strand
GGACCGTACTTCTTTATCCAGGCGTAAAGGCTGTGGGTGGTGATATCGAGACGTGTTGCAACGCTGGAAACAGAATGACCACGATCAACAGCCTGTTTGACTGCTTCAATTTTAAATTCTTCGGGATAACGCTTACCGCTCATGGGCACCTCTCTTTAAGCCATCTTAAATGACTCCGGGGTGTCTATTAAACCCGTGGCGATTCAACATGGAATGCCTTCGCCCAGATAGACGCACCAGCCCGACGGTCCCCCCAACCAGACGTTCTCAACCTGTCTATCTGTCTATAGGGTTGGGGAGGCACACACGATTATACGCAGAGCCCTCAGTTGCCACCAAGTGAGCACGTCTACGTCTGTGGCGCACTCCAATCGATGACCAGATACTCAGCAGTTATGTGTTTGCCGCAGTGCCTTGCCAGCCGCTAGCCTTAAGCGCCGCCAGTAATGTTTCCGCACTTAGCCCCTCAGCATGATAGCCCCGATTGCCGACCATCGACTCCGCAGCGAGCAAAGCGTTGATGATAGCTTCCTCAACAGCCTCTGCCGCAGCCACAAATAATTCAGAGATAGCACTATTGTTAACCATTTCCACTGGTGTGGTCAGGCTACCTTTGCTGCCGTAATCTGCCGGAGGCAGACCTTCGTTGCCGGTAGAGAAAGCGATAAAAATGTCACCGCTGGAATCTTCCGTTCCCCCTCCCGTACGCGCAATGCCAATACCAGCACGCTGAGCCAACCGCGCGCACTGATGCGGCAACAATGGCGCGTCGGTTGCCAGCGCTACGGCGATGGAGCCCATACCAGGATAGGGCAACATGGTGTTAAAAGGCGAATGCTCGTCCGTCAGCTTCCGCCCCACAGGATATCCGCCGACCAACAGGGCATCACGTTTGCCGTGGTTAGCCTGTACGATAGTGCCGACGGTCCAGCCTCCCTGTTCGACTGGCAAGCGGCGCGATGCCGTGCCAATGCCGCCCTTGAACTCATGACAAATCATGCCGCAACCGCCGCCGACAGCCCCTTCTTGCGGCAAACCTGAACTGGCAGCAAGCAGAGCTTGCCGCACATGTTCGGGTTTTACATGAAACCCATTAATATCATTCAATAAGCCGTCGAATGTTTCCAGTACCACTGGCATACTCCAGTAAACGGCCTTATCGTCCGGCGGCAGCATTTCTCGCTCCAGTGCGATTAGGCTGTCACGCACCACGCCAACGCTATGGGTATTGGTAAAAGCGATGGGGCTGGTTAACAGCCCTGCTTCGCGGATCCACTCCAATCCCGTTGCATCGCCGTTGCCATTCAGCACGTGCACCCCGGCAAAACAAGGGGATTGGCGGGCCAGCCCTGGTCGAGGTTCGATCACCGTCACGCCGGTATGCACCCCACGGCCGTCAGCTAAATTTGCATTAATCGTGGCATGGCCGACACGCACACCCGGTACATCGGTGATGGCATTAAGCGGGCCTCGTTCGCCAAGTCCAATAGTGATTCCTAAATCTTGCACACGCGGCATAGTGATGTTCCTTCTTCATGTAAAATGACAGTGCTCTTTTATCAGGGCCGCAACTTTTCTGCTATATGGCTATTCGGATTTACTTCACCAGTATAGTGACATCATCCAGCTTAAAACCATATCTGCTTAGCGGTGTAAAAGTGACCGAAATTGGCGCGTTCGCAACCTTAAATCTGCGCGTCTCACCCGCCATCAGGTAGTATTCATCCTGAGCAAGCTGCGTATTGGTTGGGTTCAATTGCAAAGTCGGTACCATTCGGACAACCCTTTGTCCTGTATTGCGCATCACCAGCTCCCCACTTTCCATCTGAAAAGTCAGTGCATCCCAAGGCGTTTTACTCACCGCCACAGCGGCCGGCTGCACGATAAAGCCGATGCTTTGCCTTACAGGCATCTGTGTACTATTTTCTGTCGTCTGCATGATTCCCTCGAAGGATGCTTTCAGCATCACTTCATGCGTTAGCGGCTTACCTTTTCTTAAGACAAAATTGACCTGCTGGCTTTGCCCGGCATCGATACGGGTAATCGGAGGATAGATCAATATACGCTTGAGTGGTAAAAGCCTGGATATTAACCAGAACGTTGGTCTGTTCATACTCTGGCTATGAGTGATGCAATGCATTCCCCTGAAAATCCGTGGTAATGATCCAGCTACCGGGCGCGTATAGTTGCATGCCTATGCGCCCATCGTATGTAACACTCCAAACGTTTCCCCAGCATGTACTGGCGACATCACTGCCGCTCCATTCGCATAGGCCAGCACACCGAATGATCCAAGGCTAAACGAACGGCCCCCTGGCTATTTTGCGTTAGCCCACCGCTCACCCAGCTATACGGGGTGGTCGTCTGAAGATTGTTCGAAAACTCTGTGCGTTTTTTCCGTTATAACATCCACTCCGAACCCAATATCATCACCTTTACTACCTTGTTACCTCACACATTCAAACCCCATAGTTAAAACTTAGCGTTACCGAGTCGCCAAAATTGACTTTCTCGGTACGTTCCTCTTTCATCACATTAAAGCCTGATATTTGTGGAAGAACAGTAATATTTACAGAAAACATCTTTCCATTTGCCGGTTCACCATTCTCTTTTATCCAGGTCAGGCTTCTGCCAGTCTGCGCACGCCACATCTTACTATCCGCCATTTGCATTTTCGCTGGAGCACTATCCACACTGGCGTCCGTAAACTCCAGATAGTAAAACCCCACAGTGCCGATGCCGTCTCCCGTCCATAATCCAAACCGCTCTGGGTTTGCGCCACGGCCTTTTCCCACACGATTATCTTTCGGAGTGACATGCATCATCATGTCTGCTTCACAAATGACACGCCAGGTTTGCTTCATGCCAGACAAATTTCGGCCATCTAGATTAGCCTTGTCTGACACTTTCCCCATATCGTAATCTCCATTCTTAGGAGGCTGTATAGTGCACTGCGATGATTTAAATTCACCCTTGACAGAAAATTCTGATAATGGAGGGGAGGCATGGGCAATAGATACACACATAAATATTCCATACAGGCGCCATAAAATCTGCTTCATCAGATATCCCTTTCGCTTTTATTTATTTAAATAAATAACAAACCATGCTATTTCCCACACTCATCCACTCCTGCCACCATTACCCCCCATTTATAATAAATCGTTCCCTCATTAATTATTTAAAACCTGCAGGAGGTTAAATTACGCCAGTCATAAATCAACATGTTTACAGCTTGATATCAACCACACAGAGTTCATATACCGTAGTGGCATAGGGCGGGATTTTGGCAGGTATCCCGCTTCACCGTAAGCCAGTTCAGCCGGCACCACCATGGTCAGCGTCCCGTGGTTACGAAAATGCCCCAGCGCCGCTCTAAACAGTGGCGGATAAGTACTGAGCAGCAGGGAAAGCACATTGCCCACGCTATCCATGTCGTGGATCACCATACCGTCCGCCAGCGATTCCGTTACCACCAACGCCACAACGGCGTCGGCGGCGATGGGATCGTCGCCGGCATAATTAATTTGATACCAGAAGCCGGGTGCAGACTGAGCTAAACCCTGTTTTGCTTGAAAGCAGACATGAATTTCTCGCCCAACTATTGCTGCGCAACCCCTGTTTTATCACGCACCAGGTTAACCACTGTTTCTGACTCGGCCAGCGCCAGCAACAACAGACCATGAACGGCAACGGGCAATGGTTTAATCATGTTATTTACTCGTTAGTCCCACTAAGCCGCTAAGCTGCAGCCAGCGATATACATCCTGAGTCCTGCGCAGGCCCAATTTACGCATCACGTTACATTTATGGGCGCTGACGGTTTTCGGATGGATGCCCAAAGCACGGGCGATCGCCTTAGGAGCGAGGCCACAGCCAATTAGGCGAATGACACACTGTTCCTGTGAGGTAAACGCAGTGTGTTGGGGTGGTCGGTACATTTCTCGCCCTTCTATCCCATGTTCACGGTCCCGAGACGCTATCACCAGCTTTTCAATAACGGTATCCACACGGTCACACCTACAAATCGTACGGGTATTACACCCACCGAGGGGCTGGACTGTCGTCCCATTCCTGCCTTTATCCCGGACAGGAAGCCACAGTACGTTGCCAAGGCGGCTACCATGCTGCATTTTGAACAATCTGTCCGAGGCCATGATCGTGACCCCAGTCACATCTGCAGGGAATGCTTTGGTCCCACGCCGCCACCGATAAGTCGTGTCCTGGTAGTGTGACACCGCCTTGAGCACCCCCTGGACCCAGTACTGGTCTCGGTCGACTATATACAGCTTCCCATAGGCCCACGAGATCTCACCACGTGTTGCCAGATCGCCTATCACCCCGCTTACCTCCAGCATTGATTACGCCACTAAAAAGATCGATGCCCATTGCACAACGGCAGGCTTCATCGGTGATGTGTTGGCGCAGTTATACAGGCTCGCTACGGACACGATCGGGTGGAAAGTTCTCCCGGATCGCCACTCCTGCTCCCCCTCACTTCTAAAAGTTTACGTACAGTCGACGGGTTCACTACGAGCACGGCTGCGGATATCCCACTCCCACGTCGTGGTCCCCGTTCACGAGCACTTCGGTTTTAGGTATACGACCACAATTCTGATCATATTCGTCTCTTTGCGATGAGTCCCCGCAGCGCGCGACGATGCACCGTGTCAGGCATTCAACAGCAGTACCGAAACGGGAGGGATCCCAGAGGGCATTACCATGGGTTCCCCGGATACATATACTCCGCACACTCAGACCCGGGCTGCCCCCCGTGGTGACACCGTGTATCACTCCTAGACCCAAGTACCTTCGGTGTGGTACATAACACTCTCACGTACCGACTTTTTCCCTAGGGCGTAGATCAAAATAACCATCTATGTGTCGCAGCATATATCCGCAATAACGGACTGAGCGCCCGCATCGAGGTATTTTTTCCGACGGATATATCACCACCACGGTCGACGCCCGGTGTTGAGTCAGGATGTCATTTAATACAGCGGCGACGCCGGATCCATTCGCTCGGCGACGATACACTGGCCCACTGCTCATCCCAGCTGGTATCCAAATGGTACTTCGCACCTAGGGCCACCTGGTCAGGGCAGTGGTCAATAAGGAGCAGCGACGATCACGAAAGAGGTCTCATAGCCCCCCCCGCTCGTGTTCTGTCCGACCTTTACCGAGGTAGCTATCCGCACCCGGTTGATGGACTCTAAGGTAGGTACGACTGTATATTCAACGCCATCCCGTTGCACAATCCCAGCCCCCATGACATCGAGCTTCGGACTCCCGCCGCAATCTATGTCACCGTACGCGGCTACTTCTGACGACGTGCCTGGCGCCACGACGCCATGATCGACAGATGGGGGTAGGTTCATCTTGCACTGGACCGTCGGAGGCAGCGGTTTAATACAGTACTCCCCCCCAGAGTTTGCGGCCACTTCAGCAGACAGCTCGCCCCACGGTGTCCACAGCTTGTACGTTTGGGGGTCGGTGGGGTGACGCTGGGCGAATACGATACATAGTCCCTCAGGTTTCACGTTCTGTAAGGTCCAGGACATAGCCGTTGAGCAAGTATCAGTCTCGTTCACCTCCCAAGTCCCACTATTCCGCAGGTGGCACCTTCCCGTCATCGGTGGAGCATATCGACTGTCCCACTGACAGTTCTTATACGGGATGCCGGCCGACCGGTCACCATACTGGCAGTTGGTCCCCACTGGTATTAATTCAGTACCCATATACGGATTTGGGCGGACCGTCCTTGGTTCGATGTTGGTCTTCAGGGTCCCACCACTTTCGAACGTTACACGGTATTCGCAGGTGCTGTTCCCGCACGACGTAACTCGAACGCTTGTCATATGCGGGTATTGTACTCCCATGGCGCTCCAACTAATGAGGCCCCCCATGATCAGTAGATAGCGTAGTCTCATACGTAACCTTTTTTTTACTAACGAGCAATCCTCACCCGCGCAAGAGCTAATTGACGGATTGCCCACACACTCCACCGGGCTTCATACCCACGCACCAACGCCTCAGTTTCTGCCTTCGGCAGTCTCCGATACCTGGCTTGCTCATAAAGCCGCGCGCAACGTTCCCGGTGGTTCTCTAATGCTCTCGGCGCTATTTGGGGCCCCAGCGGGGAGTACCATATGCCCAGCCAGTCAAAGCCTCTTTCAATATTGCCAAGTTGCGTTTTATCCGGGTGAGTTTCAAACCCTCCCAAATCAAAAAACTCATGCAGTGATTTAATTGCCTTGCGTAAATGCCAGCGTGTCCGGGTGAACACAATAAAGTCATCCATATACCTGGCATAAAATAATTCCTCTCGCGATGCAAAATAACCGTCTATATGTCGCAACAGACTGCCACCAATTAACGGACTGAGCGCACTGCCGCGGCATATTCCTTTTTCCGGCGTGTAAATATCACCGCCATCGTCGACGCTGTAATTGAGCCATTGCAGGCATAAACCTCTGCAGACTTCATCATCTATATATCTGTGCAGTTGGCTTTCAACCTGATGCTTCAATATATGGCGGTAAAAACCGCGAATGTCCGTCCGATAGACATAACGCCAGTTTCCGCTGCGCCATGCGGCACTGACCGCTTTTACTGACCCACTGACACCACCGTGCCCTTTCAGGTGATGGCAACGCGTGTGGCGGGGCAGTAGAGGTTCAACCTGCAGCGCGACCCATTTAAGGACCAGGGCATCCTGTGCCGGCCATTGCACCCAGCTTTTGCCCTGCCGGTGATATGCCTGCATCGGCGACAGCCGATAGTCGCCAGACAGCACCCGGGTCAGCAACGCCCGCTTTTCACAGAACCACCAGAACCGCAGGTCCCATATATCCGCATTGACCGGTGCATGCCGGCGCCGCCGGCATAACCAATGGTAAGCCCGCTCCCAGCTCTCGAGAATTTGCGTGTTTTGCTGCCTGTTCAGTGTCAGGCAAGGGCGCTTACTCATACTCTAGGCTGAACGTCGCCACCGCGTTGAACGGGCCGTAACCAATGGTTCGATTAGCTATCGCCTGCGGCTCCCCCTGCACATAGGCCTTTAGCGCAATCAGGCTGTTGCCTGCCTGCAACACATAATTGTCACTCGATTTATTAAGCGGCAACGGCTTGGCCTCCAGCGTCTCAAGCCCGATGGCAATGCCTTTGGCTCCACTGCCGACATCGATGGCCAGCAGGCCGGGTAACGCCATATTTCCCATGCCCGTAATGGTCACCTTCACCGTCTTGCCCAGGCTAATGTCACACTCCGCCAGCCGTATCTCGAACGGCTGCCCCAGTGTACGGGTGTTCTGGTACAGGTACTTGTCGACGATGGTGCCAAAATCCAGCTGGATTTCTTCGTCACCCGGAGGAATGACGCAGGGCTCTGCGACCAGCGCGCCATACAGGCGCACGTTGTCGGCTGCCGTCACCGGCTGCACAGCAAACGTAATCAGTGCCTGCGTCAGTAACAGGCCAGCTACTTTTTTACGCCACAGCCCCTGATAGACTCGCTTTCCTGATTTGCGTTTCATCACGGACTCCTTATTGGTAATCGGCACGCAGTGTCGCCAAGGACTCGAATGCCCCCTCGGTCAGAGTTGCCCCTTCCCACTTGACCGGCACCGCTTCCAGCCGCGGTGGATTGCTTATATCAATGGCCAGCGTACTGCCCGGCGTGAACGGTTTATCGTTTTGATAAACCCGGATCCCCAGGTCCGTCTTGTTGGTCTGCAATGCCTGTTCATCAAACCCCGCCGCTGCGCCGGTTAAACTCAGCGTCAGTGCCCAACTGCCACTGCCGGCGTTATCACAGGTGATTTGATAGTTCATCATCTGTCGATAATTCACGCCATCCACCTTGTTAATGCCCACCCGCTCACCGAAATCGACATCCACACGCTCGCCGTCATTGATAGTGCACGGTGGCGGTTCTCTCAGCGTGCCACGGAACGTCATATCGACATCCCCGTCCGCCAGCGCGACACCGGTCCCCCCCCATACCAGAGCCAGCAGTAGAGTGTTCATCATCGTCTGCATTATCATCCGCTGCTCCCCGTTATTGATAGGCCACTTTCATGGTGGCCCCCGCCGTAAACTCACCTCCCGTCAGGGTGGTACCACTTTGCTTCACAGGAACAGCCCAAAGCTCCGGCTTCTGCGGGTAGGTAAAGTTCAACCAGCTGTTCACCGCCAGTTTGTTATCTCCCTGACGCAGCTCAATACCCAATCCGGTTTTATTGGTTTGCAGCACCGTACCGTCAAAGCTTGCACCGTTACCGTTCACCTGCAGTTTCATCGCATTGGACGAAGCATCGGAACACGACAAGGCGTAATTAACCGGCATCTTATAGTTATTGCCGTCAACTCGGGTCGTCATCACATCACCAAAATCCACCTCTATCGGCCGATCGTCATTGATGGTGCACGGCGGCGGCTTGACGACGGTCACCTTCACGATCACGGTGGCCATGTTTGAGGCAAAGGCCATCAATGGCGCCGCCGCCAGCAACGCAACCAGTACACGGGCCGGATGGCGCGGACGGTATTTTTCGTTATCCATACCCACCGCCTCAGTCATAGCTCAGATGAAAATTCACCACGGCCCGATAGCTGCCTGCCACCAGGCCGGCCGGCGTACGCTCCGGCGTCACCGTGTAGCTCAAGGTGTTCTGCCCCGGCGTCAACAGCAATGCTTTGCCACTACTGCCCAGGCGCACGTCCTCTCCCCTGCCATCTTCCAGACGCAGTCCCAACCCGGAGACGCCCTGTGCCTTTACCAACTGCGGGTTGTCCGCATCCCGGTTTGCCCGGAAACTCACCGTCACCGCCGGCTGCATGTCCGCCCAGGTCAGGTTGCCGGTACGACTGTCGCGGTGCCCCCCCGGACTACGCAGGCAGTCGGCCAGCCGCAATTCGAACCGTACAGGCTCACCACGCGCACCGATGTTCTGCAATCGCCCCGTGCCGATGTCACCCAGCACGATATCCTGACTAACACTTTCCATCTCCAGCCGGCAGGCACTCTCGGTCAGCGCGCCGTGCACATACAACGTGCCGTATGCCCCCTCAACATCCCAGTTGTCCACCTTCGCCAGGGCATCTGGCAACAGCCACAGCATAGTGCCCAGCGCAAGCGGCACCATCAGCGCCAGCCCACCCAGCGAGCCGTAATAACGCAGCTCGCTTAACCAGCAGGCTCGCGCCGTATTGATGTCGTATTCCCCTGCCATATCCCCCTCCGCGCCGCAGCGCCAAAACCCCGTCGCTCATGCCGGCGGACGGCATGCCGTCCGTCAGCCTGCCTTCTTGTCCGGCACCACGCTGCAGGCGGTGCCGCTGCAGCTGAAGCTCAGCGATGGCCGGCCGCCGTAGTCGTTGACGTAGGTCAGCACCGGGCTGTTGCCCAGGCTCGACGCGTTGACCGTCAGCGGCAGCTTATCCATCGGCGGCACCATCACCGGCTCGAACCCTTTCACCCCTTCCACCCCTTTTTTAGTAGCCGCATCCACGATGGTCACGTAGTACGGCGTCGGGTTGTTCACTATGTAGCTGTTGCCCTGTTTCGTCAGGGTCAACTGCTCCTGCGGCGGCGGCGCGTTCTTGTCCATTGCGACGGCGGCTGGGCGGTAGAACAGTTTGATACGCGTCTGCAGCGCAATCTGCAGGGTATTTGGTTTGCTGCTCTTCGGCGGAATTTCCCGCAGGTTGAAGTAGTAGACCGTCTCACGGTCTTGCTTGAGCAATTTTGCCGCCGGCAACGCCTGGATTTTCACCTGGCTCGGCTTGCCCGGCTCGATACGCTGCACCGGCGGCAGCACGGTCAGCGGACTCTGGATTTTGTTACCCTGCTCATCCTCAATCCAGCCCTGCGCCAGGTACGGCAGCTGCTTGTTTTGGTTGGTGACGCTCAGGCTGACCGATTTCTGGTCGCCGTCAAAAATCACCCGCGTGCGGTCCAGGGCAATCGCCGCCTGAGCCTGCTGGGCCGCCAGTGCACTCAGCAGGGCAACGGCCATCGCCACCGAGCTCAGAGTGTTGTTCTTCATCCACGCGGCCACTCGGCCATCATGCCGGCGCCACATCATCACTGTATTCTTACGCATCATCTTTCTCTTCCCGGCCCTCGCGGCCTCTCAAACTGGTGGTTAAAACAACTTCGCGGTTTTCATCGCTCAGAGATGGCGGTTGCACTGTCCGCCCTGGCACTGTCGACGTCACCGCTCCTGGTGCATCCTCGGCTGTTGTCTGGCCGTCATGGGTCGGCGCCTGTGCACGCAATGGGTGGCACGGCAACAACAGGTTATTCATCAGCATCTCCGCCGGCAGCGGCGTTGGCATCCGAACTTCACACTGCGCGCTGCCTGCCCAGTGCACCGTCATGGTATCGCCGGCATTGATGCCGCTCAGATAGACACTGCCGCCGTCGTTGACGATGCCGGTCTCCTGTTTGCGGGCGTTCATAATCGTGGCACCGAACGGCGGCTGGCTGCCGTCCGCCAGCTTGATGACCGCCATCGCCTTCTCGCCGGCAATCACATCGAACTGGCGATAGCCGATGGCACCTTCCGTCAGCGTTGCCTGCACCACCGATGTGGTGGCTTCGGCGTTGTCGCCGAGCTTGTTCAGATCGATGCTCGCCTTGTTGCGGTAATAGCTGTTCACATCGCCTATCACCGCCTTACCCCAGGCGTTGGTGTTGCTGGTGCGGCCGTAGCCACGCACTGGCACATCCGCCACACCGTTGGTATCAATCAGCATACGGGTGCCGCCCGGCATCCCGGCGCGGTGCAGCGCACCGCCTTCCATCGTCAGCGTCGCCCCGCCCTGCAGCGACAACCCCATCGCACTGTGGCGCCCTTCCTGATAGCTGGCGTTGGCGCTCATACGCGCCATATCACCTTCGTGGTTGTAGTAACCACTTAAGCTGGCGCCGCTGCGCGAACTGCCGGCGCTCATGCTGTAGTTATTGTATTCATCCAGACGGTCGTAATAGTTTGCCTGGTGCGTTACATCGCTGCGGTTGACCGTGGCGCTGTAACCCACTGAACCGCTGTTGCCCCACGGCAACGAGAGCGACAGATATCCGCCGTCATCATTTACGCCGTTGTATTGGTTCCGGTACGCTAATAGTGACAAGCTCACGTTGCGGAATGAACCAACATCGAAATAGCGCGACAACGTCAGGTTGTAGCGGTCGTTCGCCGGCCGGTCCCAGAACGTCTCGTGGCTGTAGTTGAGGTAGGTACTCAGTCCCCAGTCACGGAAGTGCTTGTTGAAGGTAACGGTGTACATCTCCTTGCCGTTGCCGGTGCGTGTGCCGTAATAGCGCGCATCCAGGTACTCGCTCATGCTCATGAAGTCTTCTTGCGAGAAACGGTAGCCGGCGAAGGTCACCTGGCTGTCGTACTCATCAAAGTTCTTCGAATAACTCAGGCGGTACGAGCCGCCGCTCAGCGTGCCGTCTGCCTGCGGCAACCGCGCCCGCGACTCGGTGGCGTCAAAAGACAACGCCCCGAGCGCCATCAGGTCACGGCCAAGCCCCAACGACAATGCGTTGTAGTCACCACCCACCAGGGCGCCGCCGTACAGTGACCAACCGTTGCTGACCCCCCAGGAAAACTCGCCGGTACCAAACACCGGCCCGCGGGAGTGGTGCTGAAAATCGGAGGGTTTGCCGCTCGCCAGCTTGAAACGCACCAACCCGGGGCGCGTCAGGTACGGGATGGTAGCCGTATTCATCGTGAACTCCTGCACGCTGCCGTCTTGCTCTTCCACCCGTACGTTCATCTCACCGCTGACCGCATCGTTGATGTCCTGAATGCGAAACGGCCCCGCTGCTACCTGGGTCTCGTACAACACTCGCCCCTGCTGGCTAATGACCACCTTGGCATTAGTCTTCGCTATCCCAACCACTTCCGGCGCGTAACCACGCAGGTTAGGCGGCAACATGTTGTCGTCCGACATCAGGCTCGCCCCGGTAAAGCGGAAGCTGTCGAACATGCCGGAGTCCAGGTAGTTCTCCCCGACAGTTAGCTTCGAGCGCAGCGCCGGAATGGCGCGATAAGCGTAATAACGACTCCAGTCCAGCTTTTGCGTGGTAGACTGGCCCGATCCGGCAGTGTGATCGACATTGCCCTGCCAGTCCGCACGCAGGCGCCAGGCGCCGAGATTGAGGCCGGTAGTACCGTTGCCGCTCAGGCTGTAACTACTGCCGTTGACCTGATGCTGTTTCTGAGTGCGGGCGTTGACGTTGTAATCAAACAGCAGCCCCGGAATCCCTTCGTCCCAACGAGAGGGCGGGTCCCAGTTCTCTGCGGTGTACTCCAGAAACGCTTGAGGAATACTCAGATACAGCGCCGAGGTAGCAAGGTCGCCACGCACCTCCATGCCAGGTATGCTGGCCTCATCCAGGCATTCACCCTGGTGCCACCAGGTCACCCCTTTCAGGGCATCCTCTTTCAGCCCCAGTTGCCCGATCAACGCCTGCGTGACGCAGGCCCGGCTGCCGTTCGGGTCATCCTCAGGCGCATAAAACGGCACCTGCTGCTCCGGCAAATCATTTTTATTGACGTGCACTACCATGCCGTAGGTGCCCGGCATAATGTAACCGCCACGAGAGAACTGGCTCAGATCGATGTTTTCACGGTCGTGCACATCCAGCACATCCGTGTTGAACTGAATATCGCCTGCGGCAAATACCGCCGCCGACAGCACGCCCAGCGCCAGCGAAATGCAGAGCCCCAAAGTCTGGAGGCGCATCAGCTTCCCAGCAGATGACACTCTCATATCCCTAACCCTTTCTCGTTATATTTACGTTGCAGGCGACCGTGATAATTACGGCTGACGCCATTCAGAAATAATCCAGCTTGAAACGTATCGCTGAAAAATAATCACCGGCCTTCAGCGCATGTTGATTGGCGACCAGCCGCAGGTGATAATTAAGATGCATGGTACCGGTAATAATGTCCTGAGCCAGCAGTGGCACACCCGGCGTGGCAATATTCCCATTCTCGTCGGTAATACGCAGCGCCACCCCAGACGCATCACCCCGCACACCAAATAATTCCCCCTCACTATCCCCGTCGAACGTCACCTGAAATTGCTTCCAGTCGGGTAATGTGGGGTCCGGGCGTTCAAGAGTGCAGTTGACCAGTTCAATGGAAAAAGGTTTACTGCGCCCCTGTCCATCGCGAATAATATCCGCCAGCGGCACCACCTCCATATCAATAGTCTGGTCACGGCTCTCAATAGCGATAGCGCAGGCGGTATCAATAATGGCGCCTTGCATATTTACCCTACCCCATCCCTGTGACGACACAGTAGCCATTGCTTGCAGCGGAAAGTACGCTAGGATAAATATGAAAGAAAACACAAAATAATGTTTACTTACCCACATAAGACTCACCCGAAAATAAGACTTAGTGAAAATTGCATGCGGATACCCGCATGCAATTAATTCCACAAAGAGAATGGCTCTTAGTTATAAGCCAGAGTAAAATCTGCTACAGCCTTGAAATCACCCGGTACGATAGCGGTGTCTGATGCGCTAGCGCCCTGCAGGTAGGCAGAGAAGTTCAGGCTGTTATTATTATCCTGCAACACCTGTGCCTTAGTAGGTTGACCAAGCTTAACAGCATTACCGTCAGCTTCGGCAATGACTACTCCTGCTCCTTGTGCAGTGCCGTTGATCGAGAGTGCGCCATTAACTACAGAGGACTCCATACCGGTAAAAGTAGCAGTCACTTTATTTTTTTGCAGAACGCCTTTATCATCAGCTTCAAAAGAGCAGTTTTCCAGATCGATAGAGAATTGGCGCGGGTTCGATTTTCCGCCATTTTTCAGAGCAACATTAGAAATCTGACCCAGCTCAACGGTTTGATCCGCAGACTCAGGATTAATAGAGCATGGTGCATCGATGATAGAACCCGTGAAGGTTACTTTACCGTGCCCTTGTTCTGCAGCAAATGCAGTGGAAGAAACACCAAGTGCCAGCACAGTTGCCATCATTACTTTGTTTAGTTTCATTCAAAATTTCCTTATCTAGTGCTTCAAACTACAGGTTAAAGACTATTAATAATTTGATTAGACAGTACGAAAGTGAAAGCTGGATAATGATGGCTTTCATAATTCTTTCATGTACGTGCCCGGGTTTGTGGTCACGTTGACTCATCATCTACATTCGCATATCGCTCTTTAGGTTCTCGAGAGACAATAACGGAACGCATCACTGCGACAACGAGACCAATGATACACACCCAAAACCACACCAGCAAAACATGCTACACAAAGCATAAAATATAGATTTTTACTCCAAAAAATTTTCTATTTATGTTTTTTTATACCAAAACGAGCTAAAAACACACCGATACCAAAGGTTTTTATTTTTTAACAAAACGCAGAAAAGTAAAAAATGACGGGAGTAAGCAAAGAAATTTCATACAGTGAATCGTAAATCCATAAAAATTTTACAACATCCTAATCACATGTAATAATTTACACAGCTATTGAGGAGCGTTGTTGAACATGAAATATATATTTAATTTCAGCATGGTCTTTCTCCCTGCGGAAAGATCTCTATCAATACTTAACAATAAGGAAATTGAGATTTCTCTGTCTGCGCCTGCGACACGCCTTTTGTTGGAACTAATAAAGTACAAAGGAACAACAGTGACCAGAGAAGCACTGTTGAAAAACGTCTGGGAAGACTATGGCTTTTCCGGCTCTAACAGCAATCTCAACTCTTATATCAGCGAAATAAGAAAGGCATTCATTCAACTTGGGTACAGTGAAAAAATTATCATCACGATTCCCAAGCAAGGGGTAAAACTCGAAGCAAATATAGAAACGCTAGTAAAGCAACCGCCATTAGCCGGTGCTTCAGCACTTTCGGAGTGGGTGCCAGCAGGTGAAGTTAATGAGGCTAATGAGGCTAATGAGGCTAATGAGGCTAATGAGGCTAATGAGGCTAATGAGGCTAATGAGGCTAATGAGGCTAATGAGGTAGTTCTTTCGCAAAGCGCTCTGAAGTCAATAGACAAAGGAAAAAAGAGGCGTTATATCAACGCAATTGATAGTGTTCTGATTGCCCTGCTCTTAATAGGTTGTATTATCGCATTAGTGAAGCAACAGCAGAATCTTGCCATCAATGTCCAACCAGCCGATATTGAACCTTTGTTCCGTATCAAAAAGTGTAATATCTTCACCATTGAAGATTACGATATCTATCCTAAAGAAAGAACTATTAAACTCGCATTGAATGAGATAGAAAAGGAAAAAATCAACTGTAATAACACCTCTTATGACCTTTACTTTGCCAAGATGTTACTTAACAAGGAAAACTCCCTTTTTTCGTTCTTAGGCATCTGTTTGAAAAATGAAAAAGGCAAGCAGACATATTGTAAAACCCGGACAGACAATAATGGCAAAGAAAATAATTAGAGCAGCGTTGGTAATATTAATTCTGATATTATCCATTATCATATATAAGCAATCTAACAGTGCGGATGAAGCTGTACGCTGCCAGGTAGATACTATCGTTACTGATATGCTAAATGACAGGGATATGCTTTCCTATGAAATGAGAATGAATTACATATTTAATGCTCAAAAGGAGAGTGTGGTTAACATGACCGGGTATGTCATCCACAATAACAACAGATATCGCTATCTGAGAACACTACATTTCATGCTCGATCTTTCTGATAGCAAGGATATCTACAATATAAGATACACCTTAGAACAAATACATCCCAGTGATAATACACCTAAAGACATCAGCCATCTTTTGATGAGCTCACAATTTGATGGTTCCAACAGCCATATCCGAATTAACAAAATCAAGGGAAATACCTACTTGATTAACGGAATATCTCAACCCATAGCGCTTTGCTATCGGTATTAAATACCTCCGTAAATTCACAGCAGGTTATCTTGACAGCAGACCGTACCTAGTGGTCTGCCGTCTTAGCTAATTATATGATATCTAAAATAAATTGACCTGCCCCCATTATTAGATACAGCCATCAGTTAGTAATGTCGGTTTGTTTACCTTCACATTTTCCATTCCGCCACCGTGCTGCAAACTCTGATGGCGTCTGATAATTCAGTGCTGAATGTGGACGACACTCGTTATAATCCTGCCGCCAGTCATTAATGACTTTCCTGGCGTGAACGATATCGCTGAACCAGTGCTCATTCAGACATTCATCGCGAAATCGTCCGTTAAAGCTCTCAATAAATCCGTTCTGCGTTGGCTTGCCCGGCTGGATTAAGCGCAACTCAACACCATGCTCAAAAGCCCATTGATCCAGTGCGCGGCAGGTGAACTCCGGCCCCTGGTCAGTTCTTATCGTCGCCGGATAGCCCCGAAACAGCGCAATGCTGTCCAGAATGTGTGTCACCTGCACGCCTGAAATCCCAAAGGCAACAGTGACCGTCAGGCATTCCTTCGTGAAGTCGTCCACACAGGTCAGGCACTTGATCCTGCGACCGGTGGCGAGCGCGTCCATGACAAAATCCATCGACCAGGTCAGGTTGGGCGCCGCCGGGCGGAGCAGCGGCAGACGTTCTGTTGCCAGCCCTTTACGACGTCGTCTGCGTTTTACGCCCAGCCCTCTCAGATGATAAAGGCGGTACACGCGCTTGTGATTAACATGAAGGCCTTCACGGCGCAGTAACTGCCAGATGCGGCGGTAGCCAAAACGCCTGCGCTCCAGTGCCAGCTCAGTGATGCGCCCTGATAAATGCGCATCAGCCGCCGGACGCTGAGCCTCATAGCGGCAGGTCGACAGGGACAAACCTGTAAGCCTGCAGGCACGACGTTGCGACAGACCGGTCGCATCACACATAAACTCAACGGCTTCCCGCTTCTGGTCTGTCGTCAGTACTTTCGCCCCAGAGCCACCTGGAGTGCCTCCTTATCCAGCATGGCTTCGGCAAGCAGCTTCTTGAGCCTGGCGTTCTCTTCCTCAAGCGACTTCAGGCGCTTAACCTCGGGCACCTCCATACCAGCATACTTCTTACGCCAGGTATAAAAGGTGGCGTCGGAAATGGCGTGCTTGCGGCAGAGCTCACGGGCAGAAACCCCGGCTTCAGCTTCGCGGAGGATACTGATGATCTGTTCGTCGGAAAAACGCTTCTTCATGGGGATGTCCTCATGTGGCTTATGAAGACATTACTAACATTGCGGTGTATTAATCAACGGGGAGCAGGTCACTTTTAAGTACCTGATTGATACTCGCTTCGCTCATTGGCTTGGTGATGTCGTTACGGCCAGGGAACACCAGGTTGTAACGGCCCGTCACCGTCTGAATTTCACGGAGTGATGCCACAACTTGATCGGATAGCGGAACCAGATGCGGGCGACGCATCTTCATCCTCTCGACTGGGACCTCCCAAACACGCTTATCGAAATCAAACTCTTTCCATTCAGCCTGGCGGAGTTCGACGGTACGAACGCCAGTCAACATCAGAATTCGAGTAGCCAGTCGGGTGATCGGGCTACCAGAATACGCAGCAAGGGCTTGTAAGAAATCAGGGAGTTCATCAGCTAGCAGATGGGGGTAATGGGTAGATTTAGGCGCAGTCAGCACGCTCGCCAATTCTGAAGCTGGGTTCGTTTCGGCTCTGCCGGTGACAATGGCATAGCGGAACACCTGATTGCAGGCCTGGCGGATTTTACGCAGCTTATCGAGCACACCTCGCTTTTCGAGTTTACGCAGCGTACTGAGCACTTCAAGAGGCTTGATCTCAGCAATAGGGCGCTTACCAATATCGGGGAAGATATCGTTCTCGAACGCCTCCATCAGATCGTCAGCATAACCTTTCTACCAGTTGGGCGCTTATAGCCATGCCATTCCAGAGCAATAGCTTTAAAGGTTTTTTCGGCATTGGCTTTTTTAGCCAACCTCTCAGCTTTCTTCTCTTCTCCTGGATCACCACCTAAAGCGATGCTCTTCCGAGCCTCCTCACGCTTCAGGCGAGCGTCGGCCAGAGAGATATCAGGATAAACACCGATAGAGAGCTTTTTCTCTTTCCCCAAAAAACGATACTTCAAGCGCCAGTACTTCGCACCGTTAGGCTTTACCAGCAGATACAGGCCGCCACCGTCAGTGAGCTTGTATTCTTTTTCTTTGGGTTTTGCAGTATCAATCTGTCGTGCATTTAGTGGCATAAAGGGGCCCCTAATTTCCATTGAACGAGATGAGCCCCCTCAAAGGCCCCCAGACACCACTTGATTTGGGTATAACTGAGTTGACCTCGGTAGAACTCGTGACAGAAAAATTCAGTAATTTCAGGGAGTATAAGGGATAAAAAGCGAATTCAGTAGAGGCGAGTTGACTTCAAAATGGCACGCCCTGTAGGATTCGAACCTACGACCTACGGCTTAGAAGGCCGTTGCTCTATCCAACTGAGCTAAGGGCGCACGGAGAAACGTGAACTTCGCGGTGGTGAAACGCGTGGAATTATACGGTCAATGGCAGGTGAGTCAATGCCTTTTCCCCGATCTGAATCGATAACGGCTAGCTGATTGTAAATACGGCTATTTTTTCAACATTTTCAATACATCCCACGTAGAATTTATCGCTGCGAAAAAGCTTAGCTGCTTTTAAGTAACGCCTGCTGTTTTCCTGTAGGCCACCTCGTCACACTGGTGCAAGGTATCCCGGCCGCCTGGAGGCTGACAGACAACAGGACAATGGAGTGACAGCGCAAAACCTGACCTATACGCCTCCCCGGCTAAAGCATATTTCTCATGATATCACCGGCATCAAACTTGAGCCCATCGTTGCCCTCGCCTCTTCGCACAGGATCGGCGTAGAGGTGCTCAGCATTCTGTCACCCGCGCTGCAAAGTGAAGATTTTTTCCGCGAACAATCGGCAGAGCAGTCGCTTATGCTGCTGGAAGTGCAGCTCGGTGTGCTAAAAAATGCGCTCGCCTGTAACAATATTTTCATCAATCTGCCGATAACCGTACTCATGGTGCCAGAACTTTTTCAGCGCCTGCTGCAACTGCGAAGCCCGCCGCTGAATATAGAGATTGTCGACCCTGTCGACTTTTTCACACTCTCCGATACACAGCGGCAAGGCGTCGCCCAGCGCCTGAAGCAGCTCACAATGAAGGGTCACCGCATCTGGCTGGATGACATCGACGAAACGGTCATTCAGCCGTTTTTATTTTGTCGATTACCGTTGAACGGCATCAAAATTGATAAGGGCGCATTCTGGCGTTTACGCGCTACACCCGCGCTGAGGCAGCTGGTTTCACGTTGCTTTCAGCTGGCCGGGAGCGTGCTCATCGAAGGTATTGAGACTGAACGCGATCGCACCTGGGCACTGCAGGCAGGCGCAGATCTCGGCCAGGGATATTACTGGCCGTCCTGGACATGGCCGGAGGATTAAAGAGCCATTTCCAGGAGGGAGACCATGCGAATGACAGTGCGCCGTTACCGGCGGCGGCGTACAGGAAGTGATGCACTGGGATTTACGCACTCACCTTTTGCTCCCCCCTTTTTCGACCGGCTCGAGTTTTTGAGCCAGTCCATCAGCCAGCCCCGAAAAACCGACGCTCCGTTTATCATTCTGGTCACGGAGGATCATTTTCTGCGCACCGGTTTTCTCAATGGACAGTTTCCCCTGAGCAGCTGTTGCGACTATATCTCGCTGGATGATGCGCTCGGCGCTCAGGCACAATGGCCTTCAGCGCGTCTGGTGGTGGATGTAGAAAGCCGTTCCACCGGGCTGATTGATCAACTGGATCAGTTAAGAAGGCATAGCCTGTATCCCCCCTTCCTGACGCCGTGGCTACTGGTCCGGGCAGATAATTATGATACCCGCCTCTTCTGCAAAGCGGCGGGGCCTTTTCACGTGCTGGAACGTCAGATGAACGCGGCAGGGCTTCAACACAGCCTGATGGATGCCCGCCCACCGCAGGGGTCCGATAAAGACTGGTTTTCCCGCAATGAATGGCCCATTTTGCAGGAGCTTGCCCGCGGTAAGACGCTGCGTCAGATTGCCCTTCTGCAGAATCGCCCCTATAGCCGCATTATCTATCGTCTCAGCTGCATCCTGCTTAAGCTGGGGCTGAGCCATCGCCAGGAATTGTTACACCTTCTTAATAACCTCTCTGACTGCACGTTTTAACTTACGCACTAACTTCTTATTTCCTAAAGCGCTTTAGGAATTTACTTACCACGCATGTTATTAAATGGTTAAATTTTAACAATGTATTCGATTTTATAACTATTCCTAATTTATGGTTCGGAACCATGTGAAATGTCACAGAATGAACCAAAGGCAGCACTTTCCTCCATCCGTTAAGTGAATGCAGAAGGCGTTAATAAGATGATAATGATGTAAAAACAAGCAGCTTCGCTTCACTCTCCAGGAGCGGAAAGCAAAGTGAATAGCATGTTCTCCTGCGCGATGATGGCGTGACGTTGATGCGCCTTAAGCACTTTCAGATGAAGGTTTGACACCTTGCGAGGGCACTTTTTCGCCTCTTTGACCCTGGGTCGCCCGCCGAATCGACGGTCTTTTTTATTAACAATTACGCAACATAAAGAGACATCTGTTATTTTTTGTTATTACATAAAGATGAAAAGATGCGGTAAATGGGATAACAGGATATTTCCGCTAAATTTAAAAACATAGCCATTAAGATCCAGAAGATAATACAAACCAATAAGCGGAGACTAATTTACAGGGTTTTCGGAAAAAACTTACTCTGTATAATAAGATGCGTACCAAATCTGAATAAGAAAAATCTTTTTGCCAACACCAGCCAAATGAGATGACCGCGCTGAGGCACTGTTCTTTTCATTACGTAAACAAGGATGCTTTCGCTCTTTCCAGGGAAATACTACGGTATAGGGATCTGCACTTTATATCCTTCCGGCATTTCGAGAGTTTTACAAAACTCTGCATAACGCTTTTAACAATCTGAGGCATTAAAAATGAAACCGGCATCCGTTATCATTATGGACGAACATCCTATCGTCAGAATGTCGATAGAGGTCCTGCTACAGAAAAATAAAAATATCACAGTCAAGCTTAAGTCTGGCGATAGCCATGAAGTTCTTGACTGTATTCGCAATCATCCTATCGATTTGGTGATCCTTGACATCGAACTTACGGGCACAGACGCCTTCGCTTTACTGAAGAGAATCAGAAACTTAAACAAAGACATCAAGATTCTGTTCCTCTCCTCTAAATCAGAGTTATTTTACGCGGGTCGTGCGATTCGCGCCGGGGCCAACGGCTTCGTCAGTAAACGAAAAGATTTGGGTGAGATCTACAACGCCGTAGAGATGATTCTGATGGGTTATTCTTTTTTCCCGTCGGAAACGCTGAATTTTATAAACCATATGGGTTCGGGAAAAGGGATGGCAGCGGATATGCCATTATCGAATCGCGAGGTCACGGTATTACGTTATCTGGCGAATGGATTATCCAATAAGGAGATTGCTGAACAGTTACTGTTAAGCAATAAGACCATCAGTGCGCACAAATCCAATATTTATTCCAAGCTTGGCGTACAAAGCATCGTGGAATTAATAGATTACGCCAAAGCGCACGAGCTGCTATAACCTGAATTCACTCCCTGCAGTTTATCCGAGCTGCAGGGAGTGCGGTCAGTGCTAATTATAATTAATCATGAAGGTAGCATCCGCATCAGCCCGTCCGGGCTGAGGGTTATCGGCCGTAGCAATATAATTGGCATAAAATGATAGGGTCGCATTCCCCTGTGCATCAACCGTGACCGGCTGGCTGGCCTGCTGAAGCGCCAGACGCGTTTTATCCGCATCCCTGATCTCGACGGCGACGTTGCTCGCTGTACTGGCATCATTCAGAGCCAGCAACCCGCTATTGCTCCCGTCTGCCTTACCCGAGAACGTAATGGACGCCGCCCCGGGCGGACAGCCGGTCAGCTTCAGCGTGAAGGGCATAGGCTGCGTGCGGCTCCCCGTGGTGTTGAGCTGCTTCGTGGGCCAGGTGCCCAGCGTGACCGTTTTGTCGCTATCGTTACCCTCTGCCACGCAGGTAAAATCGACGATATTGCCGTAGAGCCGAATATTAATTTCGCCCAATGCGGTTTCCGCCTGAGCCTGGGTGCAAAGCGCAAAGAGCGCCACGGTGATAAAACGGATCCCGTTTCGCATGTCTGCTCCTTAGTCGTAATCCACACGCAAATATCCGCGCGAGGTAAAGCGCCCTTCCGCTGGCTTGTTGCCCGTCACGCTCACCGGCCAGACCCGGATCCCCACCTGCGCCTGCGCGCTGTCGTCCAGGCGGAACGGAATTTTGCTCGTCAGGTTGTTAGGCGTGAGCGGCGCACCGCTCTCGTTGGCAATGATAAACCCCACATCCGGGTTATCCGACACCACCACATTATTGGAGACCTTTTCAGCCTCGACGCGCATCGTCAGCATGGCGTTTGCCTCCACGTTGGTGCATTTAATCGCGATGGTTTTACTTTGCGATGAGACGCCCTCCGGCTTGTTACCCACGCCCGCCTTGCTGAACAGGGAGGCGCCAATGTCGCCGAAATCAAATTCAACCACATTGCCGGCGTTGATGGCGCAGCTCTGCGGCACCTGAATGGTTCCGCTGTAGCTGATGGTGTAGACCGGCGTGGTCAACGGATCGGAGGAGGTGGTGGTGACGTAAACGCGGAACATGGTGGCACGCGGGATCACCACCATATTGATAAAGCGTCGGGTCACCTTAAGACGGAAAATAAGGCTGGAATCCTGCACGCCAAACGGTTTGTTTTTTGAAACGTTCGGATGGCTCCCCATCTGGATATAGTTTTTGGGTGGATAAAACGCGCCAGCATAGCTGTCCGTGATCTTCATCGCCCCGTCCAGATAGTCGTTAAGCTTCAGATACTGATAGCCATCGCTGGTCCCGGTGATCGGGTAATCCGTCACGTAGCTGCGCTTGGTGGTATTCCCGACGGTGCCCTTCGGGCAGACGGCGTTTACCCCCACCCACTGCGATTTCTCGCTGAGGGTGACAACCTGCCCAACCTGGTTATTCGAGCTGTTGAATTTATCCGTCAGGTCGTAATGCACCTCCGTCGGCACGCCCTTTTCATTGACGCACACGGTGGCTAACGCGTTTGTCGCGGGCAGGATTGCCAGAAGCGACAAGGCAAAGATATGGATTTTAATCACAGCGGATCCCCTTAAGTGTGATCGCCTGTTGCAGGCTCTTTTCAGGCAAGCTGTAAGGCGCACGGCACTGGGACTGCGCCCCGTTACCCCACTGGACCAGCAGTTCGCCTTCCAGCGGCAGCCCACTCAGGTAAATTTGCCCGTCATCCCCCACCATGCTGGTCACGCCGCTCTGGGTTTCGCGCACCACGGCGCCGAACGGCACCGGCTGGTTGCCGCGCGTTACCGTCAGCAGGGCGCGCACGCCAATGCGGGTATCAAAGCTGGCGCGGACCAGCGCGCCTTTGGTCGGCACCACGCTGCTCACGTTGTTTTCGATGTCGGTGTTGTTGCTCATGGTATTGGTATCCAGCGCCACGCGGTTGTAGCGGTAGACGGTGGCGTACGGCATGACCGCGTAGCCTCGCCAGTCGGTCTTCACGCCGGTCTGGTTTTCCACGCTGACGCCTGATGCCCCCGGTGCCTTAATCAGCACGTTGGTATCGCCCAGCGGCTGGCTGAAGGTCACGCCGTCTGAATGGCCAACTACCCCACCGGAGAGCTGCCAGTTGAGATCGTGCTGATCGCGGGAATAGTTGTAGCCCACGCCCAGCGTGCCGTAGGTTGCCTGCCAGTTGGCGCTGGCGCTTCCGCTTGAGCCGTTGGTGCTGGCGTGTCCCTGGGTCACGCTGTAGTTCAGGTTGCGGTCCTCAAGCAGCGTGCCGCTGACGCCGGTTTGCCAGCTCGTGTCGCCATCGCTGTTTCGGCTGGCGGATGCGGTGGCATAGGCGCGATCGATCGCGCTGTCCCGGCGATAGCCCTGGCGGGTAAAGAGGCTAAACGGCACGGAGACGTTAAACGACGCGATCCGGTCGGTACCGTCGATCCCGACGGATTTGTTCCACGACCATGACAGGGAGTAGTTGATCCCCTTAACGCCCCCCGCGTAGCCCAGCTGATACCAGAGGTTCGTTTCGTCCGTCCCCCAGTAGGTTTGCTCGCTCCCGGAGATATAGACCGAGCCGTAATCTCCCAGCGACTGGGAAATATTGAGCTGGAAGCGGCCTTTTTTATTCCACGTCAGGTTGTGATAGCTCTGCACGTCCGGCACATCGTTATTGTCCTGACTATCGGCATACTGATAGCCCTCCATTGAGCGCCAGGCCACGTCGTCCAGGGTGTAAAACCCCTTCGTTGAGTAGCGGTAGCCCAGCAGCTGGAAGTTGGTGCCAAACCCGTTCAGCGATTTTGCATACAGAAAACGCAGGGACTGACCTTCATGTTTGCTGTCGTCCGCGAGTTGGCTGCGGGCGTGGGTGATATCGACGGAAACTGCGCCCCAGTCACCGAGGTTTTTCCCGGCACCGACGGCCACTGCGGTATAGCGTGACGCCAGCTGGGTACCGCCATAGAGCGTAAAGCCGTTAGCAAGGCCGGTAATCAGGGTGCCCTGGGCGAAGAACGGTGTATCCTGGTCGCTGTTACCGCTGCGGTAATCCCCCGCCACGAGGTCATATTTCCAGCGCCCTTCACGCTGCAGGAGCGGCACGGTGGAGTACGGCACGGTGTAGCGCTGCTGGCTGCCGTCTTTCTCTTCCACCGTGACGTCAAGGTCACCGCTGGAGGAGGTCGGGTTAAGATCGGTAATGGCGAACGCGCCGGGCTGGACGTAGCTTTGATAGATAACGTAGCCGTTCTGGCGAACCACCACTTTGGCAGGCGTACGGGCAATACCGCGTACGGTCGGCGCATAACCCTGCAGGCTGTCGGGGTACATGCTGTCAGACGAATAGAGCCGCCCGCCGCGAAAACCGACGCTGTCGAAAACGTCATTCCCGGTGTTGCTGTCGCCCAGCACCAGCTCACTTTTCAGTGGGATAACGGTGCGCTGCGCCCAGGTGCCAATATTCTGCCACTCGCTGCGCCGCTTCCCGTTATTTTGCGTGTAGCGCCATGCGCCGTTGTTGCGTAAACGCCAGGCGCCATAGTTCAGCCCGCTCTGCAGGTTCAGGTAATAGCTGTCGTCTTCGCTTCCCCGGTTGCCCGTAAAGCTGTAGTTCACCAGCGCGGCGGGAATGCCTTCATCCCACTGTTCAGGCGGAATATAGCCGCGCGCGCTGTTTTGCATTGCCACCTGCGGCAGGCTGACGTTCAGGCGCTGTGAAGCAAAGTTAAATACCGTTTCGCTGCCGGGAATGGCCGTGGTCAATGGAACGCACGTTTCACCCTGCACCTTCGCCAGCTCGGGAAATGCGGCAACGTTGACGCCAAAGCGATCGAGCATCGCGCGCGTAATGCACGGCGACAGGCCGCCCGCCACCGGCGGCGTGTTCTCGGCCTGTTCAAAACGCACGTCCTGGGTGCCGATAAACTCATCGTTACGCCAGATATCCACGCGATAGATGCCGGGTGCCTGCTGGTGCCCCTGTTCAAAACGCGACAAATCCGCCACGCTGGCGGTGTCGTCGGATAAGAAGGCCGGGTTGAAGTAGCTTTCGCTCCAGCCAGCCTGCGGCCAGAGCGCGGCCATCAGCGCCAGTGCAACCGGGCAGTAACGTCCCTGGTGGTTTTTCATCGCCCTGACTCTGCTCACAGGTTGACGCTGCGCGCCGGTGTAATGGCGCCGTAGTCATTCACGCTCTGCCAGGAGAGCGTACCGCCGGCCCCGGCGGGAAGCACCTGCTGAGCCGAGTTTTTCGGCGCGACCATCAGGTTTTCCAGCGTCTGACCGCCCAGCTTCAGGTTGACCAGAGTGATGTAATACGGCGAGGCGTTGCTGACTTTGAGATGGTTCCCCACGCGCTCAAAGCGCAGTTGGGAAAGCGCCTCATCCGGCTGCATCGCCAGGTTATTCGGGCGCACAAACAGCTTGATGCGCGAAAGGATCGCCAGCTGCAGCACGTTATTATTTTCCGTTTTCGCTTTGTTCACTGACGGGATCGCCTTCACGTTCATGTAAAAGAGCGATTCGCGATCGGCGGGCAGCGCGGGCCCGGCGTAAATAATACGCAGCGTGTTTTCGCTGTCCGGCTCGCTAACGAACAGCGGCGGCGTGACGGCAAAGGTTTTTTCCTTTTGCCCGCTGGCATTTTCGATCCACGCGTTAATTAAGTAGCGTTCTTGTTTATTGCTGTTCGTGATCGCCAGCGACGTTTGCTTCGCATCCGCCGGATAAATAACGCGCGTGGCCCCCAGCGCAATACCGCCGGAAGCATTCGCGCAAGCAGAAACCATCATTAAAATAAACGATAAAAGCAGTCCTGGTTTAATTAGCATATTCATCAAAACCGTACCTTTAATAATGTGTTCGCAGGTGTTATGGATAAATCAACGTAAACCAGACATCCGACTGAATATTGCCTGGCACGAGGTGTTCGGAAATAGCGCGATAGCGGGCGCTAAAATGAAATGCGAGCTCGCTGGTATTCACGGGCAACCAGCTGACGGCCGTCGCATTCGGGATAATCTGACGCTGCTGCTCATCAAAAAGCGCCAGCCCTACGCCGCTGCTGACAGGCGTTTCACCTGGCCGCGATGTCGCCAGAAAAACCTGCGGATCTTCCGCGGGCGTCACGCCCTGAAACTGGATCCCCACGATGCGGGAGACATCCACGCTGCAGTCCAGCAGCCGCACGGTGAACGGCACATTAACCGTTGAAAAGCTGCCCACACCGGAAAATGAATTGGTTCGGTACTGCCCCATGTCGATGCGCATATTCTGGCTGTCGGGCGCCACGGCGCAGCCGCCGTTTACCAGCTCCCCACGAAGATGCACCTTGCCGCCTTCGATCACCACGGTATGCGCCGATGCCGGGCAGGCCATCGCAAGGGTTAACAGCAGTAGTGTTCCAGTCCTTGTCATCCTTCGTTCCTGGCAGTAGCGTATGACGGGCCTCGTCCCTGAGGCCTGAACATCCCTGTGCGAGGGTATTATT
>Ga0153917_1000450_pt1 | contig 27200 bp, 31 predicted proteins | sample TSFL001MetaG_FD_104695 | JGI IMG/M metagenome (GOLD analysis project Ga0153917, IMG submission 104695) | Attine ant fungus gardens microbial communities from Florida, USA - TSFL001 MetaG | ecosystem: Host-associated > Fungi > Mycelium > Unclassified | place: USA: Florida, Paynes Creek Historic... | reverse complement strand
CCGACATGGCGGAAGCCCGCGTTGATGCGATCGTCGATGTTATCGCGTCGCAGCAGCTTAAGCGGTTCCGCCAGCGTGCGGCGCAGCCGGTGGCGCGGATGCAGCGAAGCGTAGGGATCCTGAAACACCATCTGCACATCGCGCCGCAGCTGGCCGGTAAAGGGTTTGCCCGGCTGCACGGCGGTATTCGCCAGCGTCATCTGGCCGCGCCAGTGCGGATTCAGTCCGGCCATCACCCACAGCAGCGACGATTTACCGCAGCCGGAAGGCCCCACCAGACCGAAACACTCGCCGGCCGCCACCTGCAGGTTCACATCGTGCACCACGGTGCGCAGTTCATAACCCTGTTTGTGCGAGACGCTCAGGTTGGCTAATTCAATCATGCATCTTCTCCAGCGCCGCGCGATCCAGCACCGGCAGGCGTTCGCCATGCGTCGCTTTACCCGGACGGCAGGCCCACAGCGTGCGGGTATAAGGATGGCTGGCGTCCGACAGCTGCGCCGCCGGCAGGGTGTCCAGCAGGCGGCCTTTATACATCACCATCACCCGCTGACAGTGCTCGGAGACCTGTTGCAGATCGTGACTGATCAGCAGCAGGCCCATGTTGCGCTGCTCCACCAGGCGACGAATCAGCGCCAGCACCTGATCGCGCATGGCGTGATCGAGCGCCGAGGTTGGCTCATCGGCAATCAGCAGATCGGGATCGGTAATCAGCGCGATCGCCAGCATCACGCGCTGGCCCATGCCGCCGGAGAGCTGATGTGGATAGCGCTTCATCAGCTGGCGCGGCTCGGGCAGGCCCACCGCGTCCAGCATCTCGCACACTTTCTCTTTGCGCTCGGCGCGGCTCAGCTTGCGGTGCAGCACCAGCGGCTCTTCAACCTGCCAGCCAATGGTGCGCGTCGGGTTGAGCGCGTATTTCGGATCCTGCATGACCATCGCCACTTTGCCGCCGCGCAGGCCAATCCAGTCGCGCTCGCGCAGGTGCAGGGCGTCTGCGCCCGCCACCTGCAGCCGGTCAGCCTGCAGCTGCAGCGCGGGCGACAGCAGGCCCATCAGCGCACGCGCGGTCAGGGATTTGCCCGAGCCGGATTCACCGACCAGCGCCACGCGTTCGCGGCCAAGGGTAAAGCTGATGTTATCCACCAGCAGCGCGTCGTGGCTGCGGATCGTCAGCCCCTGCGCATCAATTAACAGATCATTTGGCATGGCGGGTATCCAGTCGGTCACGCAGGCCGTCGCCTGTCAGGTTAAACGCCAGGCTGGCGAACAGAATGGCTGCGCCGGGTGCTGCCGCCACCCACCATTGGTCGAAAATCACTTTACTGCCTTCTGCTACCATCGAGCCCCATTCGGCGGTTGGCGGCTGCACGCCCATACCGAGGAAGCCCAGCCCGGCGGCAGAAAGAATAATCCCGCCGAGGCTCAGCGCGGCACGCACCACGGCGGTCGGCAGGCAGAGCGGCAGAATGTGGCCAAACATCAGGCGCAGGCCAGTAATACCCTGCATGCGCGCGGCGGCGAGGTAATCGCTGCGGCGCAATGCCAGGGTTTCCGCGCGTGCCTGCCGGGCAAACGGCGGCCAGCTGGTGAGCGCCAGCGCCAGTGCGCCGTTCATCAGGCCCGGACCCAGCATCGCCACCAGCGCCAGCGCAATCACCAGGTTGGGCAGCGACAGGAAAATATCGGTGATGCGCATCAGCACGCGTTCGGTCCAGCCGCCGACGTAGCCGGCAGTGATACCGACTAACAGGCCAACCGGGATGGTCAGCACCAGAATTAGCGACACCAGCAGCAGCGTCGGACGTGCGCCGTAGATCACGCGCGACAATAAATCGCGGCCGAAGCCGTCGGTGCCGAACCAGTGCAGCGCCGACGGCGCCAGCAGACGCTGTTCAATCACCTGCGCGTTAGGATCAAACGGCGCCAGCAGCGGCGCCAGCAGCGCCATGGCCACCAGCACGATCACCAGCGTCAGGCCGATGGTCAGCGAAGTGATACGCGCCCGGCGCCGGCGCGGACGCACGGTTTCCAGTTCATGAAGTTGTTGAGTCATCGGGTTCTCGGATCGGTTAACCAGGTGAGGGCGTCGGCCACGGCATTGAGCAGGATAAAGCAGCTGCCAATCAGCAACGTAGCGCCGAGAATCGCCGGAACATCCGCGGAAAACAGCGCGTTGGTCATATAGCGACCGACGCCCGGCCAGGCGAATACGGTTTCCGTCAGCACGGATCCTTCCAGCAGCGTGGCGTAGGAGAGGGCGATCACGGTGATCAGCGTGCCCAGCACGTTGGGGAAAATATGACGCAGCAGAATGCGCGCCCGGCCAGCGCCTTTCGCGCGCGCCAGCACCACATACTCTTTGCTGCTCTCTTCCAGCAGCGCCGCGCGCAGCAGGCGCGTAATGCCTGCCATCGCCAGCAGGCCGAGAATCACCACCGGCAACCACAGATGCGCAATTGCGTTGCGAAACATTTCCGCATCGCCGGAGAGCCAGCTATCAATCAGTACAAAGCCGGTCTTTGGTTCAAGGGTATAAATCCAGATATCATCCAGCTGGCCCGGACCAGCGGACCAGTGCAGCACGGCGTAGAACAGCAGCAGGCCCAGCAGGCCGAGCCAGAACACCGGCACCGAGTAGCCCAGCAGCGAGATAAAGCGCGCCACGTTATCGATGACGCTGCCCGGTTTCCACGCCGCCAGCAGCGCGAGCGTCACGCCGAACACCGCAGCGAAAATCATCGAACAGGTCGCCAGCTCAAGCGTGGCGGGGAAGGTGCGCATCAGGTCGGCGCTGACCGGCTGATTGGTGAGATGCGACAGGCCGAGATTGCCCTGCGCCAGATGGCTGATATAGCGCCAGAACTGTACCAGTACCGGCTGATCTAGCCCAAGGTCGTGACGCACCTGAGCATAGGTGGCTTCGCTGGCGTGATCGCCGGCGATTTGCTGCACCGGGTCGACTGGCGACAGGTGCGACAGCATGAAAGTAAACGCTAACAAACCCACCAGCGTCACCAGCAGCGACAGCAGGCTGGTGACGAGGCGGCTGAAGCGCTGCCAGAGTGGCCGGGCGAACCCGGCCGATGACGCTGACGCTGCCATTACTTCGAAACCTGCGCGTAATACACCATGTCCGGGTTGATCCCCTGCACATAGCCCTGCAGATTGTCGCGCAGCGCAATCAGGTTACGCGCCTGCAGGCCAATCACGTACGGCGAGTTCTTCAGCACTTCGCGCTGCATCGCCTGATAAAGCGCAACGCGCTTGTTGCTGTCGGCTTCGGCCGTCGCCGCCAGCGTCTGTTTGCTCAGCTCCGGGATGTGCCAGTCTGAACGGTAAGCAATGGTTTTGCTGCCATCTTCCGGGTTGTAAGCGAAGGAGGCGGCGTTGGTGTTCGGGTCGAAGTAATCCGCGCCCCAGGCGTTGAGCGTAGCTTCATACTGATGCGCCTTCACGCGGGTAGACACTTCAGAGCTTAAGCCCGGCTGCACTTCCACCTTCACACCGCCTTTGGCGAAGCTGCCCTGCAGTGCCTGCGCGATATCAAGGTACGGCGGCTGATTGCTGGTGGAGAGCTTAAAGCTGACGTTGGTCAGGCCGGCCTTCTGCAGAATCGCTTTGGCTTTCTCCGGATCGTAGCTGTAAGGCGTGTCGTTCAGCGCACCGAGGAAACCCTTCGGCAGGAAGGTCTGGTGCACTTCAAACTGGCCTTTCAGCAAGTCATTCGCGATACCTTTATAGTCGAACAGGTAGCGTGCTGCTTCCCACAGCGCCGGGTTCTTCAGTACCGGATTGGCACCGACGTTGAACTGAATGTAGTAGAGCGACGCCATCGGAATCGCTTCGGTCTTCACGCCGGCTTTGCCCTTCAGCGCAGCGATCTGGTCAGCACCGAGGTTACGCGCGATATCGACATCGCCCTGTTCCAGCAGCAGACGGCGCGCTGCCGGCTCCGGCACGTTTTTAATCAGAATGTTTTTCAGCTTCGGTGCACCGGCCGGTGAGGTCGGGTTGGCGCTGAGCAGTATCGCTTCATGCAGCACCACTTTGCGAATCTGGAACGGGCCGCTGCCGGCCGAGTGGGTGCCGAGCCACGCATGGCCGAAATCACCGTTTTTGGCGTTGGCCTGCGCGGTTTTTTCATCAACGATCGAGGAGACCGGCGCGGACAGCAGGCTCAGCACATAGGCCGGGCTGACGTTGGCGCTCCAGCTAATCTGTACGTGGTCTTCATCGACCTTTTTCAGGAAGCTGTCGACGTTGTCTTTGTTCCAGCCGAGCTGGGTCAGAATAAAGGACGGATCGAGGTTGAGTTTCACCACGCGCCCCAGCGAGAAAATGACATCTTCCGGACGCAGCGGGTTACCGCTGGCGAACTTGGCGTCTTTGCGCAGCGCAAACGTCAGGCTGCGGTTATCGCTGCCCGGTTGCCACGACGTGGCCAGCGTTGGCTTAAGATCGGTTGGATTGGCCGGATCGGACTGCACCAGGCGCTGATAAATGTTAGTGAACGCTTGCACCGTGGTAAGTTCAAAGCCCTGGGCCGGATCAAAGCTGTCCGCATCATCCGTAGACTGCGCAATCACCAGCGTATCTTTTGGCGTGGCGGCCTGCGCGGAGAAGGCGGCTACCAGCGACAGCGCCAGCAGTGAGGGAATAATTTTTTTCATGTTGTTTCCTTGCCTTAAAAAAGTAACGCGAGTTTACGAGAGCGCTACAGTGAAGAATAGTCAATTTATGGCTATGCATATGCCGTAAGGTTCTAAGCGGTGCGCTTCAGTTATAAGCAAGAGGGCGTAACGCGATCGGATTAATCTGGCGCACCTTATATCCGCACGCTTTATCAACCAAATCGCAACGAAAATTAAATCAACCTGAACCCCAGGATAATTAACTTTACTTCGCTTTTCGCCCTCCTATAATAGCCGCAACTTCACACAGGAGAATTCAGTTGGACAGTCACCCTTATCGATGGCAATACAAGGCAAGCTGACGCGCGAATTCTTTTGTCGCTGCTTGCCAACATGGCGGGCAGCAATCCTCACCTGTTTCTGATGATTGTTCCCTGATAATGACACCATTGCGGGCTGATGCCCGTGGGAATAGCATCATGCACATGATTTTAAACGCACTTTTTCCTCCGCCTCGATGCGCGCGCTGATCTTCAGCGTGCTGAGCTTCCCTGCGCGTTAAGCCGCTTCAGGCTGCTGCTGCGCGCAGCGTTATCCAGGATTATGTTATTTCACTCGTTATTCAGCGAGCGACTTTCTTCGCCCATTATTTCCGGGAGGTAATATGGAAATTCCCGACAGGTTATTTTTAATTTAATCCGGTCACGCCGTGACAATTAATGTTTTCGACTTGTGCGCCTGGCGCGCAGGGATCGTTATTGCCGTAAAAAAATAAACGAGGAGTGTCATCATGACTGACATGAAACTCAACCAGGAAAAAAAAGCCTGGAACACCGTGCGTCCGGCACGTCAGAAAACCGCACGCTATCTGATTGAAGACGAAGCCGCTTTTACCGCCGACGAAACGCTGCTGCGCCTGCGCAGCGATGCGCTGGGGCTGGTCGAACGCGAAGCGGAAGCGCGGCTGCAGATTTATGGTCGCAATCAGGTGGAGCATGATAAAGCGCCACCGGCGCTGGTGCAGCTGATCCAGGCTTTCAATAATCCGTTCATTTATGTGCTGCTGGCGCTGGCGCTGGTGAGCTTTTTCACCGACTACTGGATGCCGCTGCGCCATGGCGAGGAGACCGATCTGACCGGTGTCATCATCATTGTGACGATGGTAACGCTCAGCGGTTTGCTGCGCTTCTGGCAGGAGTTTCGCACCAACAAAGCGGCACAGGCGCTGAAATCGATGGTGCGCACCACCGCCACCGTGCTGCGCCGGGAATCGGTACAGCAGGCACCGCAGAAACAGGAAGTGGACATCACCAGCCTGGTGCCCGGCGACATCATCTATCTCTCGGCGGGCGATCTGGTACCCGCCGATGTGCGGCTGCTCGACTCACGCGATCTGTTTATCAGCCAGGCGATTCTGACCGGCGAATCGCTGCCGGTGGAGAAATATGACGTCACCGGCCACGTGGCCAGCAAGCAGGCCAGCGCCAGCGACAAAGATGCATCGCTGCTGGAACTGGGCAGCGTATGTCTGATGGGCACTAACGTCTCCAGCGGCAGCGCCAAAGCGGTGGTGGTGGCGACCGGCGGGGAAACTTATTTCGGCAGCCTGGCGAAATCGATTGTTGGTAACCGCACACAAACCGCTTTCGATCGCGGCGTCAACAGCGTCAGCTGGCTGCTGATTCGTTTCATGCTGGTGATGGTGCCGGTGGTGCTGCTGATTAACGGCCTGACCAAAGGCGACTGGCTGGATGCTTCGCTGTTCGCGCTGGCGGTGGCGGTGGGACTGACGCCGGAAATGCTGCCGATGATTGTCAGCTCGAATCTGGCCAAAGGGGCGATTGCCATGTCGCGCCGTAAAGTGATCGTCAAACGCCTGAACGCGATCCAGAACCTCGGCGCCATGGACATTCTGTGTACCGACAAAACCGGCACGCTGACGCAGGACAACATTATCCTCGAGCACCATCTCGATTGTGCCGGGGTAGAGAACTCGCGCGTCCTGATGCTGAGCTGGCTCAACAGCCATTACCAGAGCGGCACGCCTAACCTGATGGATCGCGCCATCCTGCGCTACGGCAAAGGACGCATCAGCGCGGACATGAGCGACTACTACAGCAAAGTGGATGAGCTGCCGTTTGATTTTGTGCGTCGTCGCGTTTCAGTGGTGGTGCGCGATCGCCGCCTCAACCAGCAGATGCTGATCTGTAAGGGCGCGGTCGAGGAGATGCTGAGCATTGCCAGCGCCGAACGCGAAGGCAAACTGATTCAGCCGCTCAATGAAACCCGTCGTGCGGAGCTGCTGGCGCTGGCGCATCAGTACAATCAGCAGGGCTTCCGCGTGCTGCTGGTGGCCAGCCGCGCGCTGGCGGAGCCGGGCCTGCAACAGGCGCTCAGCGTCGCGGATGAGCAGGGGCTGACCATCGAAGGGCTGCTGACCTTCCTCGATCCGCCGAAGGAGAGTGCGGCGAAGGCGATTACCGCACTGAACGAGAACGGCGTAACGGTCAAAGTGCTGACCGGCGATAATCCGGTAGTGACGGCGCGCATCTGCCAGCAGGTGGGCATCGACTGTGGCGAGATCCTCACCGGCGAGGCGATTGCGGCGATGAGCGATGAGCAGCTGGCGCAGGCCGCGGCGCGCAGCTCGGTGTTTGCCAAACTGACGCCGCTGCAGAAGTCACGCATTCTGCGTGCGCTGCAGCAGCAGGGCCATACGGTGGGTTTTCTCGGTGACGGCATTAATGATGCGCCGGCGCTGCGTGACGCCGATGTGGGGATCTCGGTCGACAGCGCGGCGGACATCGCCAAAGAGTCTTCAGACATCATCCTGCTGGAAAAGGATTTAATGGTGCTGGAAGAGGGCGTGATGAAGGGGCGCGAGACGTTCGGCAACATCATCAAGTACCTGAACATGACCGCCAGTTCGAACTTCGGCAATGTGTTCTCGGTGCTGGTGGCGAGCGCGTTCATCCCGTTCCTGCCGATGCTGGCGATTCACCTGCTGATTCAGAACCTGATGTACGATCTGTCACAGCTGGCGCTGCCGTGGGACAAAATGGATCGCGAGTTCCTGCGCAAACCACGCAAATGGGACGCGCGCAACATCAAACGCTTTATGCTGTGGATTGGGCCAACGTCGTCAATTTTTGACATCACCACCTTTGCGCTGATGTGGTATGTGTTCGCGGCGAATACCCCAGCGATGCAGTCACTGTTCCAGTCCGGCTGGTTTGTGGAAGGGCTGCTGTCGCAGACGCTGGTGGTGCACATGCTGCGCACGCGCAAGATTCCGTTTATCCAGAGCCGCGCGGCGCTGCCGGTGCTGCTGACCACCGCCTGCGTAATGATTGCCGGCATTCTGCTGCCGTTCTCGCCGCTCGGCGCGATGGTCGGCCTGGTGCCGCTGCCATGGAGCTATTTCCCGTGGCTGCTGGCCACGCTGCTCGGCTACTGCCTGGTGGCGCAGGGCATGAAAACGCTGTACATCAAGCGCTTTGGCCAGTGGTTCTGAGTGCAGGAGGCGTCATGAAACAACGCAACCTGGATAAAACGGTGTGCCACCTGCTGATAATTATGGTGGTCATCGTCGTGCTAACGTTAGTGTTCCGGTAAGGACAACAGGGCAGGGTATCCTGCCCTTTTTCGTGGCACACCAACCAGCGAGGAACAGATGAGCCAACAACAGCGAGCATTGATTATTGGGGCGTCAAAAGGCATTGGCCTGGCGGTGGTGCAGCAACTGCTGCAGGCGGGGTGGGAGGTGACCGCCACCTACCGTTCCACGGCGGTTTCGTTTCAGCATCCGCAACTGCAGTGGCTGGCGCTGGATATCACCGATGGCGCGCAGCGTGACGCGCTGGTCCGGCAGCTCGGCGACGCACCTTTTGACTGTATCCTGATCAACGCCGGGATTATCGGTCCGCAGGCACCGCAGCTGCGCGACGTGGACGATGCGCAGCTCAGCGAGCTGTTCTTGACCAATGCGGTGGCGCCGGTGCGCCTGGCGGAGAGCCTGCTGCCGCTGCTGCGCGATAAACAGAGCGTGCTGGGCCTGACCACATCGCGTCTCGCCAGCCTCAACGAGAACCGTGACGCAGCGATGCCGTTCTACTCGGCCAGCAAAGCGGCGCTGAATATGCTGAGCCGCTCGCTGGAGATGCAGATGCGCGCGCAGGGCAGCACGCTGCTGTCACTGCATCCGGGTTGGGTAAAAACGGATATGGGCGGCGAGGGCGCGGATATCACCGTCACCGAGAGCGCGCAGGGCATGGTCACGCAGCTGCAGCAGTTTAGCGGGCGTGGCGGCCATCATTACGTGGATTACCGCGGCCAGTTGCTGAACTGGTAATGCTTAGCCTGCTGGTTAGCGCCAGCAGGTTTTTTTCTTACTCATCCGGCGAATAGTATTGCACGCCGATTTCGATACGTTCGCGTCCGCTCGCCACGCGGTGGCGGTTGGTATCGCGCAGCGAATAGATGCAGCCGCAATACTCCTGCTGATAGAAGCGCTCGCGCTTGCTGATCTCAATCATGCGCGACGAACCGCCACCTTTACGCCAGTTAAACTCCCAGTACAGCATATCCGGATAGCGCGCCGCCGCGCGTACGCCGCAGTCGTTGATTTGCTGCATATTCTTCCAGCGCGAAATGCCGAGTGAACTGGTGATCACCGGGAAGCCGTGTTCATGCGCGTATAGCGCGGTGCGCTCGAAGCGCATGTCGAAACACATAGTGCAGCGCACGCCGCGCTCCGGCTCCCACTCCATGCCACGCGCGCGCTCGAACCAGTTGTCTTTGTCGTAATCGGCATCAACGAAAGGCACGCCAAACTGCTCGGCAAAGCGGATGTTCTCCTCTTTGCGCAGCTCGTACTCTTTCAGCGGATGGATGTTCGGGTTGTAGAAGAAGATGGTGTAATCGATGCCGGAAGCCAGCATCGCTTCCATCACTTCTCCCGAGCAGGGAGCGCAGCAGGAGTGCAGCAGCACTTTATTGTGGCCATTCGGCAAGGGCAGCGGCTGGCGTTGAAATGTATCGGACATAAAGTTAATTAATGGTTAAGGGCGATGCGGCAAGTGTAGGGGCAAAGGCCGTCCGATGCAAAGCGCCGGTGGCGTTTTAGGGGGGCTGTGGTACTGCGTGGTACCCGCTTGCCGGAGATGCTTAGCGGCGCGATTGATCGCGTAAAACATTGCGCCGCTTGCAGGGTCAATGACCCACCTTCGCGCATCACTGCGCAGGCTGCGCGAGGTCAGGTCTCGTCGTGAATGGTGGTTGACGCACCGTTCTGCTGCACCGAGCGGATGCCGTTTTCCGCCGCCTGTTTGGAACTGTACATCTCGCTGGTGGCGATGGTTTCGCCGTTGCTGGCTTTAAGCACAAACCAGTATTTCTGTGACAATGCTGTATCACTTTTTCTCAGTACGTAATATCCCATGTGCTTTCTCCTTGTGCCGGCACCCGATGGCCGGTTCGCTTACTATTCGCGCAGCCTGCTTATTAATCAATCACTGATTAGGAATTTGCCCGAATCCAGGAGCGGGATCGCAGCGTTTTGTATCAATCCGGTTGCTGGCAGGCACAAAAAAGGCCGCATCGCGGCCTTCTGGGGTAATGAGTTCGTGTCTATCACGCGGGTAAAGCCGAGATGTTCATGAATCGGGTAAATGCTTTACTGCGGGAGACACCTTTCGGATCGCTGAAAAATGGCAACTGGAATTTCGGTGAATCTTCCAGTGTCAGGCCCCAGATATAATCACCGATAAAACGAAACTGAAGTGAATGGTCACTGATATGCAATTGCTCAAATGTGCCGGAGTTATACTCATTGCCAATAGTGACAATTTCCTGAATGCCCTGAGAGGAATCAATCAGCACAATAGTCAGTGATTCCTCGTAGAGCACGTCATCCGTGACAAACAGCACATAGCGGTTATCAGTGACTTTGACTGCTGCCTCAAGGATTTTTCCGGGGATGATTATGCCGGTAGAACTACCGCTGACTAATACCTCTGATTTCGCCTGTTCGCGGTCCGTTGCGTGTTGCACCTCAACCAAGGATACATCATTAACTATTTGCATCAGCGCCAAATCCATCCCATTTGCCATGCCGCGAGAGCAGCTCCTGCGAATGAAATTTAACTAAGTTCGCTGCGGATTAATATGCTTATGATGTAAAAACGCCTGATGCAGTGCACCAGGCGTTTTCGACTCAAATGAATGCAGAGCAATCGCTGTCTACATCAGAAGAAATTACTCAGAGACTTTCTTCTTCAGATCGCTGGCACCTTCTTTGGTTTTGTTCCAGCCTTTCTGCGCGCCTTCTTTGGTGGCGTCCCAACCTTTTTCAGTACCTTCTTTGGTGCTGTTCCAGGCTTTCTGTGAGTTTTCACTCGCTTTGCTGGTCAGGCTATCGCTTTTGCCTTCGGCAGCATGTTTGGCTTTGAGCTGCTGCTCTTCACCCTGATGCTGCGCCTGATGCAGTTTCTCTTTCGCCGTATTGGCGCCCGCTTTGGCGTCAGCGACGGTTTCATCGGTTGCGTGTGTGGCGGCAAACGCCGTAGAAGTCAGAAGAATGGCGGATAACGCAATAATCGTCTTTTTCATAATATATTCCCTCATTAAGCATCATAGTGTTATGAGCGTAGTTAAGAGTGGCACAGAGCGCAACGCAGGGCATTAGGAATAAACTGTAAGTGAATCGTACCGTTTCTGTGGGCGTTTCTGGCATAAATGCGCAACGGTGTGCCGTAGGGGCCAGCCATGCGCAATGCTGGCGCAGCGCAGAGGATAAAGAAACGATGTGTGCTAAATGCAATAGTCGGCTAGAGAAAAGGCGGGGCAGCAGCGCAAGCCTAAAAGTCGTGCGATTTTTTGTGCAGGTACTGGAAGTAAGACGTAAAAGACAGCTCGAATCTCGCCATAGCCGATCAGGCATGACTTTGATTGAGATTACCGAAGCCCTGAGCAGTAGGTTGATTGACTCAAAAGCTTCAAATAATGCAGACAAGATCATTATAATGTCTATCTGAGTCAGGCCAGGGAGGTAAGAATTATGGATGAAAAAACCAACAAGAAGTTGAAGAAGATTCAATCAAAAATTCGGGGTAATGATTTTAACAGGGCTGAGTTACTTAGTTTCAGAGCCGGTTATAAAGAGATAAATTCGGTTTTTACAAAGAAAATTACCTCGGATATTAACCTGCGTTCAGTCATCGCGATCTTGTCAAATGATGTGTCTTCAGTTGTCGTTATTTATCTTTATATTCTGATTCTTTTTACGGCGGCTTTTTGTTTTGTCGGTGAAACAGAAGGTGCAGGATTATTTTTTGGCATGATAGGTATTTCTGCTGTAGTGCATTTCATTTACACGGCCAGGAAAAATAAATTAGGACTCTTCACCCAAGTGAAGCTGGTTAATCTCTATATTAGAAGTATTTTTTAAAAATCCTTCTTGTAACCCCCTCTTCGGAAACGACAGACTCGAACAATTTATTGCCTGTTTGAGACGTCGTTAACCGTGAATGTTGACACAGCATTGTGCGAAAAATCAACTGCGCCACGCAGGCTCACCGGACAGGACTGAACGCTCGAGTGCGCGGGTTTCCCGAATATTCCGGGCTGGCGGTGAACCAAACAGCCGTGAGTATTCACGAGTAAACTGCGTCACGCTCTCATATCCCACCGCATTAGCGGCAATACCGATCGCTGTCCCTTCCGTCAGCATTAGTCTCCGCGCTTCAAGCAGGCGCAGTTGTTTCTGGAATTGCAGCGGGGTGAGCGTGGTGACATGGCGGAAATGCGTATGAAATACCGAGAGGCTCATACCGGCGGCATCAGCGAGGGTTTTCATGCGCAGCGGTAGCGCATAATTAGCCCGAATGATCGCGACTGCCCGCGCAATCCGCCGGGCATGGCTGTCAGTGCTGCCGAGGGTGCGCAGCGCGCTGCCGTGTCGTCCTGACAATAGCCAGTAATGTAACTCCCGCACCAACTGGCTGCCCAGCACGGCGAGCGCGCGCGGTCTGCGGAGCATGTTCAGTAGACGCAAAGCGGCTTCTGCCACATCTTCTTCGATCTGATCAATGCTTACGGGCAAATCCGTGGCAGCCTCCAGCCCGACCATGTTTGCCATCAGTTCACTAATCACCGCCGCATCCAGTTCCACGACCAGAGAATAATAAGGGGTGTCGGCACTGGCGCTGATAACCTGACTCACGGTTGGCACGTCCATGGTGATCAGCAAGGATTCCCCCGCGCCAAAATCAAAACGATCGCTGCCCATGGTCACGCGTTTGCTGCCTTGCAGCACCATTGCGATTAGCGGTTTAGTGATAGCGAATTGCAACGCGGTAGGCGCGGTCTCGCGCAGAATGAACACCCCATCAACTGGCGTTGCAGCAACGCCCGCTCCGTTGTGGTGTTCATCAGCGTAGTGTCGTGCCGCCTGCAGCAAAGCCGCCATCCTCCCGGCAGAGTCAAATTCATTGTCTCCTGCAGGGCGTTCCTCATACGAGTGATCACGCTTTTTCATATTATCAGGCAATTAATAAAAAATTTCAGATGCGACCATTCTAGTAAATACGGCATCGAATAAAAATATAAAAATAATCAGGCAATAATTAAAAATTATTGGGCAACCCTGGAAGTTTGTCGATTGTTAGAATCACTCTCCCACTATTGAGGAGATATTTCATGACAACCCTTTCTCTTGTTACTGGCGCCAGCCGGGGTCTTGGCCGTAATACCGCACTGAGCATTGCCCGCCATGGTGGTGATGTCATCGTGACTTATCGTAATGGTAAAGAGGCGGCGGATGCCGTGGTGAATGAAATTCAGGCGCTTGGCCGTAAGGCAGTTGCGCTGCAACTGGACACCAGTAACGTATCGTCCTTCCCGGGTTTCGTCGCCGCCGTGGGCAATATCCTGAAAGGTGACTGGGGACGCGAAACGTTCGACCATCTGATCAACAACGCCGGGCATGGGGAAATGGCCGACTTTAGCGCAACCACGGAAGAGCAGTTCGACGCGTTATTTAACGTACACGTCAAAGGAGTGTTTTTTCTGACGCAGTCGCTGCTGCCGCTGCTGGTCGATGGCGGACGCATCGTCAACTTCTCTTCGGGGCTGACCCGCGTGTCGTTCCCGGGCTTCTCAGCCTATTCGGCTGCCAAGGGCGCCGTTGAAATTCTCTCCGTGTATATGGCGAAAGAACTGGGCAGCCGCGGCATCACCGTGAATACCGTGGCCCCGGGAGCGATTGAGACCGACTTCCTGGGTGGCGCGGTGCGTGACATCCCCGATTACAACCAGGCGTTTGCTGGCATGACCGCGCTGGGTCGCGTGGGCCTGCCTGATGACATCGGTCCGATGATTGCCAGCCTGCTGGGACCGGACAACCGCTGGGTCACCGGTCAGCGTATTGAAGTCTCCGGTGGGCAGTCAATTTAGTTGCCCGATGATGGATTCCGCCCGGTGCGGAATCCATCCTGTTCCCTGATGCAATAAGAGGTATTTGATGCCTAAAATGATCATTCATGCGCCAGCAGGTACCTTTGATGCGGCTGAGCGTCAACAGGTTGCCAGAGATCTGACGCAGTTAGGACTTGATTGCGAGGCGCTGCCAGACTCCCCTCTGGTTCGTAGTACGGTATGGACCTACTTTGCCGAATACTCTTCTGATGCCGTTTTTATGGGAGACAAACCCGCATGGTTGCCGGTTGTGTCCCTTCAGATATATGTCATCAAAGGTGGCCTGGATGAGGGTGCAAAGAAGAGGCTGATTATGGGAGCAACCGCAATTCTGGATCGTCGTCCGTCAGGCACCTCTGTCGCTCCTGTCTATGTGGTGATTCATGAAGTCGAAGAAGCCAACTGGGGGATATTCGGTCAGCAGGCCGATCTGGCAGTGCTTCGCGCCAGCGATGTAAATGCTGCGGCGATTTGAAGGAAATGTTTTTGATAGGGGGGCGAGAAAACTATCAGGGAATGGTGTGAAGATTACAGTGTTGCGGCTATTGAGTATGTCTGATGTTACTTACGCATGCTGAAGGAAAGATGTACTTCAATATCAGATGTGATTACCTCAGCTAAGCTGGCTGAGTTGACATTCGGCAGAGCATAAGAAGGTAAGGAATAGAATGAAACAGGAATGGTAATTGCCCGGCCCTGGGTTTAAGATTTGACTCGTATAAAGCGAAAGGAGAAGGTAATGGATACCACCGAACAGCTAAATGGAACGTACTTTTATGGTGGACTAACAAATCTCAGTGCTGGGGAATTATTCTTCTGGATTATGGTAGACGTAACCGCAGAACATTTCACTGGCGCGAAGGATGTTCTGGCGGCAGCAGCAATTTATAGCGGTCAGAACACTATCACCGTCAGAGGCAAGCTGGGTAGTGCTACGCCCGGCACAAGTTATGCCTCAAAGTATTCAAGGAAACTGCTTAGGGATATTCGACTCCCTTTCCGCTTACCTACCTGGATTCAAAATCCCGCAAATCCTTTTGAAGTTAAAAGAATAATGACATCAAAGCTTTCGACGTTTGTAGGGCGAGCTATTCCTGTGGTTGGCTGGGTGATCCTGGCGGGCGATGTGGCGCAAATAGGTTATCAGTCTATGGTACGTTACAATCGCATTGTCACAGAGGAAGATAAGATATGGTAAGGCAGGATATTGAGCAGGCAGTTTATTCACTTCTGGCCGAGTACAATGGTAGAAGCCTTCTTACCTTTCGACGTTATCCTTTAAAGCATTCTACTGATTTGAATAAGGATTTTCGTATGGATCCTCTTGATGCCTATGAGCTACTTGAAAGGTATTCTGAAAGGTTTGGCATTGATCCCAAATCAATTAATTTTCAGCGATACTTCCCAGATGATTTCAGCGAAGCGCATAAGCCACTTACTGTTCAGCTCCTGATCGATTCTGCGGAAGCCGGGCGATGGCTGGATGATTGATGCATCTCTAGGCGCTTCGTTGATATGAGCCTTGGATTGAAAATGCAGAATTGCCAACTGACTTAGCGGTGGGTTGGGGATTCGATCGAAAAAAGCAGAGCAGGCCAAGCTGAACTGATTGCGGTGAGTGGATGCGCAACTTGCGAATCGCCTCCATATGTGAAGCGCTGGCGGAATCTGAATAAACTCGCAAGCCCATGTATTTATGCGTTTTTATCTAATTCAACTTTGTTTCGTGTACCTAACGTGTACCAATTATTGGATCTCATACCCCGTAACGGCAGGGCAATGCTAACGAATACCCGGCACTAAATCCAAAATAAAATGATTTCAGGGAAAAGTGTTCACACTGTTCACTTTTTGATTTTATGCATTAAATTCATTGCGTTAGGTGGTGAATGGTTTTTAAGTGGGATGTACACTAGTCTGCACTGAGGGTGATCACATTAGCCAAGATGACGAAAGTTACCTGAGCCACTATGCTTAACATGAAGTTTTAAGGCGCTAATGTTGTCAATGATTAATTTTACAGCGCACTCATCATATGAACTGGTTCTACTTATGGCTACCGTTAAAATGGTGCGATTACCATTTGATCTATTTCTTCTTTTCTTACATTGTACATACTAATTAATTTCAGTTTTGTGAGGTCAGGGAAATGTCGTTAGAGGAAACAAGGGCTAGGTTGCTAACTGCATGTGAAACGGAAGGAGATCTGCTTGCTCTGATAAGCGATTTGTATGTTCAAGAAATAAAATCTAAAGAAAAATACTTAGCAGCAGCGCTAACTGAACTACATAACTCTAATATAATTGATATCGTCAAAATAGTTAAAGACGTTGATAAAAACTCCTGTGGAAGAAATTTATTTACTATTTTAATTGCCTTTGAAAAAACGCTTCCTGAACTAGATTCAAGAGTTGAAGATGTTTTAGATTGCTTGGTTCATCTCACACAACAGGTTGGAGCGGATGCAGCTATCTCTGGAATCTATACAGCATTTCAGCGTTACTGTAGCGCGGGAGTGCAGCGCCCTAGAGAAAGCATTAGATTTATCCTTGCTCAAAGTGAATTGAACGCCTATGCCCCATTTCTATCCAACTCGATTCTCGCTTATAACTCAGATTCTGTTTTGGAAGCGATCCAAGCAACAGAGGATTTAATTTTCAATAGTAATGAAATTATCAGAAACCAAGCCTATCTAACGTTGGGGTGGCTTGATGTCAATGAAACAAAAGCTAATGATCTTTGGGCGTTAATCAGTAGCAATGCCATTAGTGAGAATGATAATGGTTGTCGTACATCGATATTAAGGGCAATATTTCATTTCGGAAAAAAATTCCCCACTTACTGGCCGATGATAGAATCGTTGTTAAATACTGTTCTTGAGAAGATATCCATCGACAATCTTTATATGCTCTCGGCTGATGTCGCCTTTCAAAGGTTCGGTCTTCCGAAAAGCATTCTGCACCTCATAGTTAAGCAGCTAACCAACGTATCCCCTGAGCACAAAAATCTTATAGATAATATTGATCATTTATTAGTTATGCTAGTTGAAATAGAAGAGCCCTGCCTTGCTATAGAATTATTGGAATCAATTCTGGTTAAAGGAATTAAATTTAAATCTCTGGACTATTTTTCTAACGAGTTAATAACTAAGTACCATGAACTACGTAATCATATTATTACAAAATGGCTTCTGGATGGGGACGTTCAGCTTTGTCGTAGTATCATGAATTTACTCCATGATTCCACGGGGAAGGTTGTTGAGTTAAAAGCAGAAACGGCACTGCTAGATAATGACGTGAAGCAAGTATTTGTAAGTCATAAGGTCATAGGATGGTTATTTACAACACCTGTAGCGGCGGCAAGTTTCATTATTTCCATCTTAGAAGTTGCCTCAGCAGACACAATCAAAAAGCTTGAGGGTATATTGTACTATCCTTTGCTTATAAGTTATCCTGGAGAACTTGGTGAATTTCTTCAGTCATTGATTGATAAAGGAGTTCAAAAGAATCTATGTGAGAGGTTGCTAGAAAAAAATAAATCTTACAATACTAATATTGAAAAAGTTTTTAAAGTTAATGAATTGAAAGCTCCGAGCGAAAATTTAAATGCTTATTGGAGGAATGTCGAAAAAGGTATGCAAGAAGCTCACGATGAAGCATCAAGGTCTTCTTTTATACAAATGATTGCAAAAACCAATATCTTATTGTACGGAAATAGTTCAGTCTATTATATGCATCAAGATGAAGGCAACTCCATACGGCAAGAAATGCAAATGCATAGTTTTTCTCATTCTACTGAAATGCCAAGGTTGAATGTCTTAGATCCCGTGTCGCTAGAATATTTTTTGATGACATGCCGTTGTGAGAAAATGAAAAAATGAAGTTAATTCTTAAGCAGTACCTAGCCTCACTTAAAGAACGAGCGGAATTAGATGCTGTGCTTCCTGATTTATTGAGCAGCATGGGGATGAATGTTTTTATTTCACCAACTCGCGGAGTTAAAGAATATGGAGTGGATATAGCTGCTATAGGTAAAGTAAATGGTGAGGAAAAAAAAGTCTATTTGTTCTCTGTTAAATCTGGAAACCTGACTCGTGAGACTTGGAATGGAAACGCAGATCAAGCTCTAAGACCTTCGTTAGATGAAATTCAGGATTCATTTATCCCCAGTCGTCTACCACCTGAACACAGAGATAAGAAAATAGTTATTTGCTTATGCTTTGGTGGGGATGTTAATTCAGGTATCAGGCAAGAGGTCTCTGGATATGAGAGGAGAAATACTCAAGATAATATTTCTTTTGAGGAATGGAATGGAGATAAGTTATCAGAGCTTATTCAACTGCATTTGTTGAAAGAAGAATTGTTACCTAGCTCCAGCCAAGCTCTATTAAGGAAATCTTTGGCCCTACTCGAAGAACCCGAAAGCTCAAACAAGTACTTCTTACTTTTGATTAATAGGATTTTCTCAAACGCAACTGATCCAGATTCTGTCGCATCGTCGATAATACGTATTAACGTCTGTTTATGGGTCTTGTTTTCTTGGTGTCGTGATGGCGGGAACTTAGAAGCAGCATATCTTTCATCTGAGCGAGCATTGCTGTTGGCTTGGGATAAGGTCAAAAACTACTACACAGGAAAAAACAGGCCATCACAAGCATTTGATAGTATTTTAGATACCTATCATCAAATCACTGATTGCTATATTGAACGTTGTTTAATTCCATATGTTGAATATGAATATGCTCTGTCTCATGCGGTTCAATCTCCATGCTCTATTGATGTAAATATTAAACTTTTTGACGTGTTAGGGCGCTTATCAATTAAAGGGCACTGGGTTTTAGATTCATTATCAAAGAGTTATGCTGAAAATCCACCAGTCGATGGTGAGAGCAAAGAACAAGTAACTTTATGTCTGCGTCTTCAGGAAATAACAAAATCGATTAGACTATTGATTAATAATAACCCGACGCTGATGTCACCACGAAAAGATTCGCAAGCAATTGATATTGGTTTGGCTCTGTCGCTACTCTCAAACAACTCAGATTTCGATGGGTTTGTGCAAGGGTGGCTCTCTGAAATTATTAATAGATGTATTTTCTCTTTCATTAGCGATAATATGTATCCAATTATCTATGACTCTTACGAAAAACTGCTTGAAAATTGCAGCTTAGGTAAGGAAGATAATCTTTATAAAAATAAAGTTACGGGAGCTAGTGTTTTATATCCGCTATTGGCGGTTTTTTGCTCTCTGTATGAGTTGGATTCTTTAAGCAAAGAATTAGAAGATTTTTCTAAAGAAAAACTCTCACATAGCACGTTACAATATTGGTATCCAAATCAACACAGTGAACAGAACATGTACTCGAACTCAGATACGCATGGCTCTGCCTCAACAGACTTCCCAATGAATGGACATCTGGCAAAAAAATTTATTGCACGAGAGTGTCAAAATGCAGATTCATTTAGAAATATGTCAGCTGTGATTAAAGGGAAAGCACCAATAGTACTAATGGCATGTCGTTGTTATCGATATCCAGTTCCTTTTCATTATATTGAAGATTGGCTGCTTGATACCCTAAAGTAAATAATGTCTGCTTTTCGAAGCATAGAAGCTCTTGGCCGACATGGATAATTATATCAAATATAAATAAACCGGCCTAAGCTGATTTATTTAAGATGATTTATTAGGCCCTGCATGCGGGCAACCAATCTGCCTCGCTGTCTTCATGCAGGGTGAGATTGGTTTGTATGCCGTTATTCGTTCGGCGCTTAAGCAGCACGCGCTCGTATTCTTTCAGCGTCTGCGGCACTGCCTGGCCGAAAGCCGTCAGGCTGAGTGGGTGCTGATGGCCGCGCGACTCCATAAAGGACAGATACGCGTGGTAGAGATAGCACTTCGGGTTTATCGGTCGAATGTTGGCGTTACCTATAAACAGCCCGTTCGGCGTGCTCAGCGGCATCAGTTAGCCCCAGAAGTCGACCAGCGGGTCAGCCTGGCGTTTAATCTCCAGCGCTTCGTCGGATGTCTGCTGCGCCTGTAGCAATTCTCGCGCATCGTCCGGCTTGCTGAAGCGCTGCATCAGATGACGCACGATAATGGCCAGCTCGGTGCTGCTTTTTTCCAGCAACTGCGGGTCACGTTCTTTTGCCGGTATGACTTCCGGGAACGTCAGAATAACCCGGCGGCGTGACACACCGCCGCTGCGATCGCTGAAACGCATCGGGTTATTGTTTACCGCCAGAATTACCGCCGGGATGTGCATTGAATAGGCGTCACGGTATTTGGGATCAATTGCCACCGCATCACCGCCGGTAATCGCCTTGATGCCCGCGCCGTCGCCGCTCCATTTCTCTTGGTCTGGCAGGATAATCAGAGAGAAGCCAACCACGCTGGCGCGTTCCCGTGATGATTTTAGCGTATCAATGGTGGCGGACGTGGTGTTATCGCGGCCAGCGAGCAGCTTAGCAATCGAAGCTAGCACACTTTCCCGCTTCCACCTGGACCGGTTACTTCAAGAAACATCTACCAGTCGTAGCGGTTTGCCAGCACCATAAATAACTCCGCGTGGATACGCTCCTGTTTGTCGTGATTATGCCCGGCGGGCCGCGTCAATGAGCGCCGGACGCCTGCGAGGTTTTTCGCCCGGACGCTGTGCGAACTAAACGTGCCGGTGGCAATATCAAACACGCGAATACGGAAGCCAGTCAGGCGGCGGGATTGTTCCCCCATGCGTGGCGCTATCAAATTCGCCTTGTGGATGAGTTATTACGTTCAAGCTGGTGCACATTTTTTCTAACGCCAATGTGTATACCAAACCTATACCTAATTATTCAGAATTCAGGTGGGTTATCCCGGAAGATTACAGGCACAAAAAAGCCCGCAGGGCTTGCGCCGTGCGGGCTCTCAGGACTTCATCGGATGACTCTGGTAATCACCGATGGAGAATTTTGGTGGAGCTGGCGGGAGTTGAACCCGCGTCCGAAATTCCTACATTCTCTAAGAGTATATATAAAATCAACAATTTATCATATGAATCATAAAGTTATGTGTTAGTGGTTGATAGTAATAAATACTCGTTGAAAACCTCAGTGGACAAAATCTGGATCATCCTTCAACCATGGCTAACGGATTTTTAGTTACTGCATCCTCCAGGTGACTCGGCGCAAAATGAGCGTAAACCATCGTCATTTTGATATCTGCATGACCGAGAATATCTTTCAGAACAAGTATGTTTCCACCGTTCATCATGAAGTGGCTGGCGAACGTGTGCCTTAGTACATGAGTGCACTGGCCTTCGGGCAGTTCAATGCCAGCTTTTTGTACGATACGCTCAAATGTTTTCCTGCATGGGGTAAATAATTTTCCTCTTTTCTTGGGGATTTCGTCGTATAGCTGTTTAGAAATGGGCACCGTGCGAACCTTTTTACTTTTTGTATTTTTGTAGGTTATGCGATGCGGAGTGATCTGACTGCCTTCAAGGTTTTCTGCCTCGCTCCAGCGCGCGCCGGTAGCCAGGCATATCTTAGAGATTATGAGGACGCTTTCACTCTGTGATTCCCGCAGAACGTCAAGCAGCTGCTTAATCTCGTTGGGATACAGGAAAGACACCATCTGCTCATCCACCTTAAAAGTGGGGATGCCGGCAATGGGATTAGGCAGCGACCAGTGCCCGAGTTTCTTAAGCGTGCCGAATACAGCTGATAAGTTGCGCTGTTCATGGTTAACCGTCCGAGGCTTGATTTCCATGCAACGACCATTGATGTCGGGAATTTCTCCTTTCAGTCTTCCTTCCCGGTATTTACTGAAGTCAGCCGGGGTAATCTGCGATGCAATGGGGTTGCCCATACCTGCGCAGATAGCTTTCAGCTTTGACATCATCCTGTCTGAGTCTGACAGGGTTCTGCCATACAGATCATGCCATTCAGAAATAACATCGGATAAGCGGCGGTTGTCTTGCTTTTCACCTAACCACGGCTTATCGGCCATCTCCTCAAGGATATATTTTTCATAAGCGAGTGCTTCACCTTTGGTAGCAAAGGTTTTCCTGATTCTTTTTCCTTTTGCCCCGTTTGGACGCAAATCACAAAGCCACTCACCCTCAGTGTTTTTGCGAATACTCATTATTTCAACTCTGCAAAGGTTGCCAGGACTTTACCGATTACCTTCACATCAGACGAATCGCAATCGATAGGGAATTTAACTAGGTCTATACGTATTTTATTGCCCGGTAGATTGGTGATTTCTTTCAGATGAATTTGATTCGAATACTCAATCAGGCAAAGGCCTTCTGTTAGTGGCGCTGGCGCGAAATCAACGAAATAGAGGCAATCATGCTCCTTTATGATTTTAATCTCGCCAGCTGATGAAGGCATTAATTCCCTGTCGATGCATAGCGTTGAATCTTCTATGAGTCTGTGATCTTTTAGCCTGAGAGTCGAGACTTGTAGGGCTTTATCCGCTTCAGCTCTAACGTTGTCAGCGCCACGCGCTAACAGTTCAAGGTTAAGTTCTTCACCTTCCTTCAGTTCACCTGTCGCTAGCCAATGCAGCGGAGCTCCTGTCTCTAAAGCGCACTTCAAAACTAAGTCATGAGGGTAATTGTCACGCGCAATTCGATTGCCGATAGAGCTGGCATTGATACCAAGATAATCGGCAAGCCGTACACGACTGGTGAATCCATACGCCTGACAGATGCGATCAATCGCTTTTTTCGCACCGTTTTCTAATTGGTAGCTCTGCATTTGTCGTATTCCATGATTGACAATGCACGTATGTCGGATCTAACATTGCGAAATCGACATTCGTGATGTTGATAGTAATTGATAGTGATTAACAACAGTAACCAACAGTGCTCATTGATTGAAGGCAGTGAGCACCAAACGTGAGATTTTGCTACATGAATACTCAACTGGCAACACATAACGAAAACCGCTGGGTAATGCTATCCACTTTCTGTGAACGCACCGGCATCAAGCTATGCACGGCGCGTTACTTCATCAAGGTAGGTAAGCTGCACATCAAACCTAAAGTAAATCCAAAGGACCGGGTTTTTGTAGATTGGTTCTCGTGGAACGCCGGTAAGAAAATTCACTAAACGTGATTCTTGTTGTTTAAGGGAGTGATAACAATGTTTGATTTTCGCGTTTCCACACACAGCCACTTTGAAGAAGCATGCCGCAAGTTTGCTCTGGCTCATAACATCAGCGATCTGGCACCACGTGCTGGCATGAAAGTGCAGACGCTTCGCAATAAACTTAACCCCGACCAGGCGCACAAACTGACGGTTGAGGAAATGTTGCAACTTACTGACCTTACCGAAGATGCAACGCTTATCGATGGCGCACTGGCGCAGCTGCAATGCCTGCCATGCGTTCCTATGAACGAACATGTAGCCGAGAAATTCCCGGCCTATGTTCTGAATGCTTCTGCTCAGGTCGGAACGCTGGCAGCCAGCGCAGCTAATCAGGGCAACATATCAGCCTCATGCCGTCGCGGTATTGTTGAGGCAGCAAACACCGGCATACGCTGCATGATGCTGGCAGCATTGGCGGTTCAGAACCGCATTCATTCAAACCCGACGCTGGCTTCAACCGTGGATGCAATCAGCGGTTTGAGCGCATCGATCGGTATGAGTTGAGGCCGGTTCGATGATCTCTTTAGCAGCACGCCTCAAGCGGCAGAATCCGTCAATGTCATATGGCAACGGCTGGATAATGGGTGAGAACGGCAAGCTGTGGCATCCGGTATTAAGCAGCCAGGAAAAAGAAGTAAAGCAAAGAGGTAAATCATGGCTATCGAAGGTAATGCCATGCTGGGTGAACTGACAGCAGGACAGCGTGTTTCAGCGTTAAATCACCTTGCTGTAATTCGCTCTCAATTTGGCGGCAACTGTGAAAAAGAGTTATCCCGGTTCTTTGCTGATATGCGCGATGTGCGGGACAGCAATTATCAGGAAAATAAACGGGCTTTAAGTGCGGTTCTTTTTTTAGCGAACATCGGTAAAGACAGACACGATGTTGATTTTAGTGAACTGACTACTGATGAAAAAACGGCGCTTGTTCGTGCAATGAATCATTTAAAAGCAGTTGTGAGTTTATTTCCTAAAAGATTAGCTCTGCCTAATTAATCAACCCAGAAAAATTAAATGGCGTAAACCCGCCGGGCATTGTTTTGCCCAAATACAGGAGAATTGAAGAATGCGAAATATTGAAACCCGTCAGTTTAAAAGTGATGACGACGCGCTTACCGCTCTGCTAAGTAAAGCAAAAAGCGAGCAGCGCTCAGACGATGCTCTGGCCGTATCAATCCACATTGCCGCGCTGGCAATTCATGCCCGCAAAAAGGAAATGTCTGCAGCAGAAATCATCGAGCTGCTGGACAAAGAGGCCGAGCGTTACGAGAACCAGGCGAGGGAGTTGCACTGATGGCCGATTCAATGGATTTGGTACAGAAGCGCGTGCTGGAGGAACTGGCGCGCAATCTGGCAAACGCAACTCATCGCCCGACCGGGGCGAGTGAGTTTTTCTGCCTTTCATGCGGTGATGAAATCCCAGAGGCGCGCCGCCGTGCGCTGCCGGGCGTTTCTGAGTGCGTGACCTGTAAGGAAATTGGCGAGCTAAAAAGCGTGCATTACAAAGGGGCAGCCTCGCGTGAGGCGTCCCAATGTTGAATATCCAGTATGCCTACCCGTGGAACGCTCCACGGGAAGCCATCGCCAGCCCGTATCCCACCTATGAGGAAATGCACAGCCGCAGTCAGATGATTGCGGCTTTAGCGCGTGCGCAGGAGCTACTGGAAAAGCAGCCGACGCTGATCCAGCTCGACGTTAAGCGCCGCGTCAGTGAGCTTGAAAAGACCCAGGGCATTGCCCGTGCCAATGCGTACTTAGCAAAAACTTTTGTTGAGCGCACATTGCCACGCGTTGAATGCGTCAGTGAACAGTATCGTCTCGGAGTAATGAAGGGGAGCACTTTAAATCTGCTCGGCGAAAACGCAACTGACCGGAGCAATACGGCTGTAGCTGGCGGCCAGCTATTCGAACTTATGCGCCGCTTTAACCGCCTGCCGGATATGGCGCGCGCTGACGTCGATCTGCTGGCCGGGGATGTGGCTAATTTCATCCTCGCCGAGCTGGTACAGGCGCACGCGCAGGCCTGCGACGAGTCGGATTACAAATACACCCATCGCGTTTACATGACCGCCGCCACTATCACCCGGGAGCTGAGCCAGACGCCGCCGCTGTGGGAAAAGGTTACGTCCCGCCTGTTCGACCCGGAAGAAGTGACTCCGGCGATCATGCGCATGCAGACCGAAAAATGGTGGAAAGGGCGGCTGCGCCGTGTCGCCGCGTCGTGGCGTGAACATCTGCAGATCGCCCTAGCGAACGTCAGCAAAAAGCACACCCCCTACGCCAGCAGCATGAACGTCTCAGAGTGGCGCGAGCAGAAGCGCCGCACCCGTGAATTCCTGAAGGGCATGGAGCTGGAAGACGAGGAAGGCAACCGCATCAGTCTGATCGAAAAGTACGATGGCAGCGTGGCCAACCCGGCGATCCGCCGTTGCGAGCTGATGACGCGCATTCGCGGCTTCGAAAATATCTGCAACGCAATGGGCTTCGTTGGCGATTTTTACACGCTTACAGCCCCGTCGCGCTATCACGCTACCATCAAGACCGGCCATCGCAACCGCAAGTGGAACGGCGCCAGCCCGGCCGACACACAGCGCTATCTTTGCAGCGTCTGGCAAAAAATCCGCGCCAAACTGCACCGCGATGAAATCCGCATTTTCGGGATTCGCGTTGCCGAGCCTCATCACGACGCGACCCCGCACTGGCACATGCTGATGTTTATGCGTCCCGAACATGTTGATCGCGTACGCGAGATTATGCGCGACTATGCCTGGCAGGAAGACAGCGGCGAGCTGACGACCGACAAAGCCCGCAAAGCGCGTTTTCACGCCGAAGCCATCGACCCGGAAAAAGGCAGCGCAACCGGGTATGTGGCTAAATACATCTCGAAGAACATCGACGGTTACGCGCTCGACGGTGAAATTGACGACGAAAGCGGCAAAGAGCTGAAAGAGACTGCGCCGGCCGTTTCCGCCTGGGCGGCGCGCTGGCACATTCGTCAGTTCCAGTTTGTGGGCGGCGCGCCGGTGACAGTTTACCGCGAGCTGCGCCGCATGGCCGACAGCGAAACCGCGCACGGGCTCAGCGTTGAGTTTGCAGCTGCGCACGACGCTGCTGATGCGGGTGACTGGGCAGGCTACGTTAATGCGCAGGGCGGCCCGTTCGTGCGCCGCGATGAACTGGCCGTGCGCACCTGGTATCAGGCCAGCGAGGAAATGAACGAATACGGTGAGGAAACCGTGCGCATCAGGGGCGTTTTTGCTACTGAAGTCGGAGAAGATACGCCAATTTTAACCCGGCTGGCGCAGTGGAAAATTGTTCCGAAACGTGCCGTTGATTTTGCTTTTGACCTTCAGGACGCGCCCGCGTCCTCTCGGAGTTCTGTCAATAACTGTACGGGAGGTTTGAGATCCGAGGATTCGAACCTACCGGAAAGTTTCGACAAAATTGACCCTGACGGCATGAGCAGGAAGGAACGGCGGCGATTGCTGGCGCAAATCAGGGCGCAGCAACCTCAAAAACTACATAAGAAGCTCCGGCGATCGGACAAAATTGAAGCTGCGTGCGACAACCTTATAAGCCAGGTGAGAGATTTAAGCGGTGAAACTATCAGTCGCGGTCTGGCCGTGCGGCTCATCGGTGGCACGCAGACCGAAATTGCCGGACGGATGTTCCGCAGCTCCGCTTATGGAGACTTGCTCAGACCGCACCGCATTTTTGATTCGACTACGATTTTGAAGCGAATTGAGCGTCTCGCGCGCCAGTCGTCTGCAGGTAGAACCCGGGAGTAAGTGCAATGAGTTCAAGGGCATACTTTAAGACTTATGGTGATTGAACCTAAAAAATCATTTCACATTTGATAACCAATATTATACTGTACGCATATACAGTTGTTGATATGGGGGAGGGATGATGCAGGACTATCTTTTGGAGAAAATTAAACTCCAACAAATTGAATTTATTCT
>Ga0153917_1000448_pt1 | contig 27260 bp, 18 predicted proteins | sample TSFL001MetaG_FD_104695 | JGI IMG/M metagenome (GOLD analysis project Ga0153917, IMG submission 104695) | Attine ant fungus gardens microbial communities from Florida, USA - TSFL001 MetaG | ecosystem: Host-associated > Fungi > Mycelium > Unclassified | place: USA: Florida, Paynes Creek Historic... | reverse complement strand
GGCAGCGCCTCCACGATCCGCTCCAGCGCCTCGTCGTCGTGCGCCGCCGTCAGGAACCACGCCTCGAAGACGCTCGGCGGCAGGTTGACGCCGGCATCCAGCATGGCGTGGAAGAACGCGGGGTAGCGCCAGGCCTCCTGGCGCTTGACCTCGGCCTCGTCGCGGGGGCCGCCGGCGACGCCGGTCCAGCCGAGGGCGACGCCGTCGCCGAAGGCGAACGAGAAGAGGTTGCCGACGCGCTGGACGCTGTGGGCGACGCCCTCGGCGGCGAGGGCGGCGGTGACGGCGCCGATGACGGTCTCGGCGGCGTGGTCGACGTGCTCGTAGACGGCGGCGTCGGCGAGGCGCATGGTGGTCAGGCCGGCGGCGACGGCGACGGGGTTGCCGGAGAGGGTGCCGGCTTGGTAGACGGGGCCGAGGGGCGCGAGGTGGCCCATGATCTCGGTGGAGGCGCCGAGGGCGGCGACGGGCATGCCGCCGCCGATGACCTTGCCGAAGGTGTAGATGTCGGCGGTCCAGCCGGCGCTGGGCGCGTGCTCCTGCTCGCGGCCCCACCAGCCGGCGGGGCCGGTGCGGAATCCGGTGAGCACCTCGTCGCAGATGAGGAGGGCGCCGTCGGCGTGGGCGATGCGCGCGAGCTCGCGGTTGAAGCCGGGCAGGGGCGGCACGACGCCCATGTTGGCGGGGGACGCCTCGGTGATGACGGCGGCGATCTGGCCGGGGTGGGCGGCGAAGGCGGCGCGGAGGGCGTCCAGGTCGTTGTAGGGCAGCACGATGGTCTGCGAGGTGATGGATGCGGGCACTCCGGCGGAGCCGGGGAGCGCGAGCGTCGCGAGGCCGGAGCCGGCGGCGGCGAGCAGGCCGTCGGAGTGGCCGTGGTAGAGGCCGGCGAACTTGATGACGAGGTCGCGGCCGGTGACGCCGCGGGCGAGGCGGATGGCGGTCATGGTCGCCTCGGTGCCGGTGGACACGAGGCGCACCTGCTCGACGGGGGCGACGCGGGAGGCGACGAGCTCGGCGAGCTCGGTCTCGGCGGGGCTGGGGGCGCCGAAGGAGAGGCCGCGGGCGGCCGCCTGCTGGACGGCTTCGACGACCTCGGGGCGGGCGTGGCCGAGGAGCATGGGGCCCCAGCCGGCGACGAGGTCGACGTACTCGTTGCCGTCGGCGTCGGTGACGGTGGCGCCGCGGCCGGAGACGAGGAACGGGGGCACGCCGCCGACCGATCCGTAGGCGCGCACGGGCGAGTTGACGCCGCCGGGCGTGACGGCGCGGGCGCGATCGAACCACGTGGCCGATTCGGCCTGGGCATGCGTCATGGGGGTTCCTTCGTCTCGACTGGTCTGCGGCGCGGGTGTGGCGGGCTTGCGGCGGGCGCGGGTGGGTTTCGGTTCGGCGGGCGCGCAAGCAGGATGCCGTGCGCGGCGCCGACACCCCATTCTCGCGCCTCCGCCCGGCCGCCCGAGCCGTGCGCGGCCGGTGAGCCCGCGTCGGCCGCCCAACTCTGGAGGAATCGCCCCGACACGCCGCGAAAACCCGCGCACCCCCCGCCAGATCTCCAGAGTTCGGCGGCGCGCAGGGGAAGCGGCGGCGCGACCGCGCGGCCTACGCGCCGCGCAGCATGCGCGCGTAGTCCGCCGCGAAGTACGTGAGCACGGCGCCGGCGCCGGCGCGGCGGATGCTGACGATCGACTCGGCGATCGCGGCGTCGCGGGCGATCCAGCCGTTCGCGGCGGCGGCCTGGATCATCGCGTACTCCCCCGACACCTGGTAGGCCCACACGGGCACGTCGACCGACGCGGAGACGTCGGCGAGCACGTCGAGGTAGCTCATGGCCGGCTTGACCATGACGATGTCGGCGCCCTCGTCGACGTCGAGCAGCGCCTCGCGGAGCCCCTCGCGGCGGTTCGCCGGGTCCATCTGGTAGGTGCGGCGGTCGCCCTGCAGCTGCGAGTCGACGGCCTCGCGGAACGGCCCGTAGAATGCCGAGGCGTACTTCGCCGAGTAGGCGAGCAGCGCCGTGTCGGTGAAGCCCGCCGCGTCGAGCGTCGCCCGGGCCGAGGCGATCTGGCCGTCCATCATGCCCGACATGCCGATGATCTGCGCCCCCGACGACGCCTGGGCGATCGCCATCTCGTCGTAGCGCTCGAGCGTCGCGTCATTGTCGACGCGGCCTCGCGCGTCCAGCACGCCGCAGTGGCCGTGGTCGGTGAACTCGTCCAGGCACAGGTCGGTCTGGATGGTGAGCGCGTCGCCCACCTCGCTCGCGAGCGCGCGGGTGGCGACGTTGAGGATGCCGTCCGGGTCGGTCGCGCCCGAGCCCACGGCATCCCGCGTCTCCGGGATGCCGAAGAGCATGACGCCGCCGAGCCCGAGCTCGGCCGCCTCCACGGCGGCGGCGCGCAGCGAGTCGAGCGAGTGCTGCACGACCCCGGGCAGCGATCCGATGGGCCACGGCTCGGCGAGCCCCTCACGCACGAAGACGGGGAGGATGAGCTCGGCGGGGTGCACGCGCAGCTCGCGCACCTGCTCGCGCATCGCGGCGCTCTGGCGCAGGCGGCGGGGGCGGACGACGGGACGGGTCATGACGATGCTCCGGGTGATCTGAGTGGGTGGGTCGGGGCGGGGGCCGCTCCTTCGAGCTTCGCTCGTCCGACAGGATGCGCGCCGGAGCACGACCGGAGTCGTCGGGCGAACGGGTGAGCCGCGCGCTAGCGCGTCGGCCCCGAGCGCTCCTCGTCGAGGGCGGGCACGTCCTCCTCGCGCACGGGCCCGCTCGGCTCGGGCGGCAGCGGCAGCTCCCCGGTGGCCTCGAGCTCGCGCAGCATGCGCAGGTCGAGCGCCGCCGTCTCGGGCATGTGGGCGCCCTTGGCGAGCCATTCGAGGCCGTCGAGGAGCGAGGCGACGGAGCGCTGCTGCGCCGTCACGTCGACGCGCAGGCCGAGCTGCTTGGCGTCGCGCGCGGTGCGCGGGCCGATCGCGGCGATGCACAGGTCGTCGGGCACGGGCGCGAACTGCTTCACGACCTGCTCGGCGACCGAGCCGCTGGTGACGAGGATCGCCCTGATGCGGCTGTTGCGGATGTCGAACTGGATGCTCTCGGCCGCGGGCACGCCCACCGTCCGGTAGGCGACGACCGAGTCGACGCCGTGCCCGCGCCGGCGCAGCCCGTCGGAGAGCACCGGGCGGGCGACCTCCGAGCGCAGCCACAGCACGTCGATGGGCGGCATGCCGCGGCCGGCCTCGGGCCATTCGACGAGCAGGCCCTTGGCCGAGTTGTCGTGCGTGGGCACGAAGTCGACGCGGTAGCCGGCCGAGGTGAGCGCCGCGGCGGTCGTCTCGCCGACCGCGGCGACGAGCGTCGTGTCGGGGATGTGCACGTCGAGCGAGTGCATGACGTCGACGGCCGTCGCGCTCGTGACGGCCACCCACTGGTAGGCGCCGGCCTCGAGCCGTTCGAGCGCCCCGGCCAGGCGGGGGGCGTCGGTCGCGCTCGGCGAGGCGAAGTTGATGAGCGGCGCCGTGATGGGGAACGCGCCCCTCGCCCGCACGGCGTCGGCGACGTTGCTGCCCCACTGCCCGCCGCGCGGGACGAGGATCTTCCACCCCTTGATGGGCTGCTCTGGGTCCAACTGCACTCCTTGCGCGTCCGCCGTGCGGGGCGGATGCGGGTCGCGGTCGTGCGCGCGCCGCACCCGCGGGCGCGGGACGCGCGGCGCGCACGGCGCCGTTCTCGGTAGACGTTCGATCTCAGTGCGCGATGAGCTGTGCGGCACCCTGATCGAAGAGGTCGCCCGTCACCGCGTCGGCGGTGTCCTCGGCGATTCGAGCGAGCACCGACCCGTCGTCGACGCGCACCTCGCGCCGACTCGTGAGCGCAGTGCGGCCGTCGAGCGTGTACACGCCGGCCCAGATGCGCCACTGCCCCTGATGGTACTCCGCGGTCGCGCCCACGGGCGCCGCGCACCCGGCCTCGAGCCGGGCCAGGATGCGCCGCTCGGCCGTCGCCGTGGCCCGCGCGACCGGGTCGTCGAGCTCGGCGACGCCGGGCACGACCTCCCCCTCGCGGATCTCCACCGCGAGGCAGCCTTGGCCGGGGGCGCCCGGGAACCGCTCGAGGTCGATGCGCTCGGTGATGGCGTCGGTGCGGCCGAGGCGCGTGAGCCCGGCGACGGCCAGCACCACGGCATCCAGCTCGCCGCTCGTCACGAAGCCGAGGCGGGTGTCGATGTTGCCGCGGATGTCGCGGATGTCGAGATCGGGTCGGACGCTGCGCAGCTGGGCCACTCGGCGCGGGGATCCCGTGCCGACGCGGGCGCCCGCGGGGAGCGCCAGGAGCCCGAGCCCGCCGGCGCCGCCCGCCGAGCACAACGCGTCGCGCTGGTCCTCTCGCACGGGGTGGGCGCCGATCTCGAGGCCTGGGGCCTTGGCGGTGGGGAGGTCCTTGAGGGAGTGCACGATGACGTCGCACTCGCCCTGCAGCAGCGCCTCGCGCAGCTCGGTGGCGAAGACGCCGGTGCCCCCGAGGGAGGAGAGCGACGCCCGGGAGGTGTCGCCCGTGGTCGTGACGCGCACGATCTCGTACGGCAGGCCCGACAGCTCGCTCAGCCGCTCGGCGACCATCGTGGTCTGGGCGACGGCGAGCGCCGAGCCGCGCGTGCCGACGCGCAGCATGCGAGGCCCGGCCGAGGCCGAGCCGGCTCCCGAGGCGGCGGGGACGGCGGCGGGGGCGCCCGTCACGGCAGCAGGCCGGCGGTCGCGGGCTTGAAGCCGAGCCGCGCGTTCTCGCAGCAGCCCGGGCGGCAGATGTCGTACCAGGGCCCGAGCGCGGTCAGCGCGGGGCGCTCCGCGGCGGGAACGCCGTCGCGGCGCTCGAGCACGAGGTCGACCAGGCCCGAGACGTACGTCGCGTGCACGCCCGGCGTGGGCGTGCGTCGGAACGCGAGCCCGGCGTCGGCCGCCGACTGCTTCGCCTCGTTGTCGAGGTCCCAGAGGACCTCCATGTGGTCGGAGACGAAGCCGATCGGCACGACGAGCACGGCCTTGCGCCCCTGCTCGGGGAGCCGTTCGATGACGTCGTTGATGTCGGGCTCGAGCCACGGCTGCGAGGGCGGGCCCGAGCGCGACTGGTAGACGAGCTGCCAGCTGAGCGTCTCGGGCACGCGCGAGTGCTCCTGGTCGCGCAGCGCGGCACCGGCCTCGCCGGCGAGCTCGGCGAGCACGGACTCGACGACGACGCCCGCGACCGCGACGTGCTGGGCCGCGTAAGCGCCGCCCTCGCCGAAACCGCGCTCGGCGGGGCCGGACTTCGCGGCGTCCGAGGAGGGCACGGAGTGCGTCGTGAAGAGCACCTCGACCTCGTTCGCGAGGTCCAGCGAGGGGTCTTCCGCGGCGACGTCGAGGAGCGCGTCGCGCACGCCGTCGACGAAGGGCGTCACGAAGCCCGGGTGGTCGAAGAACTGACGCACCTTGTCGATCTGGATCCGGCCGCTGAGGCCGGTGTCCTCCAGGGCGTCGGCGAAGTCCTCGCGGTACTGGCGGCAGCTCGAGTAGCTCGAGTAGGCGCTCGTTGCGAGCGCGATGAGCTTCGTGCAGCCCGCCGCCTCGGCCTCGCGGAGCGCGTCGTTCATGTACGGGGACCAGTTGCGGTTGCCCCAGAAGACGGGCAGGTCGATGCCGCGGCGCTCCAGCTCGGCTTCGAGGGCCGCCTTGAGCGCGCGGTTCTGCTCGTTGATGGGGCTCACGCCGCCGTGATGGCGGTAGTGCACGGCGACCTCTTCGAGGCGCTCGTCGGGGATGCCGCGGCCGCGCACGACGTTGCGCAGGAACGGGATCACCTCGTCCTGCCCCTCGGGCCCGCCGAAGGAGGCGAGCAGGATGCCGTCGTAGGCGACCGGCGTCTCGACGTGCTCCGGGCCGAGCTGCGCGGGCTCGGTCGCCGCGCTCACCACGGCGCCGGGCTCCATGGGCGCGCTGGTCGCGGGCGCGGGCTTCGACCCGCGGCCCAGGTTGATCGCCTCGGCCACTACTGGAGCACCTCCACGACGTCGGCGGGCTGGATGCGGCGGCCCGTGTAGAACGGCGTCTCCTCGCGCACGTGCAGACGGGCCTCCGTGTAGCGGAGGTCGCGCATCATGTCGACGAGGTTCATGGGGTCGTCGTCCTCGAGGGCGAGGAGCCACTCGTAGTCGCTGATGCCGAAGGACGCCACCGTGTTGGCGAGCGTCGTCGTGAAGGCGGCGCCGCGGCGGCCGTGGTCGGCGAGCATGCGGCGGCGGTCCTCCTCGGGGAGGAGGTACCACTCGTAGGAGCGCACGAAGGGGTAGACCGTGACCCAGTCGCGCGGCTCGGCGCCCGTCATGTAGGCCGGCATGTGGCGGGGGTTGAACTCGGCGGCGCGGTGCACGCCCACGGCCTGCCACGAGGGCACGAGCGCGCGGAAGAGCTGCGTGCGGCGGATCTGCCGGAGCGCCCACTGCAGCGTCTCCGGCGCCTCGCCGTGGAGCCAGACGAGGAGCTCGCCGTCGTGGCGGAATCCGGAGACGTCGTAGAAGCCGCGCACCTTGGCGCCGGCCTCCGCGAGCTCGATCACGACGCCCTCGAGTTCGTCGACCGCGTTCACGATGCCGCGACCCTCGAGCTCGAGCTCGTTGCCGACGTCGCGCCGGAAGACGGCGTACATCGTGTACTCGGTGATCGACGTGTCGGAGCCCGCGGCGGGCTGGGCGGACGTCGACGAGGGGGAGCTCGACGTCTCGGGTCGTGCGGCATCGGATTGGCTCATGGTCCCGAGTCTACGAGCGACGGGCGACATCGGACCCGCGGGCGCCCAGCGCCCGGCCAAGCCGATCTGGCAGAGTCGAAGGCTCGGCCCGCCCGCGCCGGGGACGACGACGACCCGGACGCCGGGAGGCGGCATCCGGGTCGATCGCGAGGGGCGTCGGGCCCGCGGGCTAGCGGCGGAAGAGCGCGACGAGGCCGGCGACGGCGCCGCCGACGAGCGCGACGGCGCCCACGGCGAGCCCTGCGACGAGCAGGGGGTTGTCGTCCCAGAGCCGCTTGACCGACTCGGGGCCCTCGTCGAGCATCTCGCGGGCGCGCGCGGGGACGTCGAGCTTGTACTCGAGCGCGTCGAGCGTCTCGACCAGCTCGCTGCGCGTGCGCGCGATGTCCGAGGCGAGCTCGTGGTTGGAGCGGTAGTCCTTCTGCGGGGCCTGGGCGCCCGCGGCGGCGTCACTCATACTTGCCGAATCCCTTCACAGCGTTGAGGTCCTCCTGCACGCTCTCGAGCGAGCGTTCGGGCTTGAGCGGCGTGCCCCGCTTGATGGCGGCGACGCCCGCGAGCGCGAAGATCGCCGTGAGCACGAGGAAGCCCGCCGCCACGAGCAGTGCCGACAGCCACGGCGCGAAGACCTCGTTGAGGCCGAGGACGGCCGCCGCGACGAGCACGGCGTACATGGTGAGGGCGAAGAAGAGCGCGACGACGATCAGGCCGGCGCCGATGCCGAGCTTCGTGCCCTTGGCGATGAGCTCGCGCTTGAGCTGCTCGAGCTCGTCCTTGGCGAGCTTGACGAGCAGTCGCGGCGCGTCGGCGACGAGCTCGCCGATGGACGCCCGCGCGCGCGGGTTCGACGGGGTCTCGGTGGTGTACTGCGACATGACGCGCCTACGCCTTCGCGCCGGGCGCCGTGGACGGGGCCGTCGCGGTGCCCGAGGGGGCCGGCGGCTTCGAGGCCTGCCTGCCGGCGACGAGGTTGCCGACCTGGTCGGCGACGAGCTTCACGGCGCTGGAGGCGGCCTCGCCGGCCTTCTCGCGCGCGAAGTCGGATGCGCGGCCGACCTGCTTCTGCACGGGACCGCTCCCCCACACCTTCCGCGCCCCCGCGGCGATCTGGTCATAGCGCTTTCGCCCGGCTCGCGCGCCGAGCACGTAGCCGATGACGAGGCCAAGCACGAACACGATCTTCTTCACAGGTGCTCCGTTCGGTTGCGGATGCGTCGGGCCGGTCGATCCTCGCTTCGGTGGCCTGCTCGCGACGGCGGTGTCCGATTGCGGTCGAGTGCAAGCGTAGTCCGCGCCGGGCCGGTGAGCGCACAGGTGAGTGCTGCCGTTGCGCCCGGCGCCTCCCATGTGCTTGCGCGGCGTCCGCCCGGCGCCGGGCCGGACGTCCCGCATCGCCGGGCTGCGCGCTCCGGCACCGCCGAACTCTGGAGCACGGCCCGGGGTGACGCCCTCATTCCGCTCGGCGGAGCGGATGCTCCCGAGTTCGGCGAGCCGGTCGCCGAGCCGCGCCTACGCGGAGCCGTCGACCGCGCCGTCGAGCGCGTCGAGCACCTCCTGGGCGGCGCGCCGCGCGCCCGGGATGACGCTCGCGAGACCGGTGCCGTCGTGCCAGGTGCCGGCGAAGACGAGGACGCCCGCGGCTCCGGGCGCGTGCTCGGAGGCCCGGCCGACAGAAGGCGTCGAAGACGGGGACGGGGTCCGCGGCGGGAGCGTCGGCTCGGCGGCGCGACGGGCGGCGGTGCTGGCGTCGTGCTCCGCGCTCGCCGCTGCCGTCGGGGCGGCGGCCGACGCCCCGGCGCCGGCGCTCGCATCCGCCGCCCGCAGCCGCGCGGCCGGCGCGGGCATCCGCCAGACGGCGCGGGCGAGGCCGACCACGGCATCCGGCGCGATCCGCACCCCGAGGATCGCGCTCGCGTCCGCCGCGGCGAGCTCGCGCACGGCGTCGTCGGAGAGCGCCTCAGTGAGCGCGCGGTCGTCGCCTGGGCGCTCCGGCGGGTAGGACAGCCGCAGCACGTGCCGGTGCTCGCGGGCGCCCGCCGCCGCCTCGGAGGCGCGGGCGAGCTCCTCGACCCAGGGCCACTTCGCCGTCACGTGCGTGAGCGCCTTGGCCCGGATGCCGTCGGCCGGCTCGCCGACGAGCACGCCGGTGCCGCGCGGATGCGCGTCGAGCGAGTCCGCCTCGACCAGCAGCGCGACGACCTCGACGGGAACGGCGGCCGCTCGAGTCGGATCGGCCGGCTTCGGCTGCTCAGGGCGTCCCGGAGCAGCCGAGGCCGTCCGGCCCGAGAGCCCGGCGAAGCCCGCGAGGCCGCCGACGAGACGAGAAGGGGGCACGGTGCACAGCACGGCCGCAGCGGAGATCGGGCGGCCGTCGGCGAGGCGCACGGTCCACCACGGCGCGGGCGACGCGGAGGCGGAGGCGGAGGCGGCGAGCGCAGCACCGGAACCGGGCGCGGCGTCGGCCCGGGGTGCCGCCGGCTCGACGCCCGCCACCGCCGCGTCCGTCGCGATGCGCGCGCCCGCCCGCTCGGCGTCCGCCGCGAGCGCCGCCGCGAAGGCGTGCATGCCGCCGCGGATGCCGCGCACGGCCGCTCCCGGCGGCACCGCCCGCCGCCCGGCGGCGACGGCGGCCGAGAGCGAGCCGTGCTCGCGGATGCGGTCGACGAGGCCCGGCGCGATGCGCGCGTGGTCGAGCTCGGCGGGGTCGATCGAGTAGACGCCGCGGCAGACGGGGGTCACCAGCCGCTCGAGCACGGCGCTCCCCATGCGCGCCCGCACGAGGTCGGCGAGGGAGCGGGCATCGGCGCCGACCCCGGCATCCAGCTCGAGGTCGCGGCGGGCCCGAGCGAGGCCCTCGGCGCCGATCGCCTCGAACACGGCGGGGTCGTCGAGGTCGCCGGGGATGCCCAGCAGCCCGTGGGCCGGCAGGCGGTGCGCCTCGCCGGCGGAGACGGTCCAGGAGCCGAGCGGGCGGGGCTCGACGATGTCGGCGTCGCCGAAGCCGAGCTCGCGGGCGAACGCCTCGACGACGTCCCCGCGCACGGCGAAGGCCTCGGCGCCGATGTCGATCGGGATGCCGGCGAAGCCGGAGCCCACGGCGCAGAAGTCAGGAGAATGCGCGGACAGATCCCCGTATGCGGGATCTGTCCGCGCATTCTCCTGACTTGTGCTGGGCCGGGCGGCGGCCAGCATGCCACCCGCGCGCTCCCGCTGCTCCAGCACGACGACCGACCGGCCCGCCAGCGCGAGGTCGCGCGCCGCGACGAGGCCCGCGACGCCGCCGCCGATCACGACGACGTCGACGACCGGCGGGAGCTCGTCCTGACGCGTGCCGGGTTCCGGCTCCTCGTCACCGCGACCACGAGCCGGGAACCGGTCCCCCTCGGGCGCCGGGCCGACGGGCCGGTGGGCGGCGCCGGCCATGCTCAGCGCTCCGCCGTCCCGTGCTCCGCCCAGGCCTCGTCGCGGCCGCCGTCGGGCAGCGAGTGGGCGAGGTCGACGATGCGCGTGAGCGCGGCCGGGTCCGCGGTCGGCGGCACGCCGTGGCCGAGGTTGAGGATGTGCGCGGGAGCCGCGTTGCCGCGGCGCACGACGTCGCGCACGTGCGCGTCGAGCACCTCGCGGCCCGCGCCCAGCGCCGCCGGGTCGATGTTGCCCTGCAGCGGCACGCCGCCGCCGAGCCGCTCGGATGCCTCGTCGAGCATGATCCGGTCGTCCACGCCCTGCACGTCGGCCCCCGCCGCGCGCATGTCGCGCAGCAGCTCGGCCGTGCCGACGCCGAAGTGGATCGCGCGCACGCGCTCGCCGTCGGCCGTCGCGAGCGAGCGGATGCGGTCGAGCGCGATGCTGCTCGAGGGCGCGACCGACGCGCGGTAGCGCTGGGCGCTGAGCGAGCCCGCCCAGGAGTCGAAGAGCTGCGCGACCGAGGCGCCCGCGCGGATCTGCGCCTCCAGGAAGTTCGCGGAGAGCTCGGCGATCGCATCGGCGAGCGTGTGCCACACCTCCGGCGCCTCCTGCATGAGGGTGCGCGTGCGCAGATGGTCCTTCGAGGGGCCGCCCTCGACGACGTAGGCCGCGACCGTGAACGGCGCCCCCGCGAAGCCGATGAGGGGGGTCGGGCCGAGCTCGGCGACGGCGAGCCGCACGGCCTCCTCGACGGGGGCGAAGAGGTCGGGCTGGTGCTCGTTGTGCCAGCGCACGCGCGACGCGAAGGCGTGCGCCTCCTCGGCCGTGCGCACGGGCTCGGCGAAGACGGGGCCCTTGCCGGGCACGATGTCGACGTCCTCGCCCATGAGCTTGAGCGGCACGACGATGTCGGAGAAGAAGACCGCCGCGTCGACGCCGTGGCGGCGCACGGGCTGGAGCGTGATCTCGGCGGCGAGCTCGGGCCGCAGGCACGACTCGAGCATGGGCACGCCCTCGCGCACGCGCCGGTACTCGGGCAGCGAGCGGCCAGCCTGGCGCATGAACCAGACGGGCAGCGTCTCGGGCCGCTCGCCGCGGGCGGCGCGGACGAGGGGCGCGTCCGTCGTGAGCCCGGTGGCGAGCGGGTGGGAGGCGTCGAGCGGCTCCGCCGCCGGGGTCGGGAGGGCGCGGGTCTGAGCTGCGGAGGTCGTCACGCCCCCATTGTCGCCTGTCCGCCGGATCCCCGTCCCTCGTCCTTCCCCTGCCGCCGTGCGCACGAGCCGAGGTCGTCTCCGCCGATGCGGCCGGTTCGGCCCCCTGCCCGGTCGACTCCCGAGGATTCGGGGATCTGCGCCCGGATGCCGAGAGCGCCCCGACCGAGGTGACCGGGCGGCGACGACGGCGTAGAATAGGCAGTCGTGTTGTGCTGTGTGAGTGCGAATCATCGAACCGCCGGCTTCTCGGTTCTCGAGCGGCTGTCGGGGGCGAGCACGACGGCGATCGACGAGCGCGTACGCGCCATCCCGGGGGTCGAGGGCGCCGTCGTGCTGTCGACGTGCAACCGCGTCGAGGTCTACGTCGACTCGGCGCCCGGCGCCGGCGACGTCTCGCGCCGGGTGACCCGCGCCCTGGCCGACGCGGCCCATCTCCCCCTCGCGACGCTCGACGAGAGCACGACCGTCATCCGCGACCGCCAGGTGCCCGAGTACCTCTTCGCCGTCTCCAGCGGCCTCGAGTCGGTCGTCGTCGGCGAGGGCGAGATCTCCGGCCAGGTCGGCCGCGCCCTGGAGGACGCCCGCGAGCTCGGCGCCACCACGGCCCGTCTCGAGAAGCTCTTCCAGACCGCCGCGACGACCTCCAAGGGCGTCAAGGGCACGACCGACCTGCACGGCAACGGCCGCTCGCTGGTGCGCCTCGGCCTCGACCTCGCCGAGTCCCGCATCCGCGACTGGGCTCGCGCCGACATCCTGCTCATCGGCACCGGCGCCTACGCGGGCGCCTCGCTCAAGGCGCTGCGCGAGCGCGGCGTCGAGCGCGTGCACGTCTACTCGCCCTCGGGCCGCGCGAACCGCTTCGCCGAGCGCGAGCACGTGGATGCCGTCTCGCACGCCTCCTTCGCCGAGCGCCTGTCGAACGCCGACCTCGTCGTGACCTGCACGGCGGCCGACGACCCGATCCTCGACTACGACGGCATGCGGGATGCGCGCATCGCGCCGGGCCGCGCCGCCTCGACGCTCATCATCGACCTGGGCATGCCGCGCAACGTCGACCCGACGGTCGCGATGCTCGACGGCGTGGAGCTCCTCGACCTCGAGACGATCCGCCTGCACGCGCCCCTCGATTCGTTCGAGTCGGCCGACGAGGCGCGCTGCATCGTCGCCCGCGCGGCGGCCGAGTTCGCCGCCCATCAGGCCGAGACGAGCGTGAGCGAGGGCATCGCGACGCTCCGCAGGCACGTGCACGGACTGGTCGACGCCGAGGCGGAGCGCGCGGCGCCCCGCGACGACGAGGGCGTGGCGGCGGAGTCGGTGCGCCGGCTCGCGAACGCGATCCTGCACGAGCCGTCGGTGCGCGTGCGGCGGCTCGCGCGCGAGGGCCGGGCCGAGGAGGCGCTGGCGGCGATCGAGCTCCTCTTCGGGCTGCGGATGCCGGAGCTCGGCGCCGCGCCGCACGAGGAGGCAGCCGCTGCGGGCGACCGCACAGCGGCCGTGCGCGCGCAGGCCGGCGGCTGCCCCTACGCCGCGTGCGCCGCGCCACCCGCCGCCGAATCGGAAGCGCGCCCCGGCACCCGCCGCTGAGCCCGGCGCCGCGCGCGCTCGGTCCCGTCCCCGGCCCGGCCGTCTCGACCGAGGCCCGGCCGAACCGTGGGGACCGATTTGCGCCGGCTGCCGTCGCCCGCACGTCGGATCGGCTTGATTCCGCGGGTCCGGCGTATGCGCGGCCCGCGTCGGCCGCGGCGGGTCCCCACGATTCGGACGGGCGTCCCGGGCCGCCGACCGGCCGGCCGGCGCGCCCTACGCGTTGCCGCGGACGTCCCCCTGCGACACCACGATGGCGCCGACCTTGGGCGGCGCGGGGAACATGCTGCCGAGCCCGACCGTGTAGTAGCCGCGCGCCTGCAGTGCGTCGATGAGCGCGGGCGCCGCGTCGACCGTGCCGTGGTGGGTGTCGTGCATGAGCAGCACCGAGCCGGGCGAGACCTTCGGCTGCACGCGGGCGAGGATCGCATCGGTGCCCTGGTCCTGCCAGTCGAGGGTGTCGATGTCCCACAGCGCGATGGGGTGCGCGTAGTTCCCGATCTCCTTCGGGTTGTAGGCGCCCCACGGTGGGCGGAAGTAGTCGGCGGGCCGGCCGGCGGCCGCCTGGATCACCGCGTCGGTCGCCTGGATCTGCTGCACGGCGACGTCGCGCGGGGTGACGAGCAGGAACATGTGGTCGTAGGTGTGGTTGCCGAGCGTGTGCCCCTCGGCCGCGATGCGCGCGACCGTCTCGGGCCGGGCGGCCGCATTCTTGCCGACCATGAAGAACGACGCGGTCGCGCCGCGCGCGGCGAGCTCGTCGAGCAGTCGCGGGGTGTCCTCGCCGGGGCCGTCGTCGTAGGTGAGCGCGACGCAGGCGACGAGCGAGCACGGCGTGCGGGTGAGCCCGGCGGCCTTCGGCGCGACGACGGTCGGCTCGCCGCGTTCGACGATCGCGGCGAAGTCGCGGCCGAAGGCGCTCAGCATGACGTCGGACTGCGGGCTCGGGACGCTCACGCTGGGCCGCCCGGCCGCGCCGCCCGCCGCGGGCGCGGCGATGTTCGCCACGAGCCCCGTGGCCGTGAAGCCGAGGCTGTCGATCCGGGGCGACGAGGTCGGCGCGCCGGGCTCTCCGACGGCGGTCGCGAGCTGCAGGGCGAGCGCCTCGATCTGCGCGCGGCCGTCGGCGGTCAGGAGCTGGTCCTGGGACTCGACGCGGCCCGTCGCGAGGTCGGCGTAGAAGGTCGTCGCCGTGTCGCTGACGACCGTGCTCGCGCCCTTCACGACCGAGAACTCGGTCGCCCGCACGCGCGTGGCGAAGGCCGAGCCGGTCGCGATGACGACGTCGCAGGAGATCACGAGGCCGGGCACGGGCGCGCCCGCGGAGGTAGGCGCGAGGGACGCGGCATCCGCGAAGGTGCTGCCGGGCGCGCACGTCTGCGGGCGCGCGACGGCGCTGCCGCCGGTGGCCTGCGGCGGCGCGGCGACGGGCCGCCACCGAGCCTGGCCGAGCCGGTTCTTGGCGTAGGAGTCGAGGATGCCGGCGACCCACGTCTCGACGGCGGCGTTGACGGCCTGGTCGCCCGGGGCGTAGGCCCAGGCGGCCTTCACGGCCGTGCCGGAGACGGTCGCGTCGACGCCGTACACGACGACGCCGGGGACCTGACCGGGCTGCAGCCACGGTTCGCCGCTGGGCCGCTCGTCGGCGGCGGACCCGATCGGATCGGATTCCACGGGCAGGGCGCCGGCGGACTTCGGCGCGAACACGATGGGCGCGGCGAAGGCGATGACGAGGGCGCAGACCACCGCGGCGGCGGCCACGAGAAGGGCCTCGAGCCGCATGCTCCGCAGATCGCCGAGGCGCGGCACGCGCGCGACGGCGTGCCGCAGGCCGCCGCCTCCGGGACTCGCGCGGTGGCGGGAGCCGACGAGCGGGGCGCGCGCGCCGCGCGCCGCCCCGATCGCGCGCGCCTTCACCAGGCGCCGCCAAGTCCCCCCTGATTGCACGTTCCGTAGTTTTTCACGGCCTTGCAGAAATGTGAACAAGCAGAGGAAAACATGTGCATTTCCCGCATGCCGATCGCCGAGGGACGTTCCTCGGAACGGGCGCGGGGTCGAGCCTCCGTCGCGCACCGCCGGTAGGCTCGTCGCGCCGGAGCGCGAACCGCCGCGGCCGAGTTCGAGGAGGGCCATGACGAACCGTCGCATCCCCCGCGTCCTGGGGCAGTGGCGCAGGTTCCCGCTCACCATCTCGTTCGTCGTCGTGTTCCTCGCGATCGGCCTGCTCGCCGGCACGCTCACGGCGCCCGCGCACGGTCACGCCTGGTACCCGAACGTCGCCTTCGGCATCCCCTCCCTCGAGCACGGGGCGTGGTGGACGCCGGTCACCGCCCCCTTCCTCAGCGGGCACCCTCCCGCCTACGTCGTCACGACCCTGCTGACGATCGCCGGGCTCGGCTTCGCGGAGTGGCGCCTCGGCGCCTGGCGGACCCTCGCCGTCTTCCTCGGCGGGGCGGTCGTCGGCGCGCTCGGCGCGGCCGCCTTCGTCGCCGCGGCCGCGCCCACGGGGTGGGTGTGGGCGATCGAGCGCTCCCGCGACCTGTACGTCGGCCCGAGCGTCGGCACGATCGCGGCCGTCGCGTTCGCGACCGCGACGCTGCCCTCGCCGTGGCGGCTGCGCTCGCGCATCGCGATCGGCGCCTGGGTGATCACCTCGTTCCTCTACGTGGGCACGCTGAGCGACGTCGAGCGGCTCTTCTCGGCATCCGCCGCACTCCTCGTGAGCGGGTTCGTGCCGGCCTGGCGGCACCCGATGGGCCGGCCGACGGCACGCGAGTGGCGGCTGCTCGCGCTGCTGGGCCTCGTCATCATCGGCGCGATCGAGATCATCGACGCCCTCGTCCCGCACGACGCCCCGTTCGGCGCGAACCCGCCCGACCAGCAGGCGCTGGACGTGACGATCGACCTCCTGGTGATCGCCCTCGTCGCCTGGGGCATCGCGCGCGGCATCCGGATCGCCTGGATCGTCGCCGTGGTGCTCGCCTCGTTCAACATCGCCGTGCTGGCGCTCGGCGTCTCCGTGCTGCCCTTCGTGGAGCTCGACGCCGACTTCGAGCTGAGCGACTTCGTCGGCGGGCTCGTCGCGCCCGGCGTCCTATGGTCGGCGGAGCTCGGGATCCTGCTGCTCGGCCGGAGCTCGTTCCGCGTGCCGTGGCGCCTGTCGAAGCGCCTGCCTGGCGACCGGCGGATCACGCGCGAGACGGTCGTCTCGACGCTGCGCGAGCACGGCGGCGGCACCATCTCGTGGATGGCGACCTGGCGCGGCAACCTCCACACCCAGGTCGAGGACGGCGTCGTCGCGTATCAGCGCCACTCGGGCGTCGCGATCGCCCTCGGCGATCCCATCGTCTCGGACGACCGCATGGGAGCCGCCGTCGAGGCCTTCGCGCACCACGCGCAACGGGCGGGCCTCGTGCCGTGCTTCTTCTCGGCGAGCCGCCGGGTGGTCGAGGCGATGCCCGCGGGCTGGCGGGCGAACGTCATCGCGGAGGACACGATCGTGGACCTGCCCGGCTTCACCCTCGCCGGCAAGAAGTGGCAGCCGGTGCGCACCTCCGTCAACCGCGCCGACCGCGAGGGGATCTCGTTCCGCATGACCCGGCTCGCCGACGAGCCCTGGGGCGTGCTCGCGCAGGTGCGCGCGATCTCCGAGCAGTGGTCGGGCGACAAGGGGCTGCCCGAGATGCGGTTCACGCTCGGCACGGTGGAGGAGGCGCGCGACCCCGAGGTGCGCGTCGGCCTCGCCTTCGACGCGGAGGGCTCGCTGCACGGCATCACCTCGTGGCTGCCGGTCTACGGGCCCGACCACGAGATCCACGGCTGGACGCTCGATCTCATGCGCCGGCGCGAGGGCGGCTTCGGCCCGGTCATGGAGTTCCTGATCGGCTCGTCCGCGCTGCGCCTCTCGGAGGAGGGCTACCGCTTCCTGTCCCTGTCGGGCGCCCCGCTCGCCCGCTCGGCGGGGCGCGTGGACGAGTCGGGCCCCGTCGACCGGCTGCTCGACGGCCTCGGCGGCACGCTCGAGCCCCTCTACGGGTTCCGGTCGCTGCACCGCTTCAAGCAGAAGTTCCACCCGCGCTACGAGCCGCTCCACCTCGTGTACCGCGACGAGGGCGACCTGCCCCGCATCGGCCTGGGGCTCACCCGCGCCTATCTGCCGGGCGCCTCGCTCGGCAAGCTGGCCGCCTTGGGGGCGAGCGCGACCGCCAAGGAGTAGGCCTCGCCCGCCCGCATCCGACGACCCGGATGGGTTCTGCTCCCTCGTTCGCCGTCCGGACGAGCAGAACCCATCCGGATGCCGAGGATGCGACGCGACGGCTACGGCGTCGCCGCCCGCGCGCTGTTGAACGCGTCGCCCGGGCCGACGTTCCCGACGCCGAGCGTCGACAGCGTCACCAGGGAGTACCCCTGCGCGCGCAGCGAGTCGACGAGCGGTCCCATCGCGTCGACGGTGCCGGTGTGGGTGTCGTGCATGAGCACGATCATGCCGGGGGTCGCGGCCGAGGCGACGCGCGAGACGATCACGCTCGTGCCCGGGTCCTCCCAGTCGCGCGAGTCGAGCCCCCACAGCGCGACGGGCTTGCCCGTCGCGGCGGCCTGGTCGTACCGGAAGGTCGCCCACGGCGGCCGCAGGAACGTGGTGCGCACGTTCGCCGCGCGGAACACGGCGTCATCGGTGCGGCGCACCTGGTCGACGATCTGATCCGTCGGCGTGACGGCGAAGTAGATGTGATCGTAGGTGTGGTTGCCGATCTCGTTGCCGTCGCGGACGGCCTGCGCGACGACCTCGGGACGGGCGTCGACGTTCTTCCCCACGACGAAGAACGTCGCGGCGGCATCGCGCGCTCGGAGCGTGTCGAGCATCCGGGCCGTGCTCTCGCCCGGGCCGTCGTCGAAGGTGAGGGCCAGGCAGGCGACGAGGTCGCAGGGCGTGCGGTCGAGGCCGATAGGGTTCGAGACGCCGCGCCAGGGCTCGTGCGACACCGCCGCCGCGACGATCTCGCGCCCGAAGTCGGTGAGCGCGCCCGCGACGACGTCGGCGGGGATGTCGACGACGACGGGCGCCGCCTCGACGCCGGGCGAGTCGGCGGCGGCGTGCTCCTCGACGCGCACGCGCGCCCCGCCGTCCGAGGCGAAGGCGACGTCCTCGAGCGCGGCCTGCCACTTCGCCCCGTCGAGTGGCCGCGTCGCGAGCACGAGGGAGGCGGACGCCCGCGGGTCCTGGGCGACGGCGGCGCGCACGCGCTCCATGAGCCGCTCGCCGCCCTCGCCGGTGAAGAGCTGCGATCCGGACGCCCAGTTCCCCGTCGTCCGGTCGGCGTAGAAGGTGGCCACCTCGTCGCGCAGCACGACGGCGACGCCGGAGCGGTTCGCGACCTCGCTCGCCCGCATCCGGATGCCGATGGCGTCGCCGCCGGCGCTCACGACGTCGCACGACACGAGCAGGATGGTCTCACCATCGGCGGTGCGGGGCTGCGTCGAGGCGGCGGCGAGCGTCGCGGGCGACTCGTAGGTGGAGCCGCGCTCGCAGCCGCGGTCGGTCATGCCGCCCGGGGGTGCGGCGGCGACGGGCTTCCAGGCGGGCAGTCCGGCGTACCGCGTCGCGTGGTCGTCGAGCTGGGCGCGCACCCACGACTCGATCTCGGCGTTGACGGGCGCGTCGCCGGCCAGGTAGGTCCAGTGGGCCGACACGGGGGCGCCCGCGACGGGGGCCCAGATGCGCTGCGGGCGCAGGCCCGCGACCCCGGCCGCGTCGAGGGTCGACGCCGCCGATGCCGTGCCGCTCGACCCGCTGCCCGGCGAGACGACGATGTCGTCGGCGTGCGCGGGCGCCGAGTCGTCATCGGGCTCGCCCGACTCGGCGCCCGCGGTCGCGCCGGATGCGGGGACGGAGGCCGTTCCCGCCGTCGCGGAGCCCGGCCGGGAGGCCCCGCCGCCCGCGGTTCCGGCGGCCGCGCCGGCCCCGGCCGCGGCGGCGTCGCCCGGCAGCGCGAGCCCGGCGCCCGAGGTGCGCTCGGCGCCCGGCGTCACCGGGCCGGGCTCGCCGAGCACCGCTGCGGCGCCGAACGTCTCGCTCGCCCGGGAGCCCTGCGCCCCGCCGGCGAGCGAGACCCCGAGCACGCCGACCAGCGCGAGCCCGGCGAGCGCCGAGGCGATGCGCCGCGCGGGCCGGCGGTGCGGTGCGTGCGCGCCCGGCTCGGGTGCTCGACGGGGTGCGATCACGTGTTCTCCTGGTGCGGCGGCCGGTGCTCCGGCGCTTCGGGCCCCGAGCTCCGCGGCGGACGCCGGGGCCGGGCTGACGGGATGAGGGGGTCGGGCGGATGCCGGCGGCCGGCGCGCTACCAGATGGTCACGCGCTCGGCCGGGTCGAGCCACAGGGCGTCGCCCGGCTCGACCCCGAACGCCTCGGCGAAGGCGTCCACGTTGCGCACGATCTGGTTGCAGCGGAACTCGGCGGGCGAGTGCGGGTCGACGGCGAGCAGCATGCGCGCGTACTCCGGCCGCGACTTCGAGCGCCACGCCTGCGCCCAGCCGTAGAAGAAGCGCTGGGCGCCCGTGAGGCCGTCGATGACGGGCGCCTCGGTGCCGCCGAGCGAGGCGAGGTAGGCCTTGTAGGCGATGCCGAGCCCACCGAGGTCGCCGATGTTCTCGCCGATCGTCAGCTCGCCGTTGACGTGCGCGTCGTCGACGCCCTCGGGGCGCAGCGCCGAGTACTGGTCGATGAGCGCCTTCGTGCGCTCCTCGAAGGCCTCTCGGTCGGCGGGCGTCCACCAGTCCTGCAGGCGTCCCTCGCCGTCGTACTTCGAGCCCTGGTCGTCGAAGCCATGGCCGATCTCGTGGCCGATGACGGCGCCGATCGCGCCGTAGTTGGCGGCGTCGTCGCGGGCCGCGTCGAAGAACGGCGGCTGCAGGATGGCGGCGGGGAAGACGATCTCGTTCTCGCCGGGCGAGTAGTAGGCGTTCACCATCTGCGGCGGCATCATCCACTCGTCGCGGCGCACGGGACCGCCGAGCTTGCCGTACTCGTAGGCGGCCTCGAAGACGGCCGACCGGCGCGCGTTGCCGACGAGGTCGCCGGGCTCCACGACGAGGCCGTCGTAGTCGCGCCAGCGGTCGGGGTAGCCGATCTTCGTGACGAAGCGCTCGAGCTTGTCGAGCGCGCGCCGGCGCGTCTCCTCGCCCATCCACTCGAGCGTCGAGATGGAGTCGCGGTAGGCGTCGAGCAGGTGGCCGACAAGCACGAGCATGCGCTCCTTGGCCTCGGCCGCGAAGTGCCGCTCGACGTAGGCCTTGCCGATCGCGTCGGCCACGACGCCCTCGGCGTGCGCGACGCCGCGCTTCCAGCGCACGCGCTGCTCGGGCGTGCCCTGCAGCGTCTTGCCGTAGAAGTCGAAGTTGGCGGCGGAGAGCTCGGGGGTGAGCACCGAGGCGTACTGCGACACGATGCGCCACAGCAGCCAGTCGCGCCACTCTTCGAGGCGCTCGGCGACGAGGAGGCCGGCGACGCCTTCGGAGAAGCTCGGCTCGCGCAGGACGACGCGGTCGTAGGCGCCCTCCGGCGCCCGCAGCTCCCGCATCCACCCCTCGAGGTCGATGCCGGAGAAGGTCTCGGCGAGCTCAGCCCACGTGCGGGGGTTGTAGGTCTGGTCGGCCTCGCGAGTGCGCACGACGTCCCAGTGGTGCGAGGCGAGCGCCGTCTCGAGGGCGAGCGCGTTCGCGGCGCGCTCGCCCGGCCGGTCGAGCCCGGCGAGGCCGAGCATGCGCTCGACGTGCGCGAGGTACTGCTCGCGGATCTCGGCGTACTGCTCCTCGCGGTAGTAGCTCTCGTCGGGGAGGCCGAGGCCCGCCTGCTCGACGTAGAGGGCGTACCGGTCGGGCTGCTCGAGGTCGGGGTAGACGTAGCTCGAGAAGAAGCCGCCGAGGCCCTGCGCCTCCAGGCGGCCGAGCGCGTGCAGCAGCTCGTCGACGGTCGAGGCGGCCTGCGCCTCGGCGAGGTCGGCGCGGATCGGGTCGACGCCCAGCGCGTTCAGCCGCTCCTCGTCCATGAAGGCGGCGTAGGCGTCGGCGGCCTTGCGGCGCTCGCTGCCCTCGGGCGCCTCGGCGCCCTCCTCGAGGATGCGCTTGACGGCCTGCTCGGCCTCCTCGTGCAGCTGGTAGAAGGTGCCGTAGGTCGGCAGGTAGGAGGGGATCTCCGTGTCGCGCAACCACGTCCCGTTGGCGTGGCGGAAGAGGTCGTCCTGGATGCGCACGGCGTCGTCGAGGCCCGAGCGGTCGATCCCCGAGGGGCGGCTCGCGGGCTCGGCGATCACGGTCGTCTCGGTCGGCGCGGGCACGGTCGGATCCTGAATCGAGGCCATGCTCGAAGGCTAGGCGATGCGGGCTGATCATGGGCCCCGCGCCGACGCGCGGAGACGCGCGGATGGCGCCGCGCTTCCGGGCCCTGGCCGGCCTTCTCCGCGCCGCGCGGCACCGCACCCCGCCGGCCCCGTCGTCTCCATCGCCCAACTCGGGTCGCACAGCGGGGCTGCAGCACTATTCGCGTCAGCTGCGCTCAGGCGCCCGTGTTCGGCGATCGGGCCGAGGGGCTGAGAAACGACGGGCGGGGGTGGGGGCCGAGACGCGACGGGCCGAGAGCCGAGGAGCGCCTCGCGGCGGACGACAGCACGCTCGAGCCACGGCCTCCCCTTCGGCACCGCGCCGACGGGGAGCTCGGCTCCGCGGAGCCGGTCCGCCATACTCGACGGCGTGGAGACGGACGACAGCACGCGCGACGGCGACGAGCCGGCCGCGTCCGGCGAAGGGGACGGCGACCGGCCCCTCACCGGGCGCGCGCTCGACCGCCGCATCCTCGTCCTCGCCGTCCCCGCCTTCGGCGCGCTGGTCGCCGAGCCCCTCTTCCTGATGACGGACACGGCGCTCGTCGGCCACCTCGGCCAGGACGTCCTGGCGGGTCTCGGCATCGCGTCGACGATCCTGCAGACCCTGGTCGGCCTCATGGTCTTCCTCGCCTACGCGACCACGCCGACGGTCGCCCGGCGGCTCGGCGCGGGCGACCGCCCGGGTGCCGTCCGGGCGGGCATCGAGGGCATGTGGCTCGCGCTCGGCATCGGGGTCGTGCTCATCGCCGTGGGCATCCCGCTCGCGCCGAGCACGACGAGCCTCTTCACGACGGTGCCGTCGGTCTGGCAGGCATCCACCGACTACCTCTCGGTGAGCGTGTGGGGCCTGCCGGGCATGCTGCTGGTGATCGCGGCGACCGGCCTGCTGCGCGGGCTGCAGGACACCCGCACCCCGCTCGTCATCGCGATCGTCGGGTTCGCGGTCAACGCCGCCCTCAACGCCGTGTTCATCTACGGGTTCGGCCTCGGCATCGCGGGGTCGGCGCTCGGCACGGTCGTCGCGCAGTGGGCGATGGCGCTCGTCTACATCGGCATCGCCGTGCGCGCCGGCCGCCGCTTCGGCGTCTCCCTCGCCCCGGGCTTCGCCGACGTGGGCGAGACGGCCTCGTCGAGCGGATTCCTGCTCCTGCGCACGGTCACCCTCCGGGCCTCGCTCATCGCCGTGGTGTGGACGGGCTCGCGGCTCGGCGTGACCGAGCTGGCGGCGCTGCAGGTGCTCTTCACGATCAACTCGCTGCTCGCCTTCGCGCTCGACGCGCTGGCGATCGCGGGCCAGGCGCTCGTCGGCCACGGACTGGGCGCGGGCGACCGGGAGGAGGTGCGCCGGGTGACCCGGCGCCTGACCCTGTGGGGCGTGGGCTTCGGGGTCGTGCTGGGAGTCCTGCTGCTCGCCGTCTCGGGCGTCTTCGGCTACGTCTTAACGAGCGACCCCGACGTGCTGGCGATCCTGCCGCTCGGCTTCGTCGTGCTGGCCGTCTCGGTGCCGCTCGCAGGCTACATCTACGTGCTCGACGGCGTGCTGATCGGGGCGGGCGACGCGAAGTACCTCGCGCTCGCGGGCGTGGTGCCGTTCCTCGTGCTGGTGGGCGTGCTGGCCGTCGTGCAGTCGCTCGGCCTGCGCGAGGGCGCCGCGCTCGCCGCCGTCTGGATGGCCTTCGCCTTCGGGTTCATGGGCGTGCGCGCCGTCACCCTCTGGGCCCGCGAGCGCACCGACCGCTGGATGGTCACCGGCGCATCCCGCCGCTGAAAACAAACCGCGAGCGCAGCGAGCTCCTCAGACCCCCACCTCCCCCAGCTGGTGCAGCCGACCCCTGTCTGCCGCCGACGCAGTGCGGGCGGGGAGGAGGGGCGTGCGGCGACTTCCGTGCCACGCCGATAGAGGCAGGGCCGGCAGGAGCGGCGCGCCCCTCCGTACCGCCCGCACGGACATCAACCGATAGACATCGAGCAGCCGCGAAACGCCCCCGAACCGCCTGCGAACGAGCCGCCGCTCGCCTCACCAGAGCGTCGGCACCCCCGACTGCGTTCCCTTCATGTCCTCGTAGTCGAGCACGATGCAGCGGATGCCGCGGTCTTCGGCCAGCGTGCGCGCCTGCGGCTTGATCTCCTGCGCGGCGAAGACGCCCTGCACGGGCGCGAGCAGCGGATCGCGGTTCATGAGCTCGAGGTACCGGGTCAGCTGCTCCACGCCGTCTATCTCGCCCCGGCGCTTGATCTCGACGGCGATGGCGCCGCCCGCCGCATCCCGGGCGAGGATGTCGACGGGGCCGATCGCCGTCATGTACTCGCGGCGCACGAGCACGTGCCCGTCGCCGAGCCGCTCGATCTGCTCGGCGAGGAGCTTCTGCAGGTGCGCCTCCACGCCATCCTTCTCCAGGCCCGGATCGACGCCCAGATCGTGCGACGAGTCGCTGAGCACCTGGTAGAGGAGCACCTGGAGCGCGTCGCCGGTCTTCTGCTGCGTCACCCGCCAGACGCGCTCGACGCCCGCGGCGGCCTGCTCGGCATCCGGCTCGGCCTCGACGAACGAGCAGGGCGGGCTCATCCAGTTGAGCGGCTTGTAGCTGCCGCCGTCGGAGTGCACCAGCAGGCTGCCGTCGGCCTTCAGCATGAGCAGTCGCGTCGCCTCGGGGAGGTGCGCGGAGAGGCGGCCGGTGTAGTCGACGCTGCAGCGGGCGATGACGAGACGCATCCTTCGAGCGTATCGGGTCGGTGCGACGCGGTTCTCTCTCTGGGCGGATCGGGGTCCCTGCGCGGCGGCACGGATGTCGCTGCGCTCGCGGCTCTGCTGCGACGCTAGACGCCCAGCAGGGCGCGGAGCTCGGCGGGGGTGGATGCGGTGGCGACGGCGCCGCGCTCCTCGCCCGGGGCGCCGTAGCCCCAGGCGACGTAGATCGCCGGCACGCCGTTGGCTGCCGAGCCCTCCACGTCGTAGAAGCGGTCGCCGATCATGACGACGTTCGAGAGGTCGACGCCGGCGCCCCGGAGCCGGAGCAGCGCCTCCTCGACGACCTCGTCCTTGCGCGAGCGCCGCTCGTCGTCCGACGCGCCGGTGATGAAGTCGAACGCGTCGGCGACGGCGTAGGCCTCGAGCACGCGGCGGGCGATCGACTCGGGCTTGCTCGTCGCGGTCGACTGCGGGACGCCCGCGTGGTGCACGGCCCAGACGAGATCGAGGATGCCGGCGTAGGCGTGCGCGTCCTCCGCGGGCCCCGAATCGCGCACGATCTCGCGGTACAGCTCGAAGGCGTGCTCCTGCTCGATGGCGTCGTCGAGCCCCTGCTCGCGGAAGACGTCGAGGATGGGCGGGCCGACGTAGCTGCGGAGCACGTCCTCGTCGGGTACGGGCAGGCCGAGCGTGTCGAAGGTCTTGGCGAGCGCGCTCATGATGCCCGCGGCCGAGTCGCTGATCGTGCCGTCGAGATCCCACAGCACGGCCGTGAAGGGCGCGATGCCGCGGCCGTGCGCCTTGCCGATCGCGTTCCCATAGCCCACGCCGCGCTCGTCGACGCCGCCCCTGATCACGTGCGCGAGCTCCTTCTGATCGGGCAATCCTCCCGAGACCGCGGTGGGCAGGAGCGGCGCGTGCGAGTGCGCGTGCGAGTGCGACGCGGTCGGCGGGATCTCGTCCATGCCGGTCAGCGTAGCCCTCGGTCCACGGGCGATGGCCCGGAGCGCCCGCCGCGTCGCGCGCGAGCCCCGGCATCCGCCGTCAGCCCTCGTTGCGGGACAGCGCCGTCTCCCGGCCGCGCCGCGCCCGGCGCAGCACCCACGCGCGCACGAGGACGATGATCGCGAAGCAGACGGCACCGGCGACGAGCGTGTCGCGTGCGCGGTCCGTGTAGAGCACCGCCCAGTCGGACGCGCCGGTCACGTTGCTCGCGCCGATGGCGAGCGGGGTGAGGAACGCGAGCGCGACGCCGTAGTGGATCGCGATGGTCGCCTCGGTCGCGAACTGGCAGAGCACGATGACGACGCACACGTAGAGCACGCTGGGCGATCCGCCGAAGAGCGCGGCGGCGACGCCGATGCCGACGAGCGTGCCGACGACGCGCATGCCGGTGCGCTCGTAGGAGGTGAGCGCGTTGGGGCCGGAGAAGATCGCGGCGACCGTCACGGTCGTCCAGTAGACGTGCTCGGCGGCGCCGGTGAACGCGACGATCGCCCACGAGACGCCCGCGCCGACGAGCGTGGCGACCGTGACGGCGATCGAGGTGGCGTCCCAGGCGGCGCTCGTGCGGCGCACGGGCACGCGCCCGAGGGGTCCGAGCGCGCGGTCCCAGGCGGGCACGAGCCGCAGCAGCGCGCCGGACATGCCGATCAGGAAGCCGAGCACGGCGACGGCGCAGGAGAGCGCGATGGCGTCGGGCGCGGTGGACGGGTCGGCGGGCGCGAGCGCGCATACGAGGAAGCCGAACAGGAAGAAGATCGCCCCGCGCGGAATCCAGTGCATGGCGCGGCTGACGGCCGTGCACACGGCGACCACGACCACGACGCCGATGACGAGCGCGACGGGCGAGGGCCCGGCGGCGTGCAGGAGGATGCCGGCGACCACGGCCGCGAGGTTGAGCGCGCCCGCGGAGGCGACGGTCCAGACGCGGTGCCGGTAGGGCTCGTCGCGGCCGTAGATCGCGGTGAACGACGCGAACGCGGCGTAGACGCCGAGGTCGAGCCGGTCCGCTGCGTAGAGCGCGGCGAAGGGGATGGCGATGCACAGCGAGGCGCGCAGGGCGGCCGCGTAGTCGATGCGGCCGAAGTCGAAGCCCGGCCCCAGCTGCGCCGGGATGCCGATGCTCGTGGTCCTCGGCGGCGTCGACATGCGCGGGGCTCCTTCCGGCGGGCTCGCGGCGGCCGGAGGGCTCCGGCCATCCGGCCGGCCGGACGCCGCGCCCGGGCATCCACGATAGAGGCCGCCGGAGCCGTCCGCCCGGCGCCGCCGACTCGACCCGCTGCCGCGCCCCCTACCCGATGCCGAGCACGCCCATGACGACGAGCGAGAGGCAGATGACGACGACGAGCGCCGTGATCGTCCACATGACGACGGTGAAGGAGCGCCGGTTCACGTACTCGCCCATGACCTCGGGCCGGGTCGAGAGGTGCACGAGCGGGATGAGCGCGAAGGGGATGCCGAACGACAGCACCGTCTGCGACAGCACGAGCAGCCCCGTCGTGTCGGGCACGACGGCGAGCAGCAGCACGGCGGGCAGGATGACGAGCACGCGCCGCCACACGAGCGGCAGGTCGCGGCCGATGAGGCCGTCCATGACGCTCGCGCCCGCCTGGCCGCCCACCGCCGTCGAGGCGAAGCCGGACACGATCATGCCGAAGGCGAAGAGCGCGGCCACCCACGGCGCGACGTCGACGGCGAGGGCGGCGTGGATGCCCTCGAAGGTGCCCGCCCCCTCGCCGGCGTCGCGCATGGTCGAGGCGGCGAGCACGAGCATCGAGATGTTGATCGACCCGGCGAGCACCATGGCGAGCCCGACGTCGATGCGCGTCGTGCGCAGCAGCCCGGGGATGCGGGCACGGGAGGCACGGGCGAGGTCCGCGAAGCGGTCGCGGGCCAGCGAGGTGTGCAAGTAGATGACGTGCGGCATGACCGTCGCACCGAGCATGGCGACGGCGAGGAAGACCGTGTCCAGGCCCTCGAAGCGCGGCACGAGGCCCGCGACGAGCTCCTCGAAGACGGGCGGCCGGATGATCAGGCCGGCGACGAAGCCGACGGGGATGAGCAGCAGGAGCGCGAAGATGACCGCCTCGAACGCCCGCTGCCCGAACCACGAGCGGACGCCGAGCATGACGAGCGACACGACGCCCGTGACGACGCCGCCCACGACGAGGGGCACGTCGAAGAGCAGGTACAGGCCGATCGCGCCG
>Ga0153917_1000447_pt1 | contig 27271 bp, 23 predicted proteins | sample TSFL001MetaG_FD_104695 | JGI IMG/M metagenome (GOLD analysis project Ga0153917, IMG submission 104695) | Attine ant fungus gardens microbial communities from Florida, USA - TSFL001 MetaG | ecosystem: Host-associated > Fungi > Mycelium > Unclassified | place: USA: Florida, Paynes Creek Historic... | reverse complement strand
TGAGTTAAAAACGTACCTGGCCGACCAGGGCGTGGAGATCAGGGTATGTTAACAGAGCAACAACAGGCGCAGCTGGACTGGGAAAAAACGGACGGATTACTGCCGGTGGTTGTCCAGCATGCCATCTCAGGCGAAGTGCTGATGCTGGGCTATATGAACCAGGACGCGCTGGCGAAAACGATCGAAAGCGGCAAAGTGACGTTTTACTCCCGCACGAAACAGCGTCTGTGGACCAAAGGGGAAACCTCGGGTCATTTCCTGAACGTGGTCAGCATTACGCCTGACTGCGATAACGATACCCTGCTGGTGCTGGCAAACCCAATCGGCCCGACCTGCCATAAGGGCACCAGCAGCTGCTTCGGCGAGGCGAGTCATCAGTGGCTGTTCCTGTATCAACTGGAGCAGCTGCTGGCAGAGCGTAAAACGGCAGATCCTGAGAGTTCTTATACCGCGAAGCTGTACGCCAGCGGAACCAAGCGTATTGCGCAGAAGGTGGGTGAAGAAGGCGTTGAGACTGCGCTGGCCGCGACCGTGCATGACCGCGAGGAGCTGACGAATGAAGCCTCTGATTTGATGTATCACCTGCTGGTGCTCCTGCAGGATCAGGCGCTGGATTTGACGGCGGTGATTGAGAATTTACGTAAAAGACATAAATAAACATCCTACCGGGGGAGCGCTCGCTCCCCTTTTCCTGTAATAAAGCAGTTATCATTCCTTCCGTGAGCGGGTATCATCAGCCGATAGTGTAAACGCACGATTTTATGCGTTAAGAGTTACTCATTTAACATTGAGGTTGAAGATGAAATTTCTGGTCACCGGCGCTGCCGGCTTTATCGGTTTCCACGTCAGCGAGCGCCTGCTGCAGGCAGGACATCAGGTTGTAGGAATTGATAACCTTAATGACTATTACGATGTCAATCTGAAGCAAGCGCGACTGGATCTGCTTACGTCCGACAATTTCACTTTTCATAAGCTGGATCTGGCCGATCGCGAAGGGATGGCCTCGTTGTTTGCAGCTGAGAAGTTTGACCGCGTGATCCACCTCGCCGCGCAGGCTGGGGTACGTTACTCTCTGGAAAATCCGCACGCTTACGCGCAATCAAACCTTATCGGCCATCTCAACGTACTGGAAGGCTGCCGACACAACAAGGTGCAGCATTTACTGTATGCTTCTTCCAGCTCTGTTTACGGCCTGAACCGAAAGATGCCGTTCTCCACCGATGACTCGGTTGATCACCCGGTTTCCTTGTATGCCGCGACGAAAAAATCCAACGAACTGATGTCGCATACCTACTCTCATCTTTACAATCTCCCGACGACCGGCCTGCGCTTTTTCACCGTGTATGGGCCATGGGGCCGTCCGGACATGGCGCTGTTTAAATTTACTAAGGCCATGATTGAAGGCAAAAGTATTGATGTTTACAACTATGGCAAGATGAAGCGCGACTTCACCTATATCGATGATATTGTTGAAGCTATTATTCGCCTGCAGGATGTTATCCCTCAGGCCGATGCGAACTGGACCGTTGAAACAGGGTCTCCGGCGTCCAGCTCTGCGCCGTACCGTGTTTACAACATTGGCAACAGTGCGCCAGTAGAGCTGATGGATTACATCACCGCGCTGGAAGAAGCGTTAGGCAAAGAAGCGGATAAAAATATGATGCCTGTTCAGCCAGGTGACGTGCTCGAAACAAGCGCGGATACCACGGCGCTCTATGACGTGATTGGGTTTAAGCCGAAAACGTCGGTGAAGGAAGGCGTGAAGAATTTTGTGGACTGGTATCGTAGTTTCTACAAGGTCTAAAAAAACAAAACCCGGCGAATGTGCCGGGTTTTTTATGCGTTACGGGCAGTAATCAGTCGCTGCCGAACAGATCGCGGGTATACACTTTATCCGCAACGTCCGCCAGCTCTTCCGCCATGCGGTTAGAGATGATCACGTCCGCCTCTTTCTTGAATGCATCCAGATCACGCACCACGCGGGAATGGAAGAACTCATCTTCCTTCATTACCGGTTCATAAATAATGACCTGTACACCCTTGGCCTTAATGCGCTTCATGATGCCCTGGATGGAAGATGCACGGAAATTATCGGAGCCACTTTTCATAATCAGGCGATAGACGCCTACAACTTTCGGCTGACGGGAAAGTATTGAGTCAGCAACAAAATCTTTGCGGGTCCGGTTGGCATCAACAATCGCCGAGATGATGTTGTTAGGAACAGACTGATAGTTAGCCAGCAGCTGCTTAGTATCTTTCGGCAGGCAGTAACCGCCATAGCCAAACGACGGGTTGTTATAATGATTGCCGATACGTGGATCCAGACAAACGCCTTCGATAATTTGACGGCTATTCAACCCCAGGCTCTCTGCATAGCTGTCCAGCTCGTTAAAATATGCCACACGCATGGCAAGATACGTGTTAGCAAAAAGCTTGATGGCTTCCGCTTCGGTCGAATCGGTGAACAGCGTTGGAATATCTTTTTTGGTCGCCCCTTCCTGCAGCAGCGCGGCAAATCGCTCGGCGCGCTCTGAACGCTCGCCAATAACGATGCGTGATGGGTTCAGGTTGTCGTACAGCGCACGCCCTTCACGGAGAAATTCCGGGGAGAAGATGACATTATCAATGCCGTACTTTTCTTTAACGGACTGGGTAAAACCAACCGGGATGGTAGATTTAATGATCATCACCGCGTTCGGGTTGATTTCCGTAACATCGCGGATCACCGACTCAACGCTCGAGGTGTTGAAGTAGTTGGTTTTAGGATCATAGTCGGTCGGTGTGGCGATAATCACATAGTCCGCCCCACGGTAAGCATCCTGCTTGTCAGTGGTTGCGCGGAAGTTTAGCGGCTTCGTTGCCAGATACTCTTCAATCTCTTTATCTACAATCGGGGACTGCTTCTTGTTAAGCATGTCCACTTTAGCCTGCACGATATCCAGCGCAACCACTTCGTGGTTCTGAGCAATCAAGATACCGTTGGAGAGACCTACATAACCTGTACCGGAAATTGTTATTTTCATTCGCGAATAACTTCTGTAAGTGAGCTGTAGAGATGACCGCAGGGCCATCACGATAATCAATAACTGTAGGGCTTTTTACCTCCTGCCTTGTGGGAGTGTCAAGGCGAAGCCTCAGGAATAGCCCGTCCAGGTACAACATTCAGACTACTTCGAATATGTGGTTGTGATTTTGGTGAAAAAAAACCCGGAGAATATCTCCGGGTTTATATAACAACCTGAGGCTAAATCAGATTAGTCCAGCCATTCCGTGTGGAACACACCTTCTTTATCTGTACGCTTATAGGTATGCGCACCGAAATAATCACGCTGAGCCTGAATGAGGTTAGCCGGCAGTACCGCAGCACGATAGCTGTCGTAGTAGGCTACTGCAGCAGAGAAGGTCGGAACCGGGATACCGTTCTGCACAGCGTAGGCTACCACGTCACGCAGCGCCTGCTGGTATTCGTCCGCAATTTTCTTAAAGTACGGTGCCAGCAGCAGGTTGGCGATACCGGCGTTTTCAGCATAGGCATCGGTGATTTTCTGCAGGAACTGCGCACGAATGATGCAGCCCGCGCGGAAAATCTTCGCGATCTCACCGTAGTTCAGATCCCAGTTGTTCTCGTCTGATGCCGCACGCAGCTGAGAGAAGCCTTGCGCGTAAGAAACGATTTTCCCCAGGTACAGTGCACGACGCACTTTCTCAACGAACTCCGCTTTATCACCTGCTGGTTTAGCCTGCGGGCCAGACAGCACTTTAGATGCCGCCACGCGCTGCTCTTTCAGAGAAGAGATGTAACGCGCGAAGACAGATTCGGTGATCAGAGACAGTGGTTCACCCAGATCCAGAGAGCTCTGGCTAGTCCATTTACCGGTGCCTTTGTTCGCTGCTTCATCCAGAATCACATCAACCAGGTATTTACCCTCTTCATCTTTTTTCGTGAAGATATCTTTGGTGATGTCGATCAGGTAGCTGTTCAGCTCGCCTTTGTTCCACTCGGTGAAGGTTTCAGCCAGCTCTTCATTGGAGAGGTTCAGGCCGCCTTTCAGCAGGGAATATGCTTCCGCGATCAGCTGCATATCGCCGTATTCGATGCCGTTGTGCACCATTTTAACATAGTGCCCTGCACCGTCAGGACCGATATAGGTCACACACGGCTCGCCATCTTCTGCAACAGCAGCGATTTTGGTCAGAATAGGCGCCACCAGCTCGTATGCTTCTTTCTGGCCGCCAGGCATGATAGATGGGCCTTTCAGCGCGCCCTCTTCGCCACCGGAAACACCAGTACCGATGAAGTTGAAGCCTTCAGCGGACAGTTCACGATTACGACGAATGGTGTCCTGGAAGAAGGTGTTACCACCATCAATGATGATGTCACCTTTTTCGAGATAAGGCTTCAGGGAGTCGATAGCTGCATCGGTACCCGCGCCCGCTTTCACCATTAACAGGATACGACGAGGGGTTTCCAGAGACTCAACGAATTCTTTAACCGTATAGAAAGGGACCAGTTTCTTGCCTGGGTTCTCGGCAATCACTTCTTCGGTCTTATCACGGGAGCGGTTGAAAACGGAGACGGTATAACCACGGCTTTCGATGTTGAGCGCCAGGTTGCGCCCCATCACTGCCATACCGACAACGCCGATTTGTTGCTTGGACATTTTTTACTCCTACAGACTGGAAAACTTTTGCGTTCTCTAATGTAGCGTATGTGGATACAATATTGAAAGGATTCATTCCATACAGCACAACAAGATAAACTGTATACAAAGCATCCGTAATGTGGAAAAATTAATACTTATGTTATAAAAGACTACTGATCATAACCAAATTTAATTTAAAAGAGTTCAAATTCAGTCAGCAACAATTATTTCAATCATAAATTCTAATTACAGATTTGCTTAAGTGTTATCTCAGGGTCAAAATTTATTACCAACAGAAAACTTCGAAAGAATTGAGTTGCTTAAATGCAATAACTGAAGGTACTATAGGCAAGCCATTTTACTAAACCGTCATTACAAGTGTCGCAGATATGATTTTCTTTAGCATTATCAATCATAATCATGATCATATGATAGTATCTAATACAAGTCTGGCACAGATCGCAGAAAAAAATCCTGTTGTAATCAAATCAAACACGCCAGCCTCTAATGCACTCAAAAAATTTGCTGCTAGTCACAAAATAACACTTCTGGATTGTGCTTATGGATTAGGATTTGGTGAGAATAATAACCATGTTTTTCAGCATCTAGTTGAAAATCAATTAATTCGTGATAACGATTACTTTCTAGTAATTAATCCAGACGTCATCATTACTGAAACAGAAATTGAAAAACTATCCAGAGTTATAAAAACTTACGAATCAGATATTTTCACCATTAATTTATTCCATGATGAAGATTTCAAAAACCCTGAACTATCCATTCGCCGCTTCCCTAAATTAACCGGACCATTCAAAGGGCTATTAAAGAAAGATTATCGCTCTGACGCTTACGATAAAAAAAACATCATTAACCCACAACAAATAGATTGGGCTGCTGGTTCTTTTTTACTATTTAAAAAGAAAGCTTATGAAAAACTCGGCGGCTTTAGTTCGAAGTTCTTTATGTATTTCGAAGATGTTGATATCTGCAGAAGAGCGAAAAAAATGAAAATGCCCCTTACTTACCTGCCAGATATTAAGGCTATACATAAAGGGGCATTTAACAACAGAAAAATATACTCAAAACATTTCTTATGGTTTTTAATGAGTTATTTAACTTATCATTTTTTAAGTTAATCCTTTAAAGAATTCACGATGGCATCTGCAATTCTGGAGGATGCTTTGCCATCGCCATAAGGGTTATGCGCAAAGCACATTCTATTGTATTCATCCTGATTTGTCAGAAGCAATGAAACCTCATCAAATATCCGTCTTTCATCCGTACCTACAAGTTTTACAGTACCAGCAGTCACGGCTTCTGGCCTTTCTGTTGTATCTCGCATAACAAGAACTGGCTTGCCCAGGGATGGCGCTTCCTCTTGAATACCTCCCGAATCAGTTAAAATTATCGATGCCGCGTTCATAAGATATACGAATGGAAGGTAATCCTGTGGTTGGATAAGATATATGTTATTTTGTCCGAGCAGAACTGAATGTACAACATCGCGTACATTCGGATTTAAATGTACAGGATAAACAAAATCTACTTCAGGGTAAGCTTTAGCTAATCTCAATATGGCTTTACAGATACGTTCGAACCCGCCGCCAAAGCTTTCACGCCGATGGCCTGTAATCAGAACAATTTTACGCTTAGGATCGATAAACTCAAAATTCTTTTCAATTTCTCCAGCCAATACTGGATTCGATTTCAGCTTATTATTAACCATAAGAAGAGCATCAATTACTGTATTTCCAGTAACAATGATGGTTTCGTCAGAAACATTCTCGGCGCGGAGATTATTCGCTGAAGTCGAGGTAGGTGCAAAGTGTAAATTTGCCAGTGCGCCAGTCAATTTGCGATTACCCTCCTCAGGCCAAGGAGAGTAAATATTATTTGTTCTCAAGCCAGCCTCTACATGACCAACTTTGACCTGTTGATAATAGCTAGCGAGAGTAGCTGCCAGAGTCGTAGCAGTATCACCATGAACAAGAACAAAATCCGGTTGGAACTCCTGTAAAACTGAACGCAAGCCAAGCAAAATCGAAGATGTTATATCAGTCAAATCCTGTCCTGGCTTCATGATATTCAGATCATAATCAGGTTCGATATCAAATAATTGCAACACCTGATCGAGCATCTCTCTGTGCTGAGCCGTTACACAAACCTTACTCACAAAACGCGAATCTGTTTTAAGAAATTCAACTACTGGAGCCATTTTGATTGCTTCTGGGCGTGTTCCAAAAATAGAGAGGACTTTTATACTGGTCATAAATTATCTCTTACATTAATCATATTAAACCGCTTTGCAAGTGAAGAAAGATAAGGAACAATCCTCACTCTTGCAAAACTAGCTATTGGTTTCTCAACGCAGTGCCAGGAAAGAATTGCAACTGCAAAAGTAACACAGCAAATAAAAACAAAATAAATTGCAAAACCACGTTCACTTAAAAGAGAAAAACTCAGTTGCGATATTGGATAAGCATATAAGTATAAACCATAGGAATAATCATGTTTAAGATTTAATAATCTAATAAAGCCAAACAAATAACCTATCGAGATTATAATGTAGCCGACTAGAATAGGAATCAAAAGAGAATTAAGATGATTACGATAATAAATTAGAAGGCCTAAGGAAACTAGAGTAAGTAATGGCGATACGGGTATGTGATTTCGATTTATATATAACAGACCGCCAATGCAAAAGAAAAACATTAAACTAAGTGATCCAGGAATAGGAAATATATTTTTAAAAAAATCCGGGAAAAGTGAATTTATTAAAATGAGGAGAATAAAAGCAGCATTATATCTTGCTCTGGTAACGGTTATCCCTAAAGCAACAAAAAAAAGCGAACTAATGTATGCGCGCACCTCAACAGGTAATGTCCATAAAGAACCATTGATAGCTTGATCAGGATGGTTTACAAAGATACCAGGAAGAGTAAAGATAACTGTTTCAAGAAAAGAGTTAGTTTTAATATATTCCCATGATGAAGTCTTAGATATAAAATCAAGAATGTATAATTTTTCAGCCGCTGGAATTATAATAAAGATTGTTATAATATTTGCGACAATCAGCCCAGGAAAAATCCTTGCTAATCTGGCAACCGTATACTCAATAAAAGTACGTTTGATCGCACTTTGTAAGATGAAAAAGCCACTTATAGTAAAAAAAATGTATACGGCTAGTGTACCGGTATAAAAACCAATCCTACTACTGAGGGGATCTGCGCCAAGCCCAAATATGTGATATGAATGAGCATATAAAACAAGTAACGCTGCAAAAAATCTAATAAAAGTAAAAGCATCAGATTTATTTTGCATTACATCTGCAAGAATTTTAAATTTGAATATATTATTTTGCATTAACATCTTCAATCCCAAGCAATTTAACTCTGCCAAAAATATCAAGTGATAACTTACAAACTTGTTTATGTTGCGCTGGGTTTAATTGCGATTTATCAAATACCACATCTTTTGGTAAAGTTAAATCGTCAATGTTGTTTCTGAAAGAAATTGCCCTAACTGCGACCCAGGAAGTACTACCTAATTCCGGAGTAATTAAATACTGGCAATCATCATCTTTATTGCTACTAATTACTGAATAGAGGGTATTTACAAAATTGTTCTGATAATTACCGGTAGCAACAAAATTCTTCTGAAGAGAAACTGAATGTATAAATAACAAAGCAAAAAAGATAACACTTATAAAACGATAGTAAGAAGACCTGTAATAGAGGATAGCGATACTGACTGCAAGTGTAAACCCAGATGTATAAATATAATGGGGCAAACTCATATCCAGAATTAGGATAGGAGTTGAACCTACATAATAGAACAAGAAATAAAAAATATAGCTTACAAGAGATCTACGGCAAACAAGTATAATTAAGATAAAATGAAGAAAAATAGCTATAGATAACTGCCATATCTCATACTGATTAAATAAACCATGTATCTCTGTATTATCAAGCAAAAAGGGGAATATAAAATATTCAAGGGCCCTTGTTGGAATATTACCTAATGAAGTACCATAACCGCCATGTTTTGGGAAAAGGAATTCAAATCTTAAAGTTAAGTATCCAATAACGATAAATGAGCATATCAAGAAAAACGATATGCTTATTTTCTTTTTTTCAAGGAGGTTTTTTTTATTATAAATAAATTGTTGTGCGATATAAAGAAAAAGTATGGATGGATAAACAACTGCAGTCTCTTTAAACATTAAAGCGAAAATAAAGAACAAGCATGCCGCTGAAATAGATATATTTTTATTTAAATTTCTCGCATATGTCGAAGTGGAATGTAAAAAAAGGAGAAACGAAATACAGCAACACATCAACCAAAATACATCTGCAATTGTTCCTATCCATCCATTCACGAAAACAACTGAAGGCATGACAGTACTGACCAGTGAAGAAAGAAAGGCGACCTTCTCATTGGTGAAATGTCTAATAATAAAGTAGAATAAGGCAGCATTAACCATACCACAGCATAACAATGCCAAGTGGAAAAGTTGAGGTGTATCAAATAAATAATAACTTGAAAGTAGCCAAAGGTTAAAATTTAGTGGGCGATAATGAAATTCATTATAATTGAAAATATTATAATATTTAATATCGTGAATGCTAGATGAAGAAATAGCTTTTATTCCCCAACCTATCTCATCATGACTAAAATAGCCAGCATTCATAAACAATCCAATATTTGCTAGAACTCCAAATATCACAATTAGAATTATTTTTTTAGATTGCGTCATCATCAATATCCTGATTGCGAACTATATCTTTAATGATAAATTTAGGCCTTTGTTTAGTTTCCATATAACATCTACCCAGATACTCACCTAAGACCCCGATACCGATGAGTTGTACACCGCCAAGAAAAAGAATTGCGACCATTATTGACGGATACCCTGCCACAGGGTTTCCAAAGAAAATTTTTTGCGCTATCAAATTCATCGCATATATAAAAGATAATAAAGATATCGCCCCTCCTAAATATACCCATATTTTCAGAGGTGCAATACTGAATGAAGTTATCCCTTCAACAGCCAGATTCCATAATTTCCAACCATTAAATTTACTATTACCGGCGACACGCGCACTTCTATTATATTCAACAACTGCAGTTTTATAACCGACCCAAGCGAATATACCTTTCATAAATAATTGAGATTCACTCATTTGGGTGATGGAGCGTACAACCTGCATACGCATCATTCTAAAATCCCCAACATTTGCTTCGAGTTTTACATCTGATAATTTATTATGTGTTTTATAGAACAACTCAGCAGTTTTTCTCTTTAAATAAGTATCACTACTTCTTTCAACTCGTTTTGCTAGTACAACATCTAATGATTGATTCTGTAGACAGTCATACATTACTTCTATTAATTCGATGGGATCTTGAAGGTCAACGTCGATAGGTACAATGAAATCTGAGGAAACAATACTTAAGCCTGCAAAAAGAGCTTTTTCCTTTCCAAAATTACGAGATAAATTAATTAACATGACGCGTTTATCATCAGAAATGATTTTTGTCACAACATCTTCTGTTCTATCAGTACTTCCATCATTTATAAAAATGATCTCAAAATTCATTTTTGACAAAAATTCGTTATTATTTACGGCTCGATAAAATATTGGTATTGCATCTTCTTCATTAAAAACAGGAACTACCAAAGATATTTTATTCATAATTATTTAAACACTATAAATTTAGAGTAGAAGAATCCCAGAATTAAACTTAAACTCGAAAAGACAATTAAAGTTACAAAGGCACTAAGTTTGAATCTATCTGCGCAAGAACCTATTAAAAGACTAAGAATACCAAGCCCCGTAACAAATAATATATATGAGCTACCTTTTGGTTTCTTTTTAAAATTAAATTTAGAGTTCATAGCATATGAGAAACTCGACGCAATAGAGAATGCAACTAAATTACTTAACGATTGTAAAAAACCTATATTTGTAAAAATAAAAAAGATTACCCAATGTAGACCGGTATTCAAAACACCAATCAATGAGTACATCTTAAAATTCCTTAGCACCCAGGTACCCTTTTATTAAAAAAGTGAATCTATCTTCCCAAACTATTGGTTTCTCAATCTCAGGCTCAATACCTGAAAGGTGTTGCTCTAAAGTGACTGCAACCTTATCATTGACTCGACTCTTCATTTCACCAAAGCAAGTTGTAATCACAGGGACGCCAGCCGCAACATATTCATAATATTTGACAGGATCAACCGAATCAGTTAGTTGATTCAATTGGAAAGGTATTAAACCATAATCAAAGGTCTTTATAAGAGCGGGAACATCTTTATGATCAATTGCAGGTTTAATTATTACATTTGGTGGAATACTTTCAGGCTTAGCATATAAAGGCCCAACGATGACTATCCGACTATGGGGTCGACTTGAAGATAACTTTCTAATAAAATCCCAATCGAACCAGCTTGCAACACTGCCAATATAGCCATATGTAATGATGCCATCATTGATGCCATCATAATTATTTTGAGCATGCATTAGTTCATTACAATATAGACTAGAACAAGCATTCATTACAAGTATGGACTTTTTTGTCATTATACTATACTTATGAAGCAAACCTGAAGATGAAAACATCGTCATGTCAACCTGCGTAAGTAATTTTTTTAACAACTTGTAGACGCTATCTTTTGTTTTACCTTTAAAAAAATACGGATAATCATCCATTACATCAAATATTGTATTCTTAAAAGTAATTCTTTCTAGAATTTTGAGACTCAGAACGCTCGGTTTCCCGATGATAAGCATAGAGTCCTTATCTTTAACCAAGCGTTCTAAATTAGTTATAAAATTATTAATCACTCCACTGTTTACAACTTTATAGAGACCATTGAAGGGTTCAATAGGTATTACACTTCTGATTTTAATAACTTCTACATTGTTAGGTTTAATGATACTTTTCGATTCAACACCAATTAATTTTGTTCTGATATCTGAAAATTTTGGAAAACGGGAAGGTAACGGATCAACCCAAATTAGTTTTTCTACACCCTGCTGTGCAATAAAATCTGCAAAAAAATGAGGACGCTGTGCAATACTATCCCAGTGCACTGGAGACAAATATATCACCACCATTATTAATGCACTCCAGGCCTATAGCTATGCGGTTTCCACTCCCCCCACTTGCTCTCGAAAATGACTTTATTCTTCTGCATCAATAATTCTTTTTTGTTATTTTTAAGTTGATTAAAACTCGCAGAAAGATGATGGTGTACAAATGAGTCTTCTATTGCCGCCATTTTCCAGCCACGTTTTTTTACTTCCTGGCAATAGTCATCATCCTCAAAGAAGCCTAAGCCGTAGTCCGTAGAAATCCCACCAATTTCTGAATAGACCTCCCGACGAATAGCAGCACAGAAAAATGCAAGGCAATCCATTGGATACACTTCATTTGCATGCCTGGAAATATAATGAAGCGACTGGATATTCATTTCAGACCAATTATTATAACTAATATTGATTTTCGATTCGTTACCAATGTTATTAGTCACAGGCCCAACCAATCCTAATTCAGGGTTATTTTTAAACCCTTTTATCAGGTTACCTAACCAAAATGGTGATACGTAGGTATCATTATTGAGAACAATAAGAATGTCACCTGTTGCTTTTTCTAAACCGATATTATTGCCTGCAGCAAAACCGACATTCTCATTATTAAGAATAACAGTATAATTTGGCTTACCGACATAATATTTTTGCAAGTAATCGCGGGTTCCATCCGTTGACAAGTTGTCCACAATAATTACTTCATAATTATCATATTCGGTGTTCCGTTGAATACTTTGCAAACACTCCTTGGTTAACGCCAGGTTATTAAATGTCAGTACAATCAAGCTAACTTTTAGTTTTTTGGAATTAAGCTCGCGGATTGAGTCACTAAGTTGCTGTGCTCGACTGGACCAGTCATGGTGCTTAGCCCATTCACGGCGCTTTTCACGTAAAGTTTCATTGCTTGTCTCAGCCATCGCAATTCCAATCTGAGAGATGAACTGCTCTTTAGTATTGCCCACATGAACTATATCACCCATAATAACAACTTCAGGCATTGCTGTACAAACTACTGGTTTTCCAGCTGCTAAATATTCATAAACCTTAACAGGATTAGTACAAAGCGTTAATTCAATAAGTTTGAACGGAATCAAACATACATCAAAATCTTTTAAATATGGTGTAAGTTGCGTATAAGGTATTTCTCCAAGGAAAGTGATATTTTTTATCTTCCTGGCAGGTGAGATATCGCAAGTAGTACCACCAATCATTACAAAATCATATTGTGGGTAAGCTTGCGCAGACGCTATGAGCAAATCCAAATCAAACCATTCAGCAATAGCTCCATAATAACCAACTACAGGCCGCAGCTTATTTAGAGCGCCTTTTTCCGGAATCTTCGAAAAATATTCAACCTCACATCCGTTCCGGATGATTATATTATCACAGTGTTTAGCGACGCTTTCTGAGAGACGCTGTGCGGTGGTAATGACCAAATCAGATGATTTGAATAATTTTTCTTCTTCGGTTAACATCGAAAATTCATTATTTTCGAAACCTGCATGGTGATCCATACAGTCATAAATTATATGATTCGATGACAATCCTTCAGCCACTTCTCTCCAAAACGGAAGATCTATCAATGAATTTGTAAATCCTAGACCAAATGCCTGGCGTACAAGATATACACTGTGAATCAGGAAACTTACCTGGTCGCGATCAAGCTTGTCTTTATAAATATTAACTTCATGTTTATTAATGTTGAGTTTGCATAAAACGACACCATCAACGGGCATTTTCTCAATAATAAAACCCGGTGTGTTGGTGACATTAAAGGTAGTCGCAAAATAAATCACGCGATTACCCAATTTCCCAAGTTCCTTTGCTAATTGCTGAGGACGTTGCAAACGAAATTCCCAGTCGATAACTGGAAATAGTAAAATATCTAAACCATTTTCTTTTTTCGTTAGTTGATGCAGGTTAGATAAGTCTCCCCCCACACTTGTTCCAAGATGACTCAAGCCCCCCCCAATATTTTTTATTATTGAAGGTTGTTCTAACTTAATGCCACGTACTATCTGATAAGCTTTTTTTACTCGACTACGCATTGAAGGTGATAGTTGATAAAATAATGGTCTGGCCATGTTTTTGATTTGATTCTTAAGCATTTTAATCAATCCTTCTTACCTTTAATAAAGCTATGCAGACGGAATAATAAACTTTTCTTTATGGTTTGTAGTTCACTAAGTAATTGTACTTCCTTCCGCTGAAGCTCTTGAACTTGCTGATTAAGTGATTGTGCCCATTCTGAAATTTCAATAGCATTTTTTTCAGTAATTTTTAAGCTTTCAATCCACTTCTCGTATCCAAGGATAGAGTCCTGAAGCACTTTATTCTGAAAACGATTAACCATAACCTCACGTTCTTTATAATAAGAACCACCATCAAAGAAAAATGCTTTGCTATCATTAACAGCTGACTTATTAAGTAAAAAACGACGCAGATGGTATTCTGCGTCAAAGAATTTATTTTCATCAAAAAAATACTGATGATACGTTAGATATACCAACTTCAATAAAGTGTTATCATCCATATTATTATTAATATTGTCCACGATATCCTTACTGGTTGCGTCCTTCGATAAAGCTACAACTAATCCTGGGAGAGCATAAGGTGCCACACCAAACGTAAATACTGTTTTACCCGCAACCAATGCTTCAAATCCGAGCGAAGAATTTATAGTGAACACTGCGTCTGAAAAAGCGACCAGATCTTGAGTACTAAATTGATCAGTAATTACAGGAATATTGTTAACTTCTACAACACAATTTTCCTGGGCAGGATGTTTCTTGATAATGAACTGAATATCATCATTACCTAAACCTACACACTGATTAACGAACTGTTGCATTGTATCAAATTCTGACCCTGCAACAATGTTTGAATCATCTTCAACTTGCAAAGCAATAAGTATAGTCTTCTTATTTCCAAGCTCTAATTGATTACGGATTATTTCTCTTTTATCGTCTGAGATAATATAGTTATTTCTGACCTTTCCTAGCGTTAGTCTGGAAATTGTTCTTTCATTTTCTGATAGATCAAAATGTTCAAATTCATTCCAGAAGTCATGAAGAGAACTGGTGCTGTTGACACCTTCTGGATCACTATAGTAGATAACAGGATTGGGATTTCTTGACAAACCTAACTCATTGAAAAATACAGTTATTTTATTTTCCTTACAGTAGGATTTTAGTAACCCATCATAGTTCCAGCAGAATACTATTTGAGGATTAATCATGCTGATAGAATTTTCAATGAAATGGTTATGCTGCGGATCAACCTGTCCATTTAGAACGAGTTTCCAGCGTTCAAACCACTGGGTATCATCATAATCGATGTTAAAATCAGATGGCGAAACGCATTGCCAGCCGTCAGCACGAATAACATTGGCAAGTTCATTAGTTGCAATAAACGTTACTTCCCAATTCTGTTCAACAAAAGATTGCGCTAATTTTTTGTATCGATCGTATATACATTGGAAAGTGAGCGCGTCATTGCGAATGGTGAATGGCAACAAATAGAATACAACATGGTCGCGCGTTATTCTTTCTGTTACAATTGCATCTGCAGCTTTGATAATTGAGTTCGGTAAAATATCATTTTTGATGACGGCGTTAGCACCGATTACGCACCCGTCACCAATAATTACACCTTCAAGTATAGATACATTACTACCAATCCATACATTAGAACCAATAGTCACTTTTTTGAATGACATTCCCTGCTCACTTATCGGTGCTTTACTTTTAAAATGATGAGATGAAGAGGTAATTATAGTATTAGCGCCAATTAAAGTATTATTGCCAATTTCTATTCCACCAGTTGCATTTAACCAGCAGTTATAGCCAATAACTGATTGCTCACCAACGGTCAATTGTCCTTGATTATGCGATTCGATGACAGCATTTTCTCTGATTACTGCCCCATCCATAATTCGATACAGTCCTTCTTCAAAGGAAGGTTTGAATTGTACGGAATCTGCGATGCTGGCTGATTCAGAAATGAAAGACTTTTCTGGTTCTTGGCTCATTGTTGTAGTCTCACTATCTTTTATCAGTAAACTTAAATCATCTAATATTATATTTTTAGGGTATTTACAAACGGCAACAACAAATCCCCAGTTGATAACATCATCAATACGATAAAATTTATCCTGATCTTGTAAATATACATCTACCTGATAAAAATAATGGTTGAGAACACGACGTAAATCATCACTGGTATATTCTAAAACATGATAACTATTGAGTGGATTTTCACGGCTAGCTTCACGAACAGGTGTTGAAACTATAAACTGACCATCTTCTTTAAGTACCTTCATAAAGCCATCAAGCAAGATCCGTGGATCCGGAACATGTTCTAGCGTTTCAAGGCAAACAACGGTATCCATTTTAGGTAAAGAATCAGCCAGGACTCTGATATCACCACAGAGATAGTTTAGTTTTTCTGAAATATATTGAGATTTAGCGAAATCAACGGCATTCTGGTCAATGTCAACCCCAACGACATGGGCACAATGTTCTTTAAGAATATCGCTGCCATAGCCGCTTCCGCAAGCACAGTCCAACACTGACATTCCGGGTGAAAGATATTTTGAGGCAAAGTGGTAACGAGATTCATGCCTCTCAATATTTTCTACATCATATGCATTTTTTTCAATATCTAAGCTTTCATCAGATGAAAAATAGAGCCTTTCTGTTGCCATTAACCTAAATCCTCTTTTTTAAGCAACACTGGCTCCATATTTATAAACCCAATAGTTTTAGATTTACCAATGATGCTTAAAAGCTTCATGCCCCAGCGGTGATCATGTTCGTGATATTGACCATCAGAGAGCATATCGATTAAGCCAGCATTTATCGTATAAGAACCCGCACCCAAATTATTTGGAATCTTGACGGTGATTCTTCGTTTGCCCTGACCGGGTGTAATTTCAATACCAATATTTTTACTATTAAAACCCCATACATCTATTCCAGACGTATTCCTCAAAGTCATTGTGAAGACTGGGTTTTCGAATTCCGTATTGAGTTCAATCAATATTGAAAGGACTATTGGCTCATTGAGTGAAACTTCACTAACATCCTCTGCTTCCTCAGTAGAAACAGTGACATCAATAATTTTGCCTCCTCCCATACCAAAGCGATATTCCGAGCGCAGCGCAACTTGACTTTTAAGCCACTGGATTTCTTTAGTTTTCATCAACTCCTGATATGAGTTGACAACAACGTCTGGTCGATCGTCCAGCAGCATACAACCTTTATCTATCAGGATTGCACGATCACAAGTATTTCTTACTGCAGTTAAATCATGAGAAACGAACAGTACGGTTCCACCTTGTTCCTGAAATTGCTCGAATGCCCGATGGCATTTAGTCTGGAAAAGATAATCACCAACCGATAAAGCTTCATCGACAATAAGAATATCAGGATTAACATTTATTGCTACGGAGAATGCCAGACGGACAAACATTCCGCTCGAATAGGTTTTAACCGGGCGATTTATAAAGTCTCCGATTTCTGCAAAATCACAAATTGCATCAATTCGGCTTTCGGTTACCTCACGATCTATGCCCAATAAAGACGCATAAAGATAAATATTTTCAATACCAGTAAATTCCGGATTAAAGCCAGCTCCAAGTTCAAGTAGTGCAGCAACTTTCCCTTTGACTTCAATTTTTCCGCGCGTAGGTTGCAGAGTACCAGCAATCATTTGAAGAATGGTCGATTTACCCGCACCATTGGCACCAACAATACCAACACGTTCACCTTTACGAATACCAAATGAAATGTCATTAACGGCAGTAAATTTACCAGACCCTTCTCCAGGTTTTTTTTTCAATAGACTGTAAACATTATGGAAAGGCGAGCGATATTGATAAAATTCTTTGGTTAAGCTTTCAATATTTACAATATATTCAGACGACATCGGCAAAACCCCGGCTTAATCTTTTAAAAATCCACCGTCCGAAACCCAAAATTCCGATTGCAACGACGAAATAAATAATATAACTCACAAATGAGAAAGACTCGATGTTGAATGCAATAGCACGGAAGTCAATGACAATAAGAGAAATTGGATTTAGATAAACTACCACCTTCACGAATTCAGGAAATACGCTAAGTGGGAAAAGAATTGGGCTCACAAAAAGGAACATGGTTGAGGCCAGGTTCACAACGTGAGTGATATCTTTAATATACGTTCCTAATGCACTAAATAGATAAGAAAGACCTAATGTAAGTAATACGAATGGGGGTAATACCACGGCCATTGCTAATATTGCACGAAGAAGACTTTCCCCTGTGACTAACACAGCGATGAGAAGCAGAGCACCGCCAATCATTAGATTGAAAAGCTGAGCAAGGAAGTTAGAAACAACTAAAACTTCAAGGGGGAACACCACCTTTTTGACATAATTTGCATTACCGCTCACCAGTTGACTACTCGTCATTAGTAGCTCAATAATGAAAAAGTGAAAAATTAGTCCTGAAAAAAGAATTACCGGATAACTAGCGAGTGAACCACCACCCCACTTAGTTTTAAATGCGAAACCAAATACTAGAGTGTAGACGGCAAGCAGAAAAAGAGGGTTAAGCAGACTCCAGAAAATACCAAGCGTTGAACCTTTATATCTTGAATAAATGTTACGCTTAGCAATCTGCAAAATAAGTTCATTATGATTGCTTAATTTCATTACAATCCTCAAAGCGCCATAAATTTTTTGAACGAGATGCCTTGCATATCTTTATTAGACAAAAGCAACTGCGTAGCAGTATCAAGCGGCCAGGAAATAGCTAAGTCAGGATCGTTCCAACTAATCGAATGCTCCGCTTTAGGATTGTAATAATCGGTGCATTTATAGATGAACTCTGCTGTATCGGTTAATACGTAGAAACCATGCGCAAATCCTTCAGGTATCCATAATTGACGCTTATTATCTGCTGATAATTCTACACCAACCCAATGGCCTAGTGTTGGTGAATCTTTACGAACGTCTACAGCCACATCAAATACAGCCCCTACCCCAACGCGAACCAATTTGCCTTGGGTATTCTCGCTCTGATAATGTAAGCCGCGAAGAATTCCTTTTTTGGATTTTGAATGATTGTCCTGAACAAAGTTCGTTTTTTTATGAGTTACCAAATCTTCAAATTTTTTTTGGTTCCATGTCTCCATAAAAAAACCGCGCTCATCACCAAAGACAGCAGGTTCAATAATTTTTACATCAGCAATATTTGTATCAATGACTTTCATTAGTATTAGCTCTTATAAGCTTTAATTGAATGTAATGCCTTTTTCCAGTTACTTGCTTCTATACCAAAACAGCGCGTAATACGCTGCGTATCAAGCCTGGAATTTACAGGACGCCGTGCTGGCGTTGGATAGTCTAATGTGCTAATTGGATTTATGATAGGCTTGATTTTGATCACCCCTTCTTTAGATGCAGCATCAAAAATTTCTTCTGCAAATTCGCTCCAACTAACATGCGGTAAACCGGAGAAGTGATAAATACCGAATTTTTCATTATTATCATTTATAATATTTTGTATTATTTTAATCAGAGCATCGGCGATATCACCAGCGTAAGTTGGGCCCCCAACTTGATCGGCTACAATACCTAGTTGCGAACGACTCTGGGCAATACGTAGCATAGTTTTGACAAAATTATTACCATGTTCACCAAATACCCATGCAGTACGTATAATAATATGTTTTCTGCATGCCTGTACCACCGCATTTTCACCATCCAGTTTGGTTTTCCCATAGACAGTAGCAGGTCCAGTGATATCATCTTCGTGGTAAATACCAGATTTATCGCCTGAAAAAACATAGTCAGTAGAAATATGAACCATCAAAGCATTATATTTTTCCGCAGCTTCGGCAAGATTCTTCGGCCCAATACAATTTACTGCATAGGCAATTTCTTTTTCAGTTTCGGCTTTATCTACCGCTGTATATGCTGCGGCATTGATAACAACATCGGGTTTGAAACTGTCAAATATCTGAGCTACCTTACTTGAATTAACGATATCAAGTTCAGTTTTATCAACTGCAAGTAAATCCACGTCATTTTCTAAAGCAAGCTTTTGCGCTAACAAATAACCAATCTGTCCATTTGCCCCTGTTACTAATACTTTCATCATTTTTTACCGGAATCTGCAACAAGATTAATCAAGTATTGCCCATAATCATTTTTCTTCATGGAGATACCCAAGCTTTTTACTTGTTCAGTGGTGAGCCATCCATTACGCCATGCAATCTCTTCGAGGCAAGCAATTTTCAGCCCCTGTACATTTTCGATTGTTTGTACAAATGACGATGCTTCATGCAGGCTTTCGTGAGTGCCTGTATCAAGCCAGGCAAATCCGCGACCAAGCAGTTCGACGTGAAGCGAACCATCTTGTAAATACATTTCATTTATAGAAGTGATCTCAAGTTCACCACGAGCGGAAGGTTTTACCTTTTTAGCAAAATCGACGACGCGGTTATCGTAGAAATACAGCCCTGTTACTGCATAATTGGATTTCGGATACGCCGGTTTTTCCTCGATAGAAATTGCCCGCATTTCGGAATCAAATTCGACAACGCCAAAACGATCAGGATCTTTAACTTGATAGCCAAAAACTGTCGCACCGTCGTCACGCTTCACAGCCTCAGCTAATGAACGGCTGAATGATTGACCATAGAAAATGTTGTCACCCAGGACCAAACACACCTTTTCATTGCCAATAAATTCTTCACCGATAAGAAATGCTTGCGCGAGACCATCCGGGCTAGGTTGAATTGCATACTGCAAATTAACGCCGAAATGGCTGCCATCACCCAGTAACCGTTTAAAACTATCACTATCTTCTGCAGTTGTGATAACCAGTATATCCTTAATGCCTGCTAACATCAGCGTGGATAACGGATAATAGATCATCGGCTTGTCATAAATAGGAAGAAGCTGTTTTGATACACCGCGCGTTATTGGATATAAACGAGTACCGGAGCCACCAGCAAGAATGATCCCTTTCATCTTATTTTTTCTCCATCAAGCTATTGGTTTCGGTATAGGATTTATCCAGAATACGTCGCCACCACTTTTCATTATTTAAGTACCAAAGAACTGTTTTACGTATACCTGATTCGAATGTTTCTTGCGGTACCCAGCCGAGGTGGCGTTTAATTTTGCTGGCGTCAATCGCATAGCGAAGGTCATGTCCAGGACGATCAGCTACATAAGTAATGAGTTCTGCAAACTTTTTAATGCCCGCAGGTTTAATATTAATTACCTCATCAAGAATTTCGCAGATGGTCTTAACAACATCGATATTTTTACGTTCGTTATGGCCGCCAATGTTGTAAGTCTCACCGACCTCGCCTTCCGTCACCACTTTATATAGAGCGCACGCGTGATCTTCCACGAACAACCAATCACGGATCTGCTCACCGTTGCCATAAACTGGCAGGGGTTTACCAGCCAGAGCATTCAGTATAATGAGTGGGATAAGTTTCTCAGGGAAGTGGTACGGACCGTAGTTATTTGAGCAGTTAGTAACCAGAGTAGGTAATCCATAGGTTCGCCGCCATGCGCGAACTAAATGGTCACTGGATGCTTTCGAAGAGGAATAAGGACTGCTGGGGGAATAAGGTGTTGTCTCAGTAAACAGCGGTAGAGAACTTCCGGTTGGTACCTCATCAGGATGCGGCAAATCACCATACACTTCGTCGGTTGAGATATGGTGGAAACGGAACGCAATTTTGCGGGCATCATCAAGTTGTAACCAGTACTTACGTGCCGCTTCAAGCAGAACATAGGTACCAATTATATTGGTTTCGATGAATGCCGCCGGACCAGTGATTGAACGATCAACATGACTTTCTGCAGCAAGATGCATGACAGCATCAGGTTGGTGCTCAGCAAAAATACGCGCCATGGCATTTCCATCACAGATGTCTGCTCGTTCGAATGCATAACGCGGATCATTTGCAATGCCTACCAACGATTCGAGGTTACCAGCGTAGGTCAACTTATCTACGTTAACCACAGAATCTTGTGTATTATTAATGATATAACGAACTACAGCAGATCCAATAAAACCTGCACCACCAGTGACGAGTATTTTCACAAGACTATTCCGTATTGCGTCGTAATGTTTAGATTCAAACTTAATACATAGGGCCGAACTGCACAGCGCAGAAAATATAACCACGCTACCGCCCCTGGCTCTACAGCTACCAGTATACTGAAAAAGAAAGACAGTGCTTTTAGCCCTCCAGCCTCAGCAGGAGTCTGTTTTAGAGGGGGGGCCGCACGAAATGCTAATCGGCTATTCTCCCCTTAAATGCCATCGAAAACAAGGAGAAATCTTACCGCTAAATAAGGATGTTTGAGAGCGTCTGACTAGATTTACACCTTGATTTTAATGAAAAAAAAAGGCAGTGAGAATAATTGCCTAAGCTGCGAACAGCTCTGAATCACCCTCAGCTACCTGCTTATTGTTCCGTTCGAAACGTCCGATTTGACGCCTTAATGTGTGAGAAGTTTCTCAATCCTCTGGCGGAACTTCGCCCCTTCCTTCAGGTTACGCAGCCCATAGTTCACAAACGCCTGCATATAGCCCATCTTCTTACCGCAGTCATAGCTCTCACCGGTCATCAGCATCGCATCGACAGACTGCTTCTTCGCCAGCTCAGCAATCGCGTCGGTGAGCTGAATACGGTCCCAGGCGCCTGGCTCAGTTTTTTCCAGCTCGGCCCAGATATCCGCGTTCAGAACATAACGGCCCACCGCCATCAGGTCAGAATCCAGCGTCTGCGGCTGATCCGGTTTTTCGATGAACTCAACGATGCGGCTAACCTGCCCTTCCGTCTCCAGCGCTTCTTTGGTCTGAATTACGGAATACTCGGAGAGATCGCCTTTCATGCGCTTCGCCAGCACCTGGCTACGGCCCGTTTCGTTGAAACGTGCCACCATTGCCGCCAGGTTGTAGCGCAGCGGATCGGCAGACGCGTTATCAATAATGATATCCGGCAGCACAACGATGAAGGGGTTGTCACCCACAACCGGACGGGCACAAAGAATAGAGTGTCCCAGACCCAGCGGCTGCGCCTGACGCACGTTCATGATGGTCACGCCCGGCGGACAAATAGACTGCACTTCCGCCAGCAGCTGACGCTTAACGCGCTGCTCAAGCAACGCTTCGAGTTCGTAAGAGGTGTCGAAGTGGTTTTCTACCGCATTCTTGGACGAGTGCGTAACCAGGACGATTTCTTTGATCCCTGCAGCAACAATCTCGTCGACAATGTACTGAATCATTGGCTTATCGACGATCGGCAGCATCTCTTTTGGAATGGCTTTTGTGGCTGGCAGCATATGCATGCCCAGGCCTGCTACCGGAATGACTGCTTTCAAATTAATCATTATATCTTCCACCTTAAAATGGTTGACGAATTATAGCTCTTAAACCTGTTTTCGCCAGCATGATTTGCCGTAATCCTGAAGCAATGTTACGCCTTAGCACTACAAATTTCTGTAGTTGTAATCTGATTCGATCGCGCTTTTATGCCAGGAATAGTCTCAAAACAGATTATTGTCGATTATCTGTGCGGAAGCGCAAAGTTCAGCCTTTCCACATTCACCACCTGCTGGTCGACCCGGTCAATATCCACCGAGCTTTGCCCCTTCTCATTAACGGCTTTTATGTTCGCCAGCGACAGCAGCGTCTCGTCTTTCGCCATGAATTTTCCTCGCACATCCTTGCGCAGGTCGAAGTTAATCTTCAGGGCAGGCCCCACGGCAACTTCCTGCATGACATTGATATTGCGTAAAAAAAGATGCTGCGGCTTGTTGTGTAATTCAAGCGTTGCACGCTGCATATCCACGTTGGTTATCGCCACAAACGAGGTCGCGTTACCGGATGAAATCTGTATTCCGCGCAATTTATACGCAAGCTGGCGGTTATCGAGGTGAATATTATTGAGCTTGAAGTTCTGCGGGATGGACAAATAATCGCCTTTTATCACCCCATAGCCGATTAACATTCCCGCACTATTGACCATGTCGACATTATCAATAATGAAATTATCACAGCCATAAATCGCTACCGTGGCGTTGTCTATTCCTGCCTTTTTACTGAAGTCAGGGGTGATATTTTTGGCCTTAATATTGCGGATAACAAAGTGTTTCCCGTTTTCCACGTGCACCAGCTGACGACAGTTACTGCCGGTGATGTTGGCCACCACGAAGTTCTTAACAGTTTGCTTTTCCGGGTAGTCGTTGTCGTAGGTGCTGCCGGCGAGGCCAATGCCGATGCCCCAGTTGATCTTGCCGTTGGTGCAGTTGATGTTATCGATGACATGGTCGGAAATCAGGATATTGCGATCGTTGATAGCGACGTTCCATTCGATCGCATCCCCCTGCAGATGGCTAAATTTGCTGTTGGTGATGCGGGCGCCGTCCACCTGGTTGTGGAAACCCTGGCGCAGGATGGCGTAGTTGGCCTGACTCACGCTGATGTTATCAATCAGCAAATTCCGCATCACGCTGGGTTTCTTACCGCCGATGTAGATCTGCGTTACAGGGCCAAAACCGCTCATGGCCAGCCCTTTAATTACGCAGTCGGAGCCACGTACATCGAGAGTGATATTCTCTGTCCGCCCCTCGCCTTCCCCTATCACTTTGCTGCCTTCCTGCAGAACAAAGCGGCCGCGGCCATTGCCGGTTAACGCCCCGCGGATCAGCAGCGTTTTACCGTCGGGAATGAAAATACCCGTGTTGATGTTTTCACAGGTCAACCCGGCAGGGACAACGACCGTGTCCCCATCATTAAACGCCTGCTTAAAGGCCGCGATCCAGTCGTTGTTATCGTACTGTTTAACAGAGACCGTTCTTCCACTCGCCGCCTGCGCAATGCGGGACGACAGCAGCGGCGTAGCCGCCAGAACGGACAGAGACGAGACAAAGGTGCGTCGGGTAATCTTTTTCAGCATACATCCTCGGCGTTACAACGTTTGCAGCAGGCTGGCTAACTGACGGTTAATCACCTGCTGGTTAAAATCGGCTTCAACTTTTTGTCGGGCATTGTGCAGCACGGGCTCCAGCGCCTGCTGGTCGATATCGCTGAAGGCAGCTAACCGATCGGCGAGCGCCATGGCGTTATTCTCGGGCACCAGCCAGCCGGAATGGTCAGACTTAATCAGCTCCGGGATCCCGCTGTGCAGGGTAGAGACCACCGGTATACCCACGGCCATTGCCTCCATCAGCGCCACCGGAATGCCTTCCATATCGCCATCGGCCCCCGTTACGGAAGGCAACAAGAACACATCTGCCTCATCAAGCATGGCCTTGACCTCGTGGCTCGGCTTGAAGCCCGGCATCTCTACGACATCTTCCAGTTGATACTGTTCGATCAGCGTGCGCAGACGACGCTCCCACGGCCCAATTCCGAGAATGCGGTAGTGGAAATCCACTCCACGCGCTTTCAGCTGGCGGCAGGCTTCAATCGCCACATGCAGCCCTTTCTTCTCGGTCAGACGCGCGACGGAGATGATCTGCAGCGGTTTACCCGGCACTTTCACCGGACGGCGGGTAAAGCGCGTTAAATCCACGCCCATGCGCGAAACGGCAATTTTCTCTCCCGGGCAGCCCATGTTTTTCAGGCGTCCGGCCCACAGTTCGCTGATCGGCAGCATCATGTCGCCACGCCGGAAAAGCTGCTGGTATTCCGGCGTGTAGTGGTTCAGCACTTCGCGGCTGGAGATGTCGATACCGTGGAAGATAGTCGCAATTTTACCGTCAATTACGCCCAGTTCGCGCAGCTTCGCGGCGGTGACGCCTGCCGGGCCAAAGTGGGCGATAAACACATCGGCACGATACGGCTGCGCCGTTTGCCCGCAGATGGCCGACAGGATCAGATTGCGTGATTCTGATCCATAGCGGGAGACATTCAGCGCCCGCCACGTCGACGCGCGATGGATCCCACGTAAGGTCTGACTGGCGCGGTGGCGCAACTTACTCAGCTTCCCGGACGGCTCATCCTGCAGCCAGCGGGTTTTTGCCTCCAGCCCATACTGGGTATACGCCGCATGGGTATTTTGGGTATCGCCCTTTTGCAGGGCGATAATCTCCACGTCATATCCCATATCGATAAACGCGGTGATTTGGTTCAGAACAAACGTTTCGGACGACAGTGGAAATTTCAGTAAGAAGAAACCAACCTTCATTTCCCCTCCCGTACGCGATCGAGTACCGATTTCACCATTCCAATGCCCTTCTCGCGCTCGGCTTTCACCGCCACCGCCAGACGTTCATTGATAGCAGGCAGTTGGCCAAGCGTGTCACCCACCATGGCACCGAGCGATCCGTCCAGCAGATGACGAATATCCACCGCCATTTCCGGCATACCGAGCTGCTGCATAATCCCGGCGGACTTGTGCTCATAGTTAATGGCAATGGCCGGCGTGCCAAAGTTCATGGAGATAATGGCCGAGTGCAGACGGGTGCCCACCGTCAGATCGCAGGCGGAGAGCAGCTTGCCCATCTCCAGGTCGTTCAGTTCATCCATCACCACGTGATAACGTGACGGGTCATTGACCAGGTTGCGCAGGTTCAGCGCCACCATGCGGTCATCTTTGTTGTAGCTGTCGATGCCGGTACAGGTGGACAGCGCCAGCACCTGGTACCCGCTGTCCAGCACGCGGTTCACCACGTCGGCGAACGCTTGCTCATACGCCGCCTGCGTCGTGCCTAAACGTTTATCGAAGGGCGCCAGCTCGCGCAGGGTAATCGCGACGGTTTTCTGTTTCGCCGCCACGTCGAGCCAGTGCTGCACCGCGTAGCTCGGCTGGAAGCTGTCGTCCTGGTGATCCACCAGCCAGGCGGTATCCACGCCGTGCTCAACTTTTGACGTATCAATCTCGCTGCGCTTCATCATCTCAAGGCTGACCGACTCGCGCAGGATCAGCGCGTCGCAGTGGCCGAAGACATAGTTTGCGAGCTGGTTAAACTGCGGATCCTGGAAAGGCCCCACGCTGTGGCCAATCATAAATAGCGGCTTTTTCGCCATGAACGTGCAGAGCGCATGCTCAAACTGCGGCACGCCGTAGAGATCGACGAAGAATGAACCGCCGACCTGGATAATGGCGTCATAGCCGGACAGCAGACGAACAAAGTCAGTGAAGCCCTGCGCGATGGCGATGTTGCGCAGCTTGCCGGTATCGGTCACCCGGGAAAGCAACACCTGATGCTGGTACCGACGACGCAGCACTTTTTTCACGCGGCCCATCACGCCCGCGGCGTTGTTGTGCTGTTTCATCTGGCTGTAGAGCGGGTCGCCCATTACCGGGCGGTTCAGTAACCAGGATGAGCTGACCGGATAACGGCTCATCACGTCCACTTCGGTCTCAGGCTTAAGGGTGTTAATCGCATCCAGTAAACCGCGCAGGATGGCGCTGTCGCCACGGTTGCCGCAGGTATGGTTGCCAAGAATTAATAATTTCATAATGGCCTCTTAAAGAACTAGCCTGCGCGAAGCAGCGTTTTCATTT
>Ga0153917_1000445_pt1 | contig 27464 bp, 20 predicted proteins | sample TSFL001MetaG_FD_104695 | JGI IMG/M metagenome (GOLD analysis project Ga0153917, IMG submission 104695) | Attine ant fungus gardens microbial communities from Florida, USA - TSFL001 MetaG | ecosystem: Host-associated > Fungi > Mycelium > Unclassified | place: USA: Florida, Paynes Creek Historic... | reverse complement strand
GGTTAAACTCTCCGGCTTTGGCAATTTTGATTTGCGAGACAAAAACCAACGTCCGGGCCGTAACCCGAAGACGGGGGAAGATATTCCCATTACAGCCCGCCGCGTGGTGACCTTCAGACCCGGCCAGAAGTTAAAAAGCCGTGTCGAAAACGCTTCGCCTAAAGCAGAGTGATATGATCTAACTAAAAAGGCCGCTAACGCGGCCTTTTTTCTTTGCGCTGCCGTAAACCCACCGTAAAATCAAACACATTATCCATTCGATAAATGATACCCATGCCTGACCTGGCCCGTCATCAATACCGTTCCGACCTGCGTAAAGTTCTGCTCCTGCTGCTGGCGCTCCTCGTTGCGCTGGGGCTGAGCCTCTGCGCGGGCGAACAGTGGATTGCGCCCGGCGCCTGGTTTAGCGACACCGCACGGCTTTACATCTGGCAAATACGTCTCCCGCGCACCCTGGCGGTAGTGCTGGTGGGCGCCGCGCTGGCGCTCTGCGGCACCATTATGCAGGCGCTGTTCGATAACCCGCTGGCCGAGCCGGGGTTGCTGGGCGTATCTAACGGCGCGGGCGTCGGGCTGATCGCCGCGGTCATGCTGGGCGGCGGGGCGCTGTCAGGCCCTATGCTCAGCCTCTGTGCCATCGCTGGGGCGTTAGTCATTACCGCTATTCTGCTGCGTTTTGCCCGCCGACATCTCTCCTCAAGCCGGCTGCTGCTGGCCGGGGTGGCGCTGGGGATTATCTGTAGCGCCCTGATGACCTGGGCGGTCTACTTTTCTACCGCGTTCGACCTGCGCCAGCTGATGTACTGGATGATGGGCGGCTTTGGCGGCGTCGACTGGGGGCAGGGCTGGCTGATGGCGCTGCTGATACCGGTTATCGCCTGGGCCTGCCTGCAGGCCGCGCCGCTAAACATGCTGACGCTGGGTGAGATCTCTGCCCGCCAGCTCGGGCTGCCGCTAACCTTCTGGCGCAATGTATTGGTGATCGCCATCGGCTGGATGGTGGGGGTCAGCGTGGCGCTGGCGGGGGCGATAGGCTTTATCGGCCTCGTTATCCCCCATATGCTGCGTCTGGCCGGTATTACCGACCACCGGTTCCTGTTGCCCGCCGCGGCCATCACTGGCGGCGCTACGCTGTTAATTGCCGATATTATTGCCCGGCTGGCGCTCAATGCCGCCGAACTGCCGGTTGGCGTCGTCACCGCGACGCTGGGCGCACCGGTGTTTATCTGGCTACTCTTAAAGGCCGGACGTTAATCGCCGTCAATCTGAACCACACTCTGAGGGAATGCTATGCCGACTGATATTCTGAACACCGAAGTGACCACCATCGATGGAGAGAAAACCACCCTGGAAAGCTATAAGGGCAAGGTTTTACTGGTGGTGAACGTGGCCTCTAAATGCGGGCTGACGCCGCAATATGAACAGCTGGAAGCGCTGCAGGAGAAATGGCAAAACGAAGGGTTCACGGTGCTGGGCTTCCCCTGCAATCAGTTCCTTGGCCAGGAGCCGGGCAGCGAAGAGGAGATCAAAACCTTTTGCAGCACCACCTATGGCGTCACTTTCCCGCTGTTCAGCAAAGTGGATGTCAACGGCGAACACCGCCACCCGGTATATCAGAAGCTGATTGCCGCCGCGCCCACCGCCGTCGCCCCTGAAGGCAGCGGTTTCTACGAGCGCATGGCCAGCAAAGGCCGCGCGCCGCTCTATCCGGACGATATCCTCTGGAACTTTGAGAAGTTCCTGCTTGGCCGTGACGGGCAGGTGATCCAGCGCTTCTCGCCGGATATGGCGCCGAACGACCCGGTGGTAACCGACGCCATTCAACAGGCACTGTCCCGCTAATGACGGAGCTGATGCAGCTCAGGGCGGTGGCGGTAGCAGACCGGCTTGGGCCCATTGACGCAAACGTCAGGGCCGGGGAGATCATTCATCTCGTCGGTCCAAACGGCGCGGGGAAAAGCACCCTGTTAAGCCGCATGGCGGGATTGTCGGAGGGGGAAGGGGAGATCCGCTTTCAGGGAGAACCCCTGCGGGCGTGGTCAGCCGCTGCGCTGGCCAGCCGGCGCGCCTTCCTGGCGCAGCAGCAGACGCCCCCCTTCGCCATGCCCGTCTGGCACTATCTGGCGCTGCATCAGCATGATAAAGCGCAGCAGGCGCTGCTGAGCGAAGTGGCAGGTGCCCTGGGCATCGGCGACAAATTAACCCGTAACCTGGGCCAGCTCTCCGGTGGCGAGTGGCAGCGCGTGCGTCTGGCGGCGGTTATCCTGCAAATTCACCCGGCAGGCAATCCGCACGGCCAGCTGCTGGTGCTGGATGAGCCGATGAACAGCCTGGACGTGGCGCAGCAGGTGGCGCTCGACCGGGCGTTAAGTGCCCTCGCACAGCGGGGCGTGGCAATTGTGATGAGCAGCCATGATCTGAACCATACCCTGAGGCATGCGCACCGGGTCTGGCTATTAAAGCGGGGCGAGCTGATTGCCAGCGGCCCCCGGGATAGCGTGTTAACCCCGCCCAATCTCGCCCGCGCCTACGGTATGCCGTTCCGCCGGCTGGATATCGAAGGTCACAGAATGATCATTTCCACCGCCCAGGAATAACCCCCTGTTGCGCCCTGGCGCTGACACAGGCTAAATTACGGAAAGGATAATAAAAAGCAGAGGATTGGTCTGAAATGCGATTCTGGTTTCCCCTTGTGGTCGCGCTATTGCTTGCAGGATGCAGTAGCCATCGTGCGCCGCCGCCGAATGCGCGGCTATCAGATTCGATTATGGTAATTGCTAATCTCAACGACCAGCTGCAGCACTGGCACGGCACCCCTTATCGCTATGGCGGAATGAGCCGCGGCGGCATCGACTGCTCCGGCTTTGTGCTGATGACTTTCCGTGACAGATTCGATCTCCGGCTGCCGCGGGAGACGCGCCAGCAGGCGAAAATAGGCACCGAGATTAATAAAGACGAGCTGCTGCCTGGCGACCTGGTCTTTTTCAAAACCGGCTCCGGGGAGAGCGGTCTCCATGTCGGAATTTACGACACCGATAACCAGTTTATTCACGCCTCAACCAGTCGCGGGGTAATGCGCTCGTCGCTGGATAATGTCTACTGGCGTAAAAATTTCTGGCAGGCCCGCCGTATATAAACCGGTAGCGTCGCAGGACGCTACCCGTAAAAAATCATTCCTTTATATCGCCAGTGACATTATTTGTCATTAGGATAATTACTTATAAAATCTTACGCTTATCTAAAACTGGCTATTATGAGATATCCAGGATAAGATTATTTTCAGCTTAAGGATAATCCTAATTTTATAACGGGAAGAATGAAAGTCATCATATTAGTATCCAGGATATTGAATTGCATCACTGTATGTTTCAGGATGACACATAGCGTCAGAAGGACGGAGCCGGAGAGATGATTATTACGCTGGATAATGCATACCAGTCTGAACTATTAATACTGCCGGCCCGCAATCATTCAGGGACGCTAATGGGTTGCGAAATAAGTGCTAATTTTTCTGTCGTTAACTCGTCTGTCCGCATTCCTAATGAACTGATCCTGCCTGAGCTCACGGCAGAGCAGGAACTTGCGCTGTTTCAGGAAAAGCTGTCATTAGTCGAAAACTGCAAACTCTTTTTTATTCAGCATCAGTTAATTGCCTGGATAAATATTGCGCCAACCATTGTTGCCTGGCTTATAAACGAAGGCAATGGCGATGCAATTTGCGAGCGTTATCCGTGGCTAGAGTTTACGGTAAATGAAAACTATCCCGATCTTAATAACGGGAATATGAATACATTGCTGGCGACTTTCGCGCGGCGCTTTCCGCTGGTGTTGGCCAATTTTGGTGCCGGAGATGCGTCGACTAAAGCCATCTTTGATGGATTATTTAAACGTGTAGCGCTGGATAAAAACTTCATTCACTACTCTTTGACGGAACGTACTTTCGATCCTTTTTTGCGCGCGATCCTGATGCAGATAACACCCTGCTGTCAGTCGGTGATGGTCGCAGGAGTGGACGATATCGCCACGCTCCAGCGTCTTTCGGCGTATGAGTTCAGCGCTATGCAGGGAAACCTGTGGCCAGCCGTTACCGCGGGCAATATTACCTCGCTGGTGCAGTGATACCCCTGCTTTTACCCTGTGTTTAACTGCGGATAAACCCACTACACTAAAAGCAGGAGGACCTATGACCCTGTCTTTTACCGCACGCTGGCATGATGAATTGCCGGGATTCTATACCGCACTTAACCCCACACCGCTGAAAAACGCGCGCCTGGTCTGGCATAACGCCCCGCTTGCGGAGGAGCTGGCTATCCCCGCCTCGCTGTTTACCCCTGCACAAGGGGCGGGCGTATGGGGTGGCGAAACGCTGCTGCCGGGCATGAAGCCGCTGGCGCAGGTTTACAGCGGCCACCAGTTTGGCGTCTGGGCCGGGCAGCTTGGCGACGGGCGCGGGATCCTGCTGGGCGAGCAGCAGCTTGCCAACGGGCAAACCCTGGACTGGCACCTGAAGGGCGCCGGGCTTACCCCCTATTCACGTATGGGCGACGGGCGCGCGGTGCTGCGCTCGACCATCCGCGAGGCGCTGGCCTCTGAAGCCATGCACGCCCTTGGCGTTCCTACCTCCCGCGCGCTGTCGATTGTCACCAGCGATACCCCGGTGAGGCGTGAGACGGTAGAGCAGGGGGCGATGCTAATGCGTCTCGCCCAAAGCCATGTCCGCTTCGGCCATTTCGAACACTTTTACTACCGCCGCGAGCCGGACAAAGTGCGCCAGCTGGCGGATTTTGTTATTGCTCACTACTGGCCGCAGTTGCAGGACGACGCCGATAAATACCGGCTCTGGTTCCGCGACGTGGTCGCCCGCACCGCCTCGCTGATGGCCTGCTGGCAGACGGTCGGCTTCGCCCATGGGGTGATGAATACCGATAATATGTCGATCCTGGGGCTGACCTTTGATTACGGCCCTTACGGCTTCCTGGATGATTACCAGCCCGGGTTTATCTGCAACCACTCCGACTATCAGGGGCGCTATAGCTTCGAGAATCAGCCCTCGGTGGGGCTGTGGAATCTCCAGCGGCTGGCGCAGGCCCTGTCACCCTTTATCGACGTGGATGCCCTGAATGACGCCCTGGACAGCTATCAGGAAGTGCTGCTACAGGAGTACGGCAAACTGATGCGCCGCAAGCTGGGGCTGATGACCCCGCAGCAGGGCGACAATACCCTGCTGAACGCGCTCTTTACCCTGATGGCCCGGGAGGGCAGCGACTACACCCGCACCTTCCGCATGCTCGGCCAGACGGAGAAACAGAGCCCGGCTTCGCCGCTGCGGGATGAGTTTATTGACCGCCAGGGCTTTGACGACTGGTTTGCCACTTATCGCGAACGGCTGCAGCAGGAGAAGGCGGACGATGCCGCCCGCCAGGCGCAGATGAACGGGGTGAACCCGGCGATGGTGCTGCGCAACTGGCTGGCACAGCGGGCTATCGAACAGGCGGAGCAGGGCGACTATACCGAGCTGCACCGGCTGAGTGAGGCGCTGCGCACCCCCTTCGCCGACCGGAACGATGATTACGTCAGCCGTCCGCCGGACTGGGGCAAGCGGCTGGAGGTGAGCTGCTCCAGCTAAGGGCTATCGCCTGCTGCCTTTACTTTGTGAGGATCAATTTTCCCGCATGGGTCTGGCGCAGCAGGTACTGCTGGCCATTATGTTCGATAACGACGCGGCCCTCTTCGCCTAAGAGGGTTTTGCTGTTGATACAGCGATCGGACGCCTCGGGGGCAGGCCGGGGCCTGTTTTCCGGACGGGAAAGCGTTGCAGCACTGTTATCCATCGGTGGCATAGTGTTCTAAAATAGTAATCAACGTAACAATGATAATCATTATCAGCATAACGTCTTTTACATCAAGCACTTTTGCCTGAAAAGGCGACAGCGCCCTGAAAGGAAAGTGCAGTAAAAGCAGGGTATTAGCGAAGAAAGCCCGGCGCAGGCGCCGGGACAGATGTCAGAAGCGGCTATCAACCGCCGAGGCGAGTTTCTCTATCAGCAGTTCGGTATCTTCCCAGCTCAGGCAGGGGTCGGTAATGGACTGGCCGTAGGTAATCGGCTGGCCTACCACCACTTTCTGGGTGCCTTCCTTGATAAAGCTTTCGGCCATCACGCCGGCAACGGCGGTAGAGCCGCTGCGGATCTGCTGGCAAATGTCATCGCAGACGTCCAGCTGACGGCGATGCTGCTTCTGGCAGTTGCCGTGGCTGAAATCTACCACCAGCTGCTCGGGCAGATCGAATTCGCGCAGGGTCTCGCAGGCGTCGGCGATATCCTGAGCATGGTAGTTTGGCTTCTTGCCGCCACGCATGATGATGTGGCCGCCGGGGTTACCGCTGGTCTGGTAGATGGTCATCTGCCCGCGTTTGTCCGGGGAGAGGAACATATGGCTGGCGCGGGCCGCGCGAATGGCGTCCACCGCGATGCGGGTATTGCCGTCGGTACCGTTTTTGAAACCGACCGGGCAGGAGAGCGCCGAGGCCATCTCGCGGTGGATCTGGCTTTCGGTGGTGCGCGCGCCAATAGCGCCCCAGCTGATAAGGTCGGCGATAAACTGTCCGGTCACCATATCCAGAAACTCGGTAGCGGTAGGCACGCCCAGCTCGTTAACCTGCAACAGCAGTTTGCGCGCCAGCTCGATACCATGGTTCACGCGGTAACTGCCGTTGAGATCCGGATCGGAGATCAGCCCCTTCCAGCCCACTACGGTGCGCGGTTTTTCAAAGTAGGTGCGCATCACAATTTCCAGCCGCGCGTGGTATTTGTCCCGCAACACTTTCAGGCGTTGGGCATAATCCATCGCAGCATCCAGATCGTGAATAGAGCAGGGGCCTACAATAACTAACAGGCGAGGATCGTCGCCATTAAGGATTTTTTCAATCCGCTTACGTGACGTTGTCACGTTTTCTGCCACTCCGGCAGAGAGAGGATACCGCTCGGCCAGTTCGGCTGGCGTGACAAGGGTATCAATGCGCGCCGTGCGGAGTTCATCGGTTTTGTTCATGGAATTTCTCAGAATGTAGTGCTTCATCGGCAACGGCCGGGAAGTGATGGGCATCACCTTAAACCAATCCCCGCTGATTTCAAGTGCAGGGCGTAAAGCGCCCTGCCGTTGCGAAGCAGTATATCTGGATTTGAATCATTGTACTAGCTTGTTAGTACATGCGACGGCTCAGCCCCATGATATCCAGAATTTTGGTGGCGATCTCTTCTACCGAGTAATTGGTACTGTTCAGACAGGGGATCTGATTTTTACGATAGAGGGCTTCAACTTCGGCGACCTCCATCCGGCACTGGCGCATGGAAGCATAGCGGCTGTTTTCCCGCCGCTCTTCGCGGATCGCCGCCAGCCGCTCCGGGTTAATGGTTAGCCCAAAGAGCTTATGCTGGAGCGGCTTAAGCGCCGCTGGCAGGATCAGATTATCCATGTCATCGGCAATAAAGGGGTAGTTGGCCGCCCGGATGCCGAACTGCATCGCCAGGTAGAGGCTGGTGGGGGTTTTGCCGCAGCGGGAGACGCCCAGCAGGATCACCTGCGCCTGATCGAGGTTACGCATGGAAATGCCGTCGTCATGGGCAAGGGTATAATCAATGGCGGCGATACGGGCGTCGTATTTAATGAGGTTGGCAGGGTTCAGGCCGTGGGTGCGGTGGGCGACAGGGGTCGGCTCCAGCCGTAATTCACCCTGCAGGGGCGCCACCAGCGCCTGCACGATATCCTGACAGAAGCCTTCGCTCTGTAAAATAATCTGGCGGATTTCGGGCAGCACAATCGAGTAGAAGACCAGCGGGCGCACCCCCGACTGCTGGTAGATGGCGTCAATCTGATCTTTCACCGCCCTGGCGCGGCTCTCGTTTTCCACAAACGGCAGCGTAATGCTGTTAATGGTGACCGGGAATTGCGACATCACCGCATGGCCCAGCACTTCGGCGGTGATTGCCGTCCCATCGGAAATATAAAATACATGGCGATCTACAGCATTATCCATTTTGCCCATCCTGAATATCAGACGTAATTGACTGAAAGCATAAATTAAAAAAGTAAATTACAACAGTCGGCCAGCCTCTCAAATAAAAATGAAATGGTATTTTTATTTTTAATGAAAAGCGGAGTTCATTTTTAGAAACAGCATTGTATACCGATTATTTTTGTGGGATTCCATAGGAATCATCGGGTTAGCAATTGAACAGGATCAGTCTGAAAATCTAAAAAATAAATCTGCTTACACGATTCACCGTTTTTTTAGCGCGGATAAATATGCCAGTATAAATACCGAAGTAAGGCGTTTCTTAACCCCGTTCATATATCACAAAAGGATTGTTTCGATGTCCAACAATGGCTCGTCACCGCTGGTGCTTTGGTATAACCAACTCGGCATGAATGATGTAGACAGAGTTGGAGGCAAAAATGCCTCCCTGGGTGAAATGATTACAAATCTGTCCGGTATGGGTGTCTCCGTACCTAATGGGTTTGCTACCACCGCCGACGCGTTTAACCTCTTTTTAGACCAGAGCGGCGTGAACCAGCGCATTTACGACCTGCTGGACAAAACGGATATTGATGATGTCTCCGAGCTTGCCAAAGCCGGGGCGCAGATCCGCCAGTGGATCATCGACACACCTTTCCAGCCCGAGCTGGAACAGGCTATTCATGAAGCCTATAACCAGCTCTCTGCCGACGACGCAGAGGCCTCTTTTGCCGTGCGTTCATCTGCCACCGCAGAAGATATGCCGGACGCCTCCTTTGCCGGGCAGCAGGAGACCTTCCTCAACGTGCAAGGCTACGACGCCGTGCTGGTGGCGGTAAAACATGTGTTTGCCTCCCTCTTTAACGACCGCGCCATCTCCTATCGCGTACACCAGGGTTACGACCATCGCGGCGTGGCGCTCTCGGCGGGCGTGCAGCGCATGGTGCGCTCGGATCTCGCCTCCTCGGGTGTGATGTTCTCTATTGATACCGAATCCGGCTTTGACCAGGTGGTCTTTATCACCTCCGCCTGGGGTCTGGGCGAGATGGTGGTGCAGGGCGCGGTCAACCCGGACGAATTTTACGTGCACAAACCGACCCTCGCGGCGGAGCGCCCGTCGATTGTGCGTCGTACCATGGGGTCGAAAAAAATTCGCATGATCTACGCCCCGACCCAGGAGCACGGCAAGCAGGTCACCATTGAAGACGTCCCGCAGGAACAGCGCGACCGCTTCTCCCTGACCGACGAGGAAGTGCAGGAGCTGGCGAAGCAGGCGGTGCAGATCGAGAAACACTACGGCCGTCCGATGGATATCGAATGGGCGAAAGATGGCCATACCGGCAAGCTCTTTATCGTTCAGGCACGTCCTGAAACCGTCCGCTCCCGCGGCCAGGTGATGGAGCGCTATACCCTGCACGCGCAGGGCAAAATCGTCGCCGAAGGGCGCGCTATCGGCCATCGCATCGGCGCCGGCCCGGTAAAAGTTATTCACGATATCAGCGAGATGAACCGCATCGAGCCTGGCGACGTGCTGGTAACCGACATGACCGACCCGGACTGGGAGCCGATCATGAAGAAGGCGGCGGCCATCGTCACCAACCGTGGCGGTCGTACCTGCCACGCGGCGATCATCGCCCGCGAGCTGGGGATCCCGGCGGTGGTGGGCTGCGGTGATGCCACCGAGCGCATGAAAGATGGCGAGAGCGTCACCGTCTCCTGCGCCGAAGGGGACACCGGCTACGTCTATGCCGATATTCTCGACTTCAGCGTCAAGAGCTCCAGCGTGGATACCATGCCGGATCTGCCGCTGAAGATCATGATGAACGTCGGTAACCCGGATCGCGCCTTTGACTTCGCCTGCCTGCCGAACGAGGGCGTCGGCCTGGCGCGACTGGAGTTCATCATCAACCGTATGATCGGGGTCCACCCGCGCGCGCTGCTGGAGTTTGATGACCAGGACGCTAAGCTGCAGAACGAGATCCGCGAAATGATGAAGGGCTACGACTCGCCGAAAGAGTTCTACGTGGGCCGTCTGACCGAAGGGATCGCCACCTTAGGCGCCGCCTTCTACCCGAAACGCGTTATCGTGCGTCTGTCGGACTTTAAGTCCAACGAGTACGCCAACCTGGTCGGTGGCGAGCGCTACGAGCCGGAGGAAGAGAACCCGATGCTGGGCTTCCGCGGTGCTGGCCGCTATGTATCCGAGAGCTTCCGCGACTGTTTCGCCCTCGAGTGCGACGCGGTGAAGCGCGTGCGTAACGACATGGGGCTGACCAACGTTGAGATCATGGTTCCCTTCGTGCGTACCGTGGAGCAGGCCAAAGCGGTGGTGGACGAGCTGGCGCGTCAGGGGCTGAAGCGCGGCGAGAACGGGCTTAAGGTGATCATGATGTGTGAGATCCCCTCCAACGCCCTGCTGGCGGATCAGTTCCTCGAATACTTCGACGGCTTCTCCATCGGCTCTAACGACATGACGCAGCTGGCGCTGGGTCTGGACCGCGACTCCGGCGTGGTCTCCGCGCTCTTCGACGAGCGCAACGAGGCGGTGAAAGCGCTGCTGTCGATGGCGATCCGCGCGGCGAAGAAGCAGGGAAAATATGTCGGCATCTGCGGCCAGGGGCCGTCGGACCACGAGGACTTTGCCGCCTGGCTGATGGAAGAGGGGATCGATAGCCTTTCCCTCAATCCGGATACCGTGGTGCAAACCTGGCTGAGCCTGGCAGAACTTAACAAGTAAAACGCCACAAGGTCTGCAAAAAGGTGAGGATTAACGTCCTCACCTTTTTTTATTTCTGCGCTAATTTGCTACCCATCACAAATAAGGGAAAAAACCAAATATCATAATTTGTCTGTTAATTTAGACAATTGTTAGTACGCGGTGCGTTGCTAATACTTGAGCCTTACTGCGCATTACCCTACATCTTGCGCAACTGGTTGAAATACGTTTTAACCTGATAAAAAGGCTAATTAAAAATGACAATCTCCTCTGTTTTGCGTACGAAAGATAAAATAGGATACGGCTTAGGTGATATGGCCAGCGCGCTAGTCTGGCAAACGGCCACCTTATTTCTGGCCTACTTTTATACCGATGTTTTTGGCCTGCCCGCGGCAATAATGGGCACCATGTTTTTAGTGGTGCGGGTGGTCGATGCCTTTGTCGATCCCTGTATTGGCGCGCTGGTGGATCGCACCCAAACGCGTCACGGCCGTTTCCGCCCCTGGCTGCTCTGGTTTGCCATTCCCTTTGGCGTCAGCTGCCTTATCACCTTCTACGTGCCGGACGTGGGCCCAACGGCAAAAATCGTCTACGCCTGCATTACCTATGCCATTCTGAGCCTTATCTACTCTGCCATTAACGTCCCTTACTGTGCGATGCCGGGGGCCCTGACCCTGGATCCGCGCGAGCGTCACTCCCTGCAATCCTGGCGCTTTGGCCTGTCGTTTATCGGCGGCTTAATCGTAACGGTCATCGCCCTGCCGCTGGTGGCGCACCTCGGCGACGGCAATGTGCAAAAAGGCTACTTCTATGCCATGAGCTTAATGGGGTTGCTCGGCATTATATTATTCTTCTGTTGTTTCTTTATGACCCGGGAGCGATATTCCCCGCGCAATGACACCTCGGGCTCTATGCTAACGGATTTAAAACTGCTGGCCGGAAATAGCCAGTGGCGGATCGTTTTTCTGTTTAATATTTTACTTTTAACTGCGGTCGTCACCCGCGGCTCCGCCACCATGTATTACGTGAAATATGTGCTGCTGCGCCCGGAGCTGGTATTTGCCTTTATTGTCTCCGGCATGGTGGCCTCGCTTAGCGGCGCGCTATTATCCGAGCGGCTGCTGGGACGATTCGACCGGGTTCGCGCCTACCAGTGGACCATTATTTCGTTTGTCGTTTTCGGCGCGCTTATCTTCTTTATTCCTCCGAGCCAGGTCTGGCTGATTCTGGGGCTGAATATCGTCTTTAGCTTTATTCAGAACCTGACCACCCCGCTGCAGTGGACCATGTTCTCGGACGTGGTGGACTACGAAGAGCAGCGCAGCGGCCGCCGGCTCGACGGGCTGGTCTTCTCCACCGCGCTCTTTGCCATCAAGTTTGGCCTGGCCTTAGGCGGAGCCGTGGTGGGCTGGGTGCTGGGGATGGTGGATTACGCCCCGGGGCTGGCGACGCAAACCCCACGGGTGCTTGGCACCATCAATGCGCTCTTTACCCTGATCCCCTGCGGCCTGTTCCTCTGCATGGTGGCGCTGCTGGCCATCTACAAACTGAACAGCCGGCTGGTGGACGCCATCGCCCGCGAGCTGGCCCATAAGCGCGAAACCCGCAGCGACACCGCGCCGCTCGACCCGAAAATTCATTCTGCCCTACAGGAGTAAACCATGACTGCTATCTATAAGGACGCGGGCCGACCCGTGCACGAGCGCGTCGCCGATCTGCTGGCGCGCATGACCCCGGAAGAGAAGTTTGCCCAGATGCATGCGTACTGGCTGATCCTTGATGAAAACGGCAACCACCGGGAGCGTACCGATCTGAGCGATGAGTTTGCCGGCGTAAGCGAACAGGCGGCGCTAAGCGAGCGCCTGAAGCTGGGGGTTGGGCAGATCACCCGCCCGCTCGGTACCCACATCGTGGAGGCCAGAAGCGGCGTGCGCGCGGCCAATCGCCTGCAGCGGATGATGATGGAAGAGACGCGGCTCGGCATTCCGGTGCTGTTCCACGAGGAGTGTCTGGTGGGGCTGCTCTGCAAGGACGCCACGCTCTTTCCCTCGTCGCTCAACTACGGCTCGACCTGGGATCCGGCGCTGGTGCAGCGCGCGGCGGAGCAGATAGGTAAAGAGGCCCGCGCCGTGGGCTGCCAGCAGGGGCTGGCACCGGTGCTGGATGTCTCCCGCGACGTGCGCTGGGGGCGCACCGAAGAGACGTTCGGGGAAGATCCCTGGCTGGTGGGCGTCATGGCAACGGCGTACGTGAAGGGGTTGCAGAGCGACAGGCGCGACCTGCTGGCGACCCTGAAGCACTACGTCGGCCACTCCTTCAGCGAAGGGGCGCGCAACCATGCCCCGGTACATCTTGGCTTTAGTGAGCTTAACGATACCTTCCTGCTGCCCTTTGAGATGGCGGTAAAGCTGGCGAACGCCGGTTCGGTGATGCCCGCCTATCACGATATTGATAATCAGCCGGGCCACAGCGATCGCTTCCTGTTAACCACCGTGCTGCGCGAACAGTGGGGCTTTGACGGCATCGTGGTGGCGGATTACGGCGGCGTAAGCTTGCTGCATCAGCACCACGGTATTTCGCACGATGCGGCAGAGTCGGCGGCGCTGGCCTTTAACGCCGGGCTGGACGTCGAGCTGCCGAAAGATGACTGCGCCCGCCATCTGGCAGAGGCGGTTGACCGCAGGCTGATCTCCATGGAGAAGGTCGATGAAATCGTCGCCCGCGTGCTTAGCGAGAAGTTCCGCCTTGGGCTGTTTGAGCGCTCCTACGCCGATGAAAACGCTATCGATCTGCAAAACGACGAGACCCGCCGGGTGGCCCGCGAGGTGGCGACGCGCTCTCTCACCCTGCTGGAAAACCGAGGCGCGCTGCCCCTGAACGGTAAAACGCGCGTGGCGGTGGTGGGGCCAACGGCGGACGATCCGCTGGCGCTTCTGAGCGGCTATAGCTTCCCGGTGCATCTGATCATCAGCGATATGCTGGAGGAGACCGCGCAGGTCACCACGCCGCTGGCGGCGCTGACGGCGTATCTGGGCAAGGAAAATATCCGCTACGCCAAAGGCTGCCATATCATTGAAAAACGGATGGCGGGGGCGCCGGTCTTCCCCGGCGACAGCAGCGGCAAGCCGATGCAGCAGTCCCCTGTATCTCAGGACACCGGCCTGATCCCGGAGGCGGTGCGCGCCGCGAGCGACAGCGAGGTGGTGGTAGCCTGCGTGGGTGATTTGGCCGGCCTGTTCCAGAGCGGCACCGTGGGAGAAGGCTCGGACACCGACAGCCTCAATTTACCCGGCGTACAGCAGCAGTTGCTGGAGGCGCTGGTCGCCACCGGCAAACCCGTAATCGTTGTAATGACCGGCGGACGCCCCTACAACCTGCAAGGGCTGGAAGATAAGGTTGCCGCGCTGCTGATGGCCTGGGCGCCGGGGCAGGAGGGGGGCTGGGCCATCGCCGACGTGCTGACCGGCCGCGCCGAGCCGCAGGGCCGGCTGGTGGTAAGCGTGCCGAAGAGCGCAGGCGCCATGCCTTACTACTACAACCACAAGCTGAAAAGCGGCGGCACCCCCTTTGCCTTCCATTTCGGCGCCCGCTACCCCTTCGGCTTTGGCCTCGGCTGGACGCAGTTCAGCTGGGATAAAGCCCGCGTAGTGCAGCAGCAGGTGCCCGTCGACGGGGAGGTGGAGCTGAGCGTAGATCTTCAAAATAGCGGCGAGCGCAGCGGCAGCGAAGTGGTGCAGATTTACGTCCGGGATAAGGTCGCCAGCCAGGTGCGGCCGCTACAGGAGCTGAAAGCCTTTCAGCGCCTGACCCTGGCACCCGGCGAGCGCGCCACGCTTACCTTCCGGCTGCCGGTCGATCTCTTCAACTTTACCCGCCGGGACGGCAAACGGGTGGTCGAGCCCGGGGAGTTTGAACTGCAGGTCGGCGCCTCCTCGGCGGATATTCGTGATGTGGTGACGGTAAACGTCACCGGCGAAACGCGGGTGTTGCCGGGCGAGTGGAGGATGCTGAGCGATTGTAAAATCGTAAAGGCGTAAGTTCAGGATAAAAAAAAGCCCATCGTGGGAGATGGGCAAAGACTACACACAGCAATTCGTTGTTTCACTCAGGGGATTTCCATGCTTATAAATCAAGGTGTTGATTCATAACCGTGTGTTAATAGTATGCACGGCGGGTTTTTGCGTCGATCAGATTCGTCTCAATAGTTTAATAGAAGTGAAGATTTTATAAGGGGAAAGAAGCAATTGCGCGCAGAGATCGGACAAGTCAGGCTGCAGTAACGAACATATATATTAGCTGTGCTAAACAATCTGGTGGGCGAGCCCACCAGATCGGCGTGATTACTTTTTCTGTTCTTCAGCAGCGCTAATCTCTTCCAGCACCACACCGGGATCGCTCTGCGGCATCGGCACTTCGCGCACCCAGGCAGAAAAGAGGCGCCAGGAGACCGCCAGCAGCACCGGTCCGATAAACAGGCCAATCATGCCAAAGGCGATCAGGCCGCCGATAACGCCAGAGAGGATCAGGATAAGCGGCAGGTCGGCGCCCATGCGGATAAGTATCGGGCGAATAATGTTATCCATGGTTCCCACCACGCAGCTCCAGACCAGCAGCACCGTGCCCCAGGTGGTGTCGCCGCTCCAGTAGAGCCAGATGATTGAGGGCACCAGCACCGTCAGCGGCCCCAGCTGGATCAGGCAGGAGAAGAACATCAGCACCGTAAAGATAGTGGCGTAAGGCACGCCGGCGACGGCCAGACCTATGCCCCCCAGCACCGACTGCACCAGCGCTGTTACCACCACGCCCAGCGCCACGGCGCGAATCGCCTGCGCGGCCAGCAGCATGGCGGCATCGCCGCGGGCGGAGGCCAGACGGGTGGCAAAGTGACGCACGCCCAGCGCCACCTGTTCGCCCCGCCAGTAGAGCAGGGCGCTGAACAGCAGCATCAGGGCGCAGTGGACGATAAAGCGGCCAATATGCGCCGCCTGTCCCACAAACCAGGCGGTGGTAGCGCCGACATAAGGCCGCACCTTGGCCATGATCGCGCTGCCGCCCATATCCAGCAGATTATGCCAGCCGCTATAGAGCTTATCCCCGACCAGAGGAATGCTGTTTAGCCAGTCGAGTTCGGGCATGGAGAGGTTGCCGCTGGTGAGGGCATGAATAACCGGACCGCTGCCGTCCACCACGCTGTTAACCAGCATGGCAATCGGCAGCACAAACAGCAGCACCAGCAGACAGGTCATCACCAGCACCGCCAGCGAGCGGCGGCCAAACAGCAAACGCTGAAGACGAATAAAGAGCGGCCAGGTGGCGATCACCACCGTACCCGCCCAGGCGAATCCCAGAATAAAGGGCTGAACAATCCACAGACACGCAATGATCATAATGGCTAAGAACAGCACCGACAGCAGAATTTGCGCAACGTCCCTGGGCTGACGAAGATTGACCATAAATGAAATTTACCTTTGCAGAACACCGGGGTGGCCGGCGAGAAGAAGAAACCGCTTTATCTTAATCATTAATGATTTCAGCGATTTTTGACAGCGGGATTCTGCCTGTAATTCTGCCGGGCGCATAAGAAAAAAATGTGATAAAACTTGCGTTACACAACGCAAACGATTTCTACAACTCCTATTAGGGTCGACAGTAATGATCCCACAGATTTCTCAGGCACCCGGCGTCGTTCAGCTGGTGCTCAATTTTTTGCAGGCACTGGAGCAACAGGGTTTTACCGGCGATACCGCCACGTCTTATGCCGACAGGCTGACCATGGCGACGGACAACAGTATCTACCAGCTACTTCCCGATGCAGTCGTCTTTCCCCGCTCTACCGCTGACGTGGCGCTGATTGCCCGTCTGGCGTCGCAGGAGCGTTTTACCTCACTTATCTTCACCCCGCGCGGCGGGGGCACCGGCACTAACGGCCAGGCGCTGAACCAGGGCATCGTTATCGATATGTCCCGCTATATGAACCGCATCATCGAGATTGACCCCGAAGAGGGGTGGGTGCGCGTGGAGGCGGGGGTGATCAAAGATCAGCTCAACCAGTTCCTGAAGCCCTACGGCTACTTCTTTGCGCCTGAGCTCTCAACCAGCAACCGGGCGACCATTGGCGGGATGATTAACACTGATGCCTCCGGTCAGGGGTCGCTGGTGTATGGCAAAACCTCCGACCACGTGTTGGGGGTCCGCGCCGTGCTGCTGGGGGGCGATATTCTTGATACCCGGCCGATGCCGGTCGCGCTGGCCGAGACCCTGGGCAGCGACAACACCAGCACCGGACGTATATACCGCACGGTGGTGGAGCGCTGCCGGGAGAACCGCCAGCTGATTATCGACAAATTCCCGAAGCTGAACCGCTTCCTCACCGGGTACGATCTGCGCCACGTCTTTAATGACGATCTTAGCCAGTTCGATTTAACCCGCGTGCTGACCGGTTCGGAGGGGACGCTGGCCTTTATTACCGAGGCGCGGCTCAATATCACCCGGCTGCCAAAAGTGCGCCGGCTGGTGAACGTCAAATACAACTCCTTCGACTCCGCGCTGCGCAACGCCCCCTTTATGGTGGAGGCCCGGGCGCTGTCGGTGGAGACCGTCGACTCCAAAGTGCTGAACCTGGCCCGGGAAGATATCGTCTGGCACTCGGTGAGCGAACTTATTACCGACGTGCCCGATAAAGAGATGCTGGGGCTGAATATTGTCGAATTCGCCGGCGACGACGGGGAGCTGATTGACCAACAGGTCACCATGCTCTGCCAGCGCCTCGATGAGCTCATCGCCGCGGGTGAGGGTGGAGTCATCGGCTGGCAGCTGTGCAGCGATCTGGCGGGGATTGAGCGGATTTATGGGATGCGCAAAAAAGCGGTGGGGCTGCTGGGCAACGCTAAAGGCGCTGCCAAACCCATACCCTTTGCCGAAGATACCTGCGTGCCGCCAGATAACCTGGCGGACTATATCGTGGAGTTCCGCGCGCTGCTCGATAGCCACGGCCTGAGCTACGGCATGTTTGGCCACGTGGATGCCGGGGTACTGCACGTGCGCCCGGCGCTGGACATGTGCGATCCCCAGCAGGAGATCCTGATGAAGCAGATCTCCGATGAGGTGGTGGCCTTAACGGCAAAATATGGCGGCTTGCTGTGGGGCGAGCACGGCAAGGGGTTCCGCGCTGAATATAGCCCGGCCTTCTTCGGTGAGCAGCTGTATGGCGAGCTGCGCAAAGTGAAGGCGGCCTTCGACCCGGATAACCGGCTGAACCCGGGCAAGATCTGCCCGCCGGAAGGGGTAGACGCCCCCATGATGCAGGTGGATGCGGTTAAGCGGGGCACCTTCGATCGTCAGATCCCCATCGCCGTACGTGCCTCCTGGCGCGGGGCGATGGAGTGTAACGGCAACGGCCTGTGCTTTAACTTCGACGCCAGAAGCCCGATGTGTCCGTCGATGAAGATCACCAGCAACCGAATTCACTCCCCGAAAGGGCGCGCCACTCTGGTGCGTGAATGGCTACGCCTGCTGGCGGACCGCGGCGTCGATCCACTGCTCCTTGAAAAAGAGCTCCCCCATAAACGCGCCAGCCTGCGCACCCTGATCGAGCGGACCCGCAACAGCTGGCACGCCCGCAAAGGTGAGTATGATTTTTCGCACGAGGTGAAAGAGGCGATGTCCGGCTGCCTGGCCTGTAAAGCCTGCTCGACCCAGTGCCCGATTAAGATCGACGTGCCGGAGTTCCGCTCGCGCTTTTTACAGCTCTACCACACCCGCTACCTGCGTCCGGTGCGCGACCATCTGGTGGCGACGGTGGAGAGTTACGCGCCGCTGATGGCCCGGGCGCCTAAAACCTTCAACTTCTTTATCAACCAGCCGCTGGTGCGCCGGCTGTCGGAAAAACATATCGGCATGATCGATCTGCCGCTGCTTTCCGTGCCCTCTTTGCAGCAGCAGCTGGTAGGGCACCGCTCTGCCAACACCACCCTTGAGCAGCTCGAAGCCCTGAGCGAAGAGCAGAAAGCCCGCACCGTGCTGGTGGTGCAGGACCCCTTCACCAGCTACTACGACGCCCAGGTAGTGGCCGACTTTATCCGCCTGGTTGAGCGTCTGGACTATCAGCCGGTGGTGCTGCCGTTCTCGCCTAACGGCAAGGCGCAGCATATTAAAGGCTTTATGAAGCGCTTTGCCCGAACCGCGCAGAAAACTTCTGATTTCCTCAGCCGCGTGGCGCAGCTGGGGATGCCGATGGTGGGCGTCGATCCGGCGCTGGTGCTCTGCTACCGGGATGAGTACCGGCAAGTCCTTGGCGATAAGCGCGGCGAGTTCAACGTTCAGCTGGTGCACGAGTGGCTGCCGGGGGTTCTGAATAACCAGCCCGCCACTGAAACCAGCGGCGAGGCTTGGTATCTGTTCGGTCACTGTACCGAGGTGACGGCGCTGCCGGGCACGCCGGGCCAGTGGGCCTCTATTTTTGCCCGCTTTGGCGCAAAGCTTGAAAACGTCAGCGTCGGCTGCTGCGGCATGGCCGGCACCTATGGCCATGAGGTAAAAAATCACGCCAATTCGCTGGGTATTTATGCCCTCTCCTGGCAGCAGGCGATGCAGCGCCTGCCGCGCAACCGCTGTCTGGCAACGGGCTATTCGTGCCGCAGCCAGGTGAAGCGCGTGGAGGGGAGCGGGGTGCGGCATCCGCTGCAGGCGCTGCTGGAGATAATGGGATGATCTGGAAACGTTCCGCCACGCTGGAGGCGCTAAACGCCATGGGCGCGGGCAATATGGTTGGCCTGCTGGATATTCAGTTTACCCGCATCGGCGACGACGAGCTGGAAGCCACCATGCCGGTGGACAGCCGCACCCACCAGCCTTTCGGGCTGCTGCACGGCGGCGCGTCCGTGGTGCTGGCTGAAACCCTGGGCTCGGTGGCAGGCTATCTCTGTACCGAAGGCGAACAGAAGGTGGTAGGGCTTGAGATCAACGCCAACCACGTTCGCTCGGTGCGCAGCGGGCGGGTTCGCGGCCTGTGCCGCGCCCTGCATACCGGCGGGCGGCATCAGGTGTGGCAAATTGATATCTATGACGAGCAGCAGCGGCTCTGTTGTTCATCGCGCCTGACGACAGCGGTGGTCTGACGTGCACAAAACGGATAAGTTGGGGGTTGTCTTGCTTATGGTCAAAAAATAGGCAGTGTTTTGTGGTATGCTGTTCAGGTTTTGTACACATAAGAGGACATCATGGATACCGCATTAGAACCAACCCAACTGGCAATTGAGTACTTACGTCGTGATAAAAGCAATCTGTCTCCCGCCCAGTATCTGAAAAAATTGAAACAGCTCGAACTGGAATTTACGGATCTGCTTACGCTCTCCTCAAGTGAGTTAAAGGAGGAGATCTACTTTGCCTGGCGGTTGGGCGTACATGTCCATTAATTTTTCTAAAAGGCCGCAGATGCGGCCTTTTTCATCCTTGAAATCAGGTGGCTGGCGCGGGCAGCAATAAATGTCAAATTTCGACCATCGGAATATGAGACTATTCTGATGCTCCTTCAAGAGCTAAGCCATATGAGTGCCGGAGATAAGCGCCGGATGGAGCAAGAAGCCCTTAAGATTACCCCCGGGTAGTCTTAAGGGCTTTCTTTTTGGCGCGTTATAATCTCAGCCGGTAGGCGACATGTGCCTTTTTCAAAAATCTATCTCATAAATAGGCATTGCCTATACATCTTTTGTCTTTTCTCGTTTTCCGCCACCTTACTCTCATTTAATTATTTCTAATCAATATGTTAAGTAAATTAATCATGCCCTGTTAACCCCGGTAACAGGGTCTATGCTTAATAAAACCAGTAATAAAGGGCGGTTTCGCCGAAAGCCCCTGCTGTCAGGGGGTTGAAGTGAGAATCGTTATCACTAACATGGTGTTATGCCCCCTGGTGGCGCTAATCATGAGGTGGACCTATGGAACTGCATTCAGAAACCTTCAACCCGGCTGATTTTACCTGGCGCGGACTAACACTCACCCCTGCGGCGGCGGCGCATATCCGCGAGCTGGTCAGCAAGCAGCCGGATATGCTGGGCGTGCGCCTGAGCGTTAAAACCACCGGCTGTGCCGGCTTCGGTTACGTGCTGGGTACGGTTAGCGAACCGGAAAAAGACGATCTTCTCTTCGAGCATGACGGCGCAAAACTCTATGTACCGTTGCAGGCGATGCCGTTTATCGACGGTACCGAAGTGGACTATGTGCGCGAAGGTTTAAACCAGTTATTCAAATTCAATAACCCGAAAGCCCAGAACGAATGCGGCTGTGGCGAAAGCTTTGGGGTATAGGCGGTACTATGTCTCGTAATACTGAAGCAACTGACGATGTCAAAACCTGGTCCGGCGGCCAACTCAATTATAAAGAGGGCTTCTTCACCCAACTGCAGACCGATGAGCTGGCAAAAGGGATCAACGAAGAGGTGGTGCGCGCCATTTCGGCCAAACGCAACGAGCCCGAGTGGATGCTCGAATTCCGCCTGAACGCTTTTCGCGCATGGCAGGAGATGGAAGAGCCGCACTGGCTGAAGGCGCACTACGATAAGCTCAACTATCAGGACTACAGCTACTACTCCGCCCCCTCCTGCGGCAACTGTGACGACACCTGTGCCTCAGAGCCGGGCGCGGTACAGCAGACCGGAGCCAACACCTTTTTAAGTAAAGAGGTGGAAGAGGCCTTCGAGCAACTCGGGGTGCCGGTACGTGAAGGGCGCGAAGTGGCGGTAGACGCCATCTTTGACTCCGTCTCGGTGGCTACCACCTACCGTGAAAAGCTGGGAGAGCAGGGGATCATCTTCTGCTCGTTCGGGGAAGCCATTCACGATCACCCGGAGCTGGTGAAGAAATATATCGGCACCGTGGTGCCCAGCAACGACAACTTTTTTGCGGCGCTGAACGCGGCGGTCGCCTCTGACGGCACCTTTATCTATGTGCCGAAAGGCGTGCGCTGCCCAATGGAGCTCTCCACCTATTTTCGCATCAACGCGGAAAAGACCGGCCAGTTCGAGCGCACCATTCTGGTGGCCGATGAAGGCAGCTACGTCAGCTATATCGAAGGCTGCTCGGCGCCGGTACGCGACAGCTATCAGCTGCACGCGGCGGTGGTGGAGGTGATCATCCACAAAGACGCGGAGGTGAAATACTCCACGGTGCAGAACTGGTTCCCGGGGGATAACAACACCGGCGGCATCCTTAACTTCGTCACCAAGCGCGCCCTGTGCGAAGGCGAAAACAGCAAGATGTCCTGGACCCAGTCGGAGACCGGCTCCGCCATTACCTGGAAATACCCGAGCTGTATTCTGCGCGGGGACAACTCCATCGGTGAGTTTTACTCCGTGGCGCTGACCAGCGGTCATCAGCAGGCCGATACCGGCACCAAGATGATCCACATTGGCAAAAATACCAAATCGACCATTATTTCGAAGGGCATCTCGGCCGGACACAGCCAGAACAGCTACCGTGGCCTGGTAAAAATCATGCCGACGGCGACCAACGCCCGTAACTTCACCCAGTGCGACTCGATGCTGATTGGCGCCGACTGCGGGGCCCATACCTTCCCGTATGTGGAGTGCCGCAACAACAGCGCCCAGCTGGAGCACGAGGCCACCACCTCGCGCATCGGGGAAGATCAGCTCTTCTACTGCCTGCAGCGCGGGATCAGTGAAGAAGATGCCATCTCTATGATTGTTAACGGCTTCTGTAAGGATGTGTTCTCTGAACTGCCGCTGGAGTTTGCCGTTGAAGCACAGAAGCTGCTGGCGATAAGCCTGGAACACAGCGTCGGTTAAGGATTAAGGAAAGCACATGTTAAGCATCAAAGATTTACAGGTCAGTGTGGAAGATAAAGCGATCCTGCGCGGGCTGAGCCTTGAGGTTCGCCCGGGGGAAGTGCATGCGATTATGGGGCCGAACGGCTCCGGCAAGAGCACGCTCTCCGCCACCCTGGCAGGTCGTGAAGATTACGAGGTCACCGGCGGTTCGGTGGCCTTTAAAGATAAAGATCTGCTGGAGCTGTCGCCGGAAGATCGCGCGGGGGAAGGCATCTTTATGGCCTTCCAGTATCCGGTGGAGATCCCGGGAGTCAGCAACCAGTTTTTCCTGCAGACCGCCCTGAACGCCGTGCGCAAATACCGCGGTAAGGACGAGCTGGACCGTTTCGACTTCCAGGATCTGATGGAAGAGAAAATCCAGCTGCTGAAAATGCCGGAAGATTTGCTCACCCGTTCGGTGAACGTCGGCTTCTCCGGTGGGGAGAAGAAGCGTAACGATATCCTGCAAATGGCGGTGCTGGAGCCGGAGCTGTGCATCCTGGATGAGACCGACTCCGGGCTGGACATCGACGCTCTGAAAATCGTGGCAGACGGTGTCAACGCTCTGCGCGACGGCAACCGCTCGTTTATTATCGTCACACACTATCAGCGTATTCTCGACTACATCAAGCCGGACTATGTACACGTCCTCTACCAGGGGCGCATTGTGAAATCCGGTGATTTCACGCTGGTCAAACAGCTGGAGGAGCAGGGCTATGGCTGGCTTACCGAACAGCAGTAACGCGCTGCAGCAGTGGCACCGCCTGTTTGAAGCGCAGGGCGGAGAGCGCTCTGAAGAGGCCCAGCAGCATCTGCAGCAGATGCTGCGCCTCGGGCTGCCGACGCGGAAACACGAAAACTGGAAATACACCCCGCTGGACGGGCTGCTGAACAGCCAGTTCGTCACCCGGCTGGCCGAGGTCAGCGCCGACCGGCGCGACGCGCTGAGCATGACCGTCGATGCGGTGCGGTTGGTCTTTGTCGACGGGCAGTTTATGCCAGATCTTAGCGACAGCAGCGAAGGGAGCGGCTTTGAGATCGTTATTAACGACGAGCGCCAGGAGCTGCCCGCGCCAATCCAGCCGGAGGTGTTCCTTCACCTTACCGAGAGCCTCTCCCGCTCGGTGACCCATATTCGCGTTAAGCGCAACCAGCGGCCTGCTAAGCCGTTGCTCCTGCTGCACATTACTCAGGGGCTTGAGGGCGGCGAAGAGGTCAACACGGCCCATTATCGTCACCATCTTTCGCTGGATCAGGGGGCGGAGGCGACCGTCATTGAGCAGTATGTGAGCCTTAACGAGACCCGGCACTTTACCGGCTCGCGCCTGACCATGAACGTGGCCGCCAACGCCCAGTTGCACCACATTAAGATGGCGTTCGAAAACCCGGTCAGCCACCACTTCGCCCATAACGATATTATTCTTGCTGCGGACGCGGCGGCGTACAGCCACAGCTTCCTGCTGGGCGACGCCGTGTTACGTCATAACACCAGCACCCGGCTCGACGGGGAAAACACCACCCTGCGCATGAACAGCCTGGCGATGCCGGTTAAATCCGAGGTGTGTGATACCCGCACCTGGCTTGAGCACAACAAAGGCTACTGCAACAGCCGCCAGCTGCATAAAACCATCGTCAGCGACAAAGGGCGCGCGGTCTTTAACGGCCTGATTAACGTGGCGCAACACGCCATCAAAACCGACGGGCAGATGACCAACAACAACCTGCTGCTGGGCCGCCTGGCCGAGGTGGACACCAAGCCGCAGCTGGAAATCTACGCCGATGACGTTAAATGTAGCCACGGCGCTACCATCGGGCGCATCGACGACGAGCAGATGTTCTACCTGCGTTCGCGCGGGATCGATAAACAAGCTGCCGAACAGATGATTATCTACGCCTTTGCCGCTGAACTCACAGAAGCCCTTGGCGACGAGGGGTTAAAACAGCAGGTGCTGGCCCGTATTGGCCAGCGTCTTGGAGGTACGGCATGAATTTTCCGGTAGAGAAAGTGCGGGCGGATTTTCCGGTCCTGACCCGTGAAGTGAACGGTCTGCCGCTCGCCTATCTCGACAGTGCCGCCAGCGCCCAGAAACCGGCGCAGGTGATCGATGCCGAAGCGGAGTTTTACCGCCACGGTTATGCGGCGGTACACCGGGGGATCCACACCCTGAGCGCCGAGGCGACCCAGCGCATGGAAAACGTGCGCAACCTGGCGGCGGCATTCCTCAATGCCCGCTCGCCGGAAGAGCTGGTCTTCGTGCGCGGCACCACCGAGGGGATCAACCTGGTGGCCAACAGCTGGGGCAGCGCGTCGGTCCAGGCGGGGGATAACATCATCATCACCCAGATGGAGCACCACGCCAATATCGTCCCCTGGCAGATGCTGTGCGAGCGGGTAGGGGCCGAGCTGCGGGTGATCCCGCTTAATCAGGACGGCACCCTGCAGCTGGAGCAGCTGGCAACGCTGCTTGATGCGCGTACCCGGCTGGTGGCTATCACCCATATTTCCAACGTGCTGGGCACCGAAAACCCGCTGGCGGAGATTATCGCCAAAGCCCATCAGGCGGGGGCAAAGGTGCTGGTGGACGGTGCCCAGGCGGTGATGCACCACGCGGTGGATGTCCAGGCGCTGGACTGCGATTTTTACGTCTTCTCTGGGCATAAGCTCTATGGCCCCACCGGGATTGGCGTGCTCTACGTAAAAGAAGATATCCTGCAGGCGATGCCGCCCTGGGAGGGCGGCGGGTCGATGATCGCCACCGTCAGCCTGAGCGAAGGCACCACCTATGCCAAAGCCCCGTGGCGCTTTGAGGCCGGTACGCCAAACACCGGCGGCATTATCGGCCTCGGGGCCGCCATCGAATACGTCACCGCCATCGGGCTGGAGGCGATTGCGGAGTATGAGCAGATGCTGATGCGCTACGCCCTGCAGGAGCTGGCGAGCGTGCCCGACCTGGCGCTGTATGGCCCGGCCGATCGCAAAGGGGTGATCGCCTTTAACCTCGGCAAGCATCATGCCTATGACGTGGGCAGCTTCCTCGATAATTACGGCGTGGCGGTCCGCACCGGACACCACTGCGCCATGCCGCTGATGGCCTTTTACCAAGTGCCGGCCATGTGTCGCGCATCGCTGGTTTTATATAACACAACAGAAGAGATCGACAGGCTGGTGGCAGGGCTGAAACGCATTCACCGTCTGTTAGGTTAACAGGGAGGCACTAATGGCCGCGTTGCCGGACAGAGACAAATTGCTGCGCAACTTTGAGCGTTGCGCAAACTGGGAAGAGAAGTATCTCTATATCATCGAGCTCGGACAGCGCCTGCCCGAGCTTAGCCCGGAAGCCCACACCGCAGAAAACGCCATTCAGGGCTGTCAGAGCCAGGTCTGGATCGTGATGCGCCAGAACGAGGCGGGGATCATCGAGCTGCAGGGCGACAGCGATGCCGCCATCGTGAAGGGGCTGATTGCGGTGGTCTTTATTCTTTATCAGCAGATGTCGCCCCAGGACATCGTCGCTTTTGACGTGCGCCCCTGGTTTGAAAAGATGGCGCTGACCCAGCACTTAACCCCCTCCCGCTCTCAGGGGCTGGAAGCGATGATCCGCGCGATTCGCTCCAAAGCCGCCAACATTAGCTAAACTATCAGGACAGCATTCATTCTGTTTCGCGAGGCGGTTCCCGCCTCGCTGGTTTTCAGCTTTCTGACATCCGGTCAGTGAATAAGGAATATCAGCATGAAGCGCGCGTCTCTCATTACACTTTTACTACTGGGCTCGCTGGGCATTGTTAATAATGCCAGCGCAATGGATTATCCGTTACCCCCGCCGGGTAGCCGGTTAATTGGGCAAAATCAGACTTACACCATTCAGGAAGGCGATAAAAATTTGCAGGCCATTGCCCGCCGATTTAATACCGCTGCGCACTTAATTCTCGAAACCAATAACACCATCGCGCCGGTCTATCCCGCACCGGGAACGGTAATTACCATCCCATCGCAAATGCTGCTGCCGGATACGCCGCGCGAAGGCATTGTGGTTAATCTGGCGGAGCTGCGGCTCTATTATTTCCCGCCGGGAGAGAACAGCGTGCAAGTTTATCCCCTGGGGATTGGCCAACTGGGGCTGGATACGCCGGTCACCACTACCCGCATCAGCCAGAAAATCCCCAATCCGACCTGGACGCCCACAGCGGGCATCAGAGCCCGCTCGCTGGAGAAAGGCATCAAACTGCCCCCGGTGGTACCAGCAGGGCCAAATAACCCGCTGGGGCGCTTTGCGTTGCGTCTGGGCGTGGGTAACGGCGAATACCTGATTCATGGTACCAGCGCGCCGGACAGCGTCGGGCTGCGCGTCAGTTCCGGCTGCATGCGTATGAACGCCCCTGATATCAAAGCGCTCTTTGAGCAGGTGCGGGTCGGTACGCGTGTGCAGATTATCAATGAGCCGGTGAAATACGCCGTCGAGCCGGACGGCAAGCGTTATGTGGAGGTCCATCGTCCGCTGGCGGCAGCAGAGGAGGAGAATCCGCAGATCCTGCCGATTTCGCAGTCCGCTGGCTTTACGGCGTTTGTCTCCCAGAGCGGTAGCGATAAGACGCTGGTCGATAAGGCGTTGTCGCGTCGGTCAGGTGTTCCGGTTGTGGTCTCTGCGGGCGTAGAGCCATCCACAAGCCGTTCCGTGCAGTCGGCGCAGAATCAGCGCGTGCAGGTAGCGGAAGAGGGTGAGGAGCAGGCTATGTAGCAGGGCAAATGAAGGGCAAAAAAAATGGCGCACAATGTGCGCCATTTTATTAACACAGGTACTATTACTTACGGTATTTAGTAGCCTGGTTGTCCAGACGCTGGTTAGCGCGAGCTGCGTCGTCTTTAGCAGCCTGAACGTCGGAACGCATTGCGTTCACGTCGTTGCTCAGCTGGT
>Ga0153917_1000444_pt1 | contig 27527 bp, 29 predicted proteins | sample TSFL001MetaG_FD_104695 | JGI IMG/M metagenome (GOLD analysis project Ga0153917, IMG submission 104695) | Attine ant fungus gardens microbial communities from Florida, USA - TSFL001 MetaG | ecosystem: Host-associated > Fungi > Mycelium > Unclassified | place: USA: Florida, Paynes Creek Historic... | reverse complement strand
GGGCGATTTCCAGCGGCAGTTCCTCGCCGTCGATCGTGTAGCGCAGCGAGGCCATGGTCTCGTCGAAGAGGCGGTTCCAGGCGGCAGCGCCGGTCATCGACTTTTCGAGGAAGAGCTGCTCGGTCCTGTCGTCGAGCTGGTAGGGCTTGTCCTTGCGCAGGTCCTCGATCCACGGGCGGTAATGCGCGGCGAGGGCGTCTTTCGTCAGTGCCGCCTCGATGCGCTCGTTTTCTATCCTGTTGAGTTCAAGGGAGAAAAACAGGAGATGCGCGCCGAGGTCGGTGAGCTTGGCCTGTACGTCGCCATAGAACTTGCCGTTCGCCGGCTCGGTCGTGTTGGTGAAATAGGTGAGGCCGGCAAAGGAGATCAGGCGGCCCATCACGTCTTCCAACGCTTCGAATTCGCGCACGGCCGCGCCGATGCCCTCGTCGCCCGTCTTTTCCGTCGCGGCATCGAGCTTGCCCTTCCACTTCGCCTCGAAGGCGAGCGAATCCGCCTCGGCCTTCTGCATGTCGGCCTTGAATTCGGGCGAGGCCGGCGCGGGGTAGAGGTCGGTAAGGTTCCAGCCGGGCAGGTCGCCCAGCTCGGCGCCGGCTGCGGCCTCCGCGGTCGCGAAATCGATCCGGGGTTCAAGGAAAGTGCGCTTCATCGATGTCTCTCTTCCTGATGGGCAGGTCGGGTTCATTGCTTGCGTCGGCGTTGGTTAAAATGCAAGCCTTTCTCAAAACGGCATGTTCAACCCTTTCTGCCATGGTCCGCTGGTATCCAGTTCCCCAGGGCGTGCATGACGCGCGCCTTCGGCAAGGAGGTTCCAGTGACGGCCCATATTCTTGTCATCGATGACGATCCTGTCCAGCGCAGGCTCCTGAAGAACATGATCGAGCGCTCCGGTCATATCTGCCATATGGCGGAAAACGGCCGCGCGGGCCTCGATCTGCTCGATCGCAAGGGCGGTCTGATCAATGTGATCCTGCTCGACCTGATGATGCCGGAAATGAACGGTTCGGCCTTCCTCGACGCGCTCGCCGAGCGCGAGAACACCATTCCGGTGATCGTGCAGACGGGGCAGGGCGGCATCGAGACGGTGGTCTCGGCCATGCGCGCCGGCGCCTTCGATTTCGTCGTCAAGCCGGTCTCGCCGGAGCGGCTGAACGTCGCCGTCGGCAATGCGCTGAAGGTCGACCAGCGGGAAGGGCGCGGGCGTGCCGGGCGGCGCGGCCGCTCCGAAGCCGTGCAGTTCGACGATATCGTCTCGGCGAGTTCCGAGATGCTGCGCGTGATCGAACTCGGCCGCCGCGCGGCGCAGTCCAACATTCCCGTCGTGCTGGAAGGCGAGTCGGGCGTCGGCAAGGAAATGGTGGCGCGCGCCATCCAGGCGGGAAGCGACCGGGCGCACAAGCCCTTCGTCACCGTCAATTGCGGCGCCATTCCGCACAATCTGGTCGAGAGCATCCTGTTCGGCCATGAGAAGGGCGCCTTCACCGGCGCGACGGAGCGCCATACCGGCAAATTCATGGAGGCCGACGGCGGCACGCTGTTCCTCGACGAGATCGGCGACCTGCCGCTCGAGGTGCAGGTGAAGCTGCTGCGCGCCGTGCAGCAGGGCGAGATCGAGACGATCGGCGCACGCTTCCCGCAGAAGGTCAATGTCCGCCTCATCTCGGCGACCAACCGCGACCTCATCAACGAGGTGCGCGAGGGGCGCTTCCGCGAGGACCTCTACTACCGCCTCAACGTCTTCCCGATCACCATTCCGGCGCTGCGCCGGCGCAAGGAGGACATCCCGGTCCTGGTGCGCGCCTTCGTGCAGCGCTTCGCCGGGGAGCAAAAGCTCGCCCGCCCGCTCGCCGTCTCGGCCGGCGCGCTGGCGCTGCTGACCGCCTATGACTGGCCGGGCAATATCCGCCAGCTCGAAAACGCCATCTTCCGGGCCGTGGTGCTCTCCGAAGGGGCGGAGCTGACGGCGTCCGATTTCCCGCAGATCGCCGCGCAGGTGCCGGGCTACGGCCTTGCCGAAAGCGGCGCCGCGACCTGGGACACGACGGCCTTCCGCGCGCCGGAGCCGTCGGCCGAGAGCCATCTGCCGAGCGTCTATCCGGACTTCCGCCCGAACGAATCAGTCGATGCCGACGTGCCGGACAATGCGATCTCGAGCGTCGACAAGGGCGGCCATGTGCGCAAGCTGGCCGATGTGGAGGAGGAACTGATCCGCTTCGCCCTGAAATTCTATCATGGCCAGATGAGCCAGGTTGCCCGAAAATTAGGCATCGGCCGCTCGACTCTCTACCGCAAATTGAAGGATTACGGGATCGACCCCGACGATCCGATGAAGGAAGCTGCGTAAAACCCCTTGGAATCCCGGCCACTTGGGATTTCTCGATTGCCGTTTATTCCCTGTTAGTGGATTGTTCACTATAACGGGTGCGCGATGACGAGTGTGGCGGATTTGCCATGCTCTCACCGCAATTGGCAGTCATCTGGGGCAACGGACGTTCGTTGTCCTTCGGACGGGGAAAGAGTTGGCAAATTTGTTCGCATCGATGAAGCGCCCGGGGACGACCCTGGGCAGCCTCTGCAAGACAGTGTTGCAAAAGCTGCCCAAGGCTGTGACCACGGCCGTGCTCTCTGCTGCCCTCATCCTGCCCGCCGCCATTCCCGCGACCGTCCAGGCCGAGAGCGGCAGCCGCACGCTCAAGCTCTATTTCATCCATACCAAGGAAAAGGCCGAGATCACCTTCAAGCGCAACGGCCGCTATGACCAGCGTGGCCTGAAGCAGCTGAACGAGTTCCTGCGCGACTGGCGCCGCAACGAGCCGACGAAGATGGATCCCCGCCTCTTCGACCTCGTGTGGGAAGTCTACCAGAAGGTCGGCGCCACCGGTTACATCAACGTCGTCTCCGCCTATCGCTCGCCGGCCACCAACGGCATGCTGCGCTCGCGCACCAAGGGTGTCGCCAAGAAGAGCCAGCACATGCTCGGCAAGGCGATGGACTTCTACATTCCGGGCGTGAAGCTCGCGACGCTGCGCGCCACGGCCATGAAATTCCAGGTCGGCGGCGTCGGCTACTATCCGACCTCCGGCTCGCCCTTCGTCCATCTCGACGTCGGCGGCGTGCGCGCCTGGCCGCGCATGAGCCGCCAGGAACTCGTCAGCCTGTTCCCCGACGGCAAGACCATGCATGTGCCGACGGACGGCAAGCCGCTGCCGGGCTACCAGCAGGCGGTCGCCGACTACAAGCGCCGCGTCGGCTCGGATGCCATCCAGGTCGCCGGCGGCGGCTCCAAGCCTTCGGCCTCCAAGCGCAAGGGCGGCTTCCTCGCCAACCTCTTCGGCGGAGGCGGCGACGAGGATGAAGAACCCGAAATGATTGCCAGCAGCGCGGCGATCGCCGACGACTTCGACGAGGGCGGCTCCGGCCGTCCGGCGGCGAAGGCCGTGCAGGAGGCGCAGCCCGCCGCGGCCGAAGCGGAGACGGAGCTTGCCTTCAACGCGCCCGTTCCCGGCAGCCGCCCGGCCTTCAAGGCGGCCGAGACGAGCGAGCTTGCGCTTGTCGCGCCACCGACGAGCGGTGCCGTCGCTGCGCTCGAAGCGGCGACGACCGAAGAGCAGACGCCTGAATACGAAGACCTTGCCGCCTACAAGATCCCGCTTCCCGTCATGCTCGGCGCGCGCGGCCAGGCCGGCGATGCCCAGCCGGGCGACGTGATGACCGCCGAAGCGGCGGCCGAGGACGGCGAGGAGCTGGCCATGGTGCCTGTGCCGGGCCTGCGCCCGCAGGTCGAGCTGGACAAGACGCAGACGGCGCTGATGGCGGCCGCGGAAGCGGACGTCGCCCTGCCGACGACTGCCGATCGCTCCGGCCTTGCCGCGCTCGCCGATCCGGCGACGGGCGGCGGCGACAATGCGCCGGTCGAGATGGCCGCGCTGATGTCGACGAATGGCGGCGCGACCCGCTCGCTTTCCGGCGCCGACGCCTTCGACGCCAAGACGGCGGAAGAGGTGCCGGCCAAGGGTGGCCGTCCGAAGAAGAAGGACGCCGATGCCGCCAGCCGCGGTGCGATCCGCACCGAGCCGAAGCTGTCGCAGAAGATCCTGTCGCAATGGGCGCTGACCCAGGGCCGTGTCGCGACACTGTCCAAGCCGGTCAAGGCGCCGCGCTTCGTCAGCCGCACGCTGCGCGCCGCGCCGACCACCGTCTACATGGCCGGCTTCCAGTCGGAAGGCCACTCGGTCGACGCTGGCCGCTTCAGCGGCAATGCGGTGAACTTCATGGAAGTCCGCAAGTTCGAGAGCGCCGAGAACTGAGCGGCAAGACATAGCCAACAAAAAACCCGCCGGAGCGATCCGGCGGGTTTTTTATTGGCCTTGCGGGAGGCTTATTCGGCGTCCGGCGGCAGCTCGACCATGCCGAGGGCCTGGAGATAGGTGTCGAGGATCGCTTCCTGCTCCATGCGTTCGTCCTTGTCCTGCTTGCGGATCTGGATGACCTTGCGCAGGATCTTGGTGTCGAAGCCGACGCCCTTGGCTTCGCCGTAGACGTCCTTGATGTCGTCGGCGATGGTTTTCTTTTCTTCCTCGAGCCGCTCGATGCGTTCGATGAACGCGCGAAGCTGGTCGCGTGCGACGCCGTGGGCATCCGACATGGTCTTCTCCTTGGATGGGCTGGTAGAAATTCGAAGGTGCCGTGACTTGCCGCGAACTTCCGGCAAGATCAAGACCAATCGTGCGCCGCCTGCGGATTTTCGCGCGGCGAAGGCGTCATTCCTTCGGGCGGCTGACCTCGAAGGCGGCCTTCTGCGCGTCGGTCGCCTCGCGCTGGTAGCGCGCGCGCCATTCCTCGTAGGGCATGCCGTAGATGATCTCGCGGGAGGCTTCCTTGTCGAGTGGTACGCCCGCCTCGTTGGCGGCGTCGCGGTACCAGTTGGACAGGCAGTTGCGGCAGAAGCCGGCAAGGTTCATCAGGTCGATGTTCTGCACGTCGGTGCGCTCGCGCAGATGCCGCACGAGGCGCCGGAAGGCGGCGGCCTCGAATTCGGTCTGCTGTTCCTTGCTGAGGTCGGTCATCGTCTCTGTCTCAATAGGGTCCGGTGCGGGACGGGTGTATCTCGTATGTGTGCAGGCTTTCGTCGGCATTCAAGCGCGAGAAGACCGGGGCCAGCCGGTCGACCCAGCGGGCGATGCCGGCTTCGTCGCCGATCTCGTCCTGGCGGATCTCGATGAGCGCGTGGGCAATGCCGGGCTTCATGCAGTGGCGGAACATGGTGTCGCCGCGCAGCGCCCCGTCATAGGGCTCGTTGTCGCCGACGACGACGTCGCCGGGCGCTTCCAGCGCGGCGAGCAGCGGGCGCACCGCGCGGGGGTCGCTGTCCCACAGCACCGTCACCTGCCAGGGGCGGGGAACGCCCTTCCAAGCCGGCGTGAAGGAATGCATGGACAGGACGAGCGGCGCCTTGCCCGTCTTGTCCGCAACGGCGGCGATCGTGCGGGACACGGCATCGTGATAGGGGCGGTGGAAGGTTTCCAGCCGGTATTGCCATTCTTCGGGCGTGATCGGATGATTGCCTGGAATGATCGCGCCGTCGGAGATACGCATGACGAGCGTCGGGTCGTCCTCGCCCCGGTTGGGGTCGATGAGAAGGCGGGAAAAGCGGCTCATGACCACCGGCGCGTTCAGCCGGGCATTGAGGCCGCGCACCACCCCTTCGACGCCGATATCGTAGGCGATGTGACGCTCGAAGGCGCTTTCCGGCAGGCCGAGGCGGCCATAGCGTTCGGGCAGGCGGTTGGTGGCATGGTCCGCCAGGATGACCAGCCCGAGGGCCAGGTCGCCGTCGATGATCTCGAAAGGGGGGAGGTCCTGCATGCTTTTGCCGTCCGTCTGCCGCGCCGCGCGAGTGATCGCATGGGGCGATCCGCCCCGCAACCCGCAATGCCTGGTGTTTCGGAAAGATTCCTTCGCTTTTCGTGACGATGTAATCGATTAGAGCCGCGTTGACATTCCTGCCCCGTCGTCGCAAGAAAGCGCATATTCAAATCAACGGAGTTCCATTGGAAGCCGTGAGAGCCAATAGCCATCGCCCGACTTTCCTGAAAGCCAGCGGCCTTCTCCAGGCCGGCCTCTTCCTTTTCGCGGGTTTCCTCGCGCTGTCCGTGCCGGAGGAGGCGAGAGCCGATTTCCGCGTCTGCAACGGCACGCAGAACCTCGTCGGCGTCGCGATCGGTTATCGCGCCAAGGAAGGCTGGATCACCGAGGGCTGGTGGCAGGTCCCCGCGACGACCTGCGCCACGCTGATCGAGGGCGAGCTGCAGTCGCGCTACTATTACCTCTATGCCGAAGACGCCGCCCGCGGCGGCCGCTGGACCGGTGACGTCAACATGTGCGTGGCCGAGAACGAGTTCAAGATCACCGGCGTGCAGGACTGCTTTGCCCGCGGTTTCCAGCGCATGGGCTTCAAGGAATATGACACGGGGCGGCAGGGAAGCTGGATGGTACAGCTTTCCGATACGCCAGGGACGCAGGAAAGCCAGAACTGATGAGACGGAACAGAAAAGTCAAAATCCTCGCCACGCTCGGACCGGCATCGTCTGACGAGCAGATGATCCAGAAGCTGCACGAGGCGGGAGCAGACCTGTTCCGCATCAACATGAGCCATGCCAGCCATGACGTGATGCGCACGCTGATCAGCCGCATCCGCGCCGTGGAGGCCCGCTGCGGCCGCCCGATCGGCATCCTCGCCGACCTGCAGGGCCCGAAGCTGCGCGTCGGCAAGTTCGCCAACGGCTCGGAAGAGCTGAAGCCCGGCCAGACCTTCACGCTCGACAACAAGGACGTGCCCGGCGACAGCACCCGCGTGTTCCTGCCGCATCCGGAAATCCTCGAGGCGGTCAAGCCCGGCCATCGCCTGCTGATCGACGACGGCAAGCTGCATCTGCGCGCCGAGAGCGCCGACGGCAAGTCGATCGTCTGCACGGTCGTCTCCGGCACCAAGATCTCCGACCGCAAGGGCGTCAGCCTGCCCGACACGCTGCTCGGCGTCGGCGCGCTGACGGAGAAGGACCGCGTCGACCTCGACGCCGTTCTGGCGACCGGTAGCGTCGACTGGGTGGCGCTCTCCTTCATTCAGCGCCCGGAAGACCTTGCCGAGGTGCGCAAGGTCGCGCGCGGCCGCGTCGGCCTGATGTCGAAGATCGAAAAGCCCCAGGCCGTCGAGCGCATCGACGAGATCATCGAGCTTTCCGACGCCCTGATGGTCGCCCGCGGCGACCTCGGCGTGGAAATGCCGCTGGAGGCCGTCCCCGGCATCCAGAAGCAACTCATCCGTGCCTGCCGCCGCGCCGGCAAGCCGGTGGTCGTCGCCACGCAGATGCTGGAATCGATGATTTCCGCGCCGGTCCCGACCCGCGCTGAGGTCTCCGACGTCGCGACCGCCGTCTTCGAGGGCGCGGACGCCGTCATGCTGTCGGCCGAATCGGCGTCCGGCGCCTATCCGGTCGAGGCCGTCTCCACCATGGCGTCCATCGCCAGCACGGTCGAGCGTGACCCGCACTACCCCGGTATCATCTACGCCCAGCGTTCGACGCCGGAAGCGACCGGCGCCGACGCCATCTCGCTTGCCGCCCGCCAGATCGCCGAGACGCTGAAGCTGTCGGCCATCGTCTGTTACACCTCGTCGGGTGCGACGGGCCTGCGCACGGCCCGCGAGCGGCCGGACGTGCCGGTGCTGGCGCTCTCGCCGGTCATCGAGACGGCGCGCCGCCTCTCGGTCGTCTGGGGCCTGCACTGCGTCGTCACGGGCGATGCGGAAGACCTCGACGACATGGTGAACCGCGCCTGCCGCATTGTCGTCAGCGAGGAGTTCGGCAAGCCGGGCGATCGCATCATCATCTCGGCCGGCGTCCCGCTCGGCACGCCCGGCGCGACGAACATGCTGCGCATCGCCTATATCGCCGCGGATGGCGTCAGCGGCGTCTGAGGGGCTTTCCCGGAATGATTTGGGAGAGGCGGGCTTCGGCCCGCCTTTTTCGTTTCAGGCGGTCGGAGACGACTGTTCAGGTGCGCTGGCCGGTGAGCTTCTCGGAAAGGTCGCCGTATTCCTTCTGGGCATCCCGCTCGGCGGGATAAACGTCGAGGAATTTTTCCCAAGCCTTCAGGGAGAGCTCGTCGCGCCCGGTCTGGGCCATGATGGCGGCCATGCCGGCGAGGGCGCCGAAGTGGCGCGGTTCGATCTTCAGCACCTGGTTGAGATCGGACATGGACTTGCGATAGTTGCCCATCTTGAAATGCAGCGCCGCGCGGCGGTTCCAGCCCTCGACATAGTCGGGGCGCAGGCGAATCGCCTCGTCGAGATAGTCGAGCGCCGCAGCGTTCTTGTCCTCGTCGACGGCCTTGTCGGTCCATTGCATCAGGAGATTGATGGTGGCGCTGCCGGAATCCTGCCATTCCCTGCGGATCTGGTTGGCGATCCCCTTGGCGGCGTCCGGATTTGCCTCGCGTTTCAGGGCGTCGAAGAGCTTGTCGAGACGCTGGGCCTGCGTGGCGAAGGCGGTGGACGACGGGTCCACGGAGGCCTTGTCCGCCTGTTGCGCAAGGGCATCGGCCGGCGCGGAGGCGACGAGGGAGAGGGAAAGATAAAGTGCAGCAAGCATGAAAAAGCGCATGGCGGTTATGGTAAACCGCCATGGCCCAACTTCAAGTCGATATTTGTCGATCAACGCTTCCCGCAAGGCGGAAAGGCGACCACGACGCCCGATCAGCCCTGACGAGCCTTGAAGCGCGGGTTCTGCTTGTTGATGATGTAAACACGGCCCTTGCGGCGAACAAGGCGGTTCTCGCGGTGGCGAGCCTTGAGCGACTTGAGCGAATTCTTGATCTTCATTTTTCTGATCCGCGTATTGCAGGGCGACTCGAGTTCGCCGGATTTCCTCAATCAAAAACGCGCCGTTTCGGGCGCGCTTTCAGGTTGGCAGGCATGTAACCCGTGACATTTGCGCTGTCAACCGTGGCCGGCGGGTTTTCCGTGGAACTATGCCGGTTTTCCAGCCCCCGGCACGGCTTTTCAGCCGATAATCTGCGTCACATGCCCCATCTTGCGGCCGGGACGGGCCTCCGTCTTGCCGTAGAGATGGACCAGCACATCGGGCTTGGCGAGCCAGGCGGGAACGTCGTTGATGTCGGCGCCGATGAGGTTCTGCATCACGCAGTCCGAGTGGCGGCGCGGGTCGCCCAGCGTGTGGCCGGCGACGGCGCGGATGTGCTGCTCGAACTGCGAGACCACGCAGGCCGCCTCCGTCCAGTGGCCGGAATTGTGCACGCGCGGGGCGATCTCGTTGGCGACGAGGCCGCCATCGGGCAGCACGAAGAACTCGACGCCGATGACGCCGACATAGGCGAGGTGGTCGAGAAGGGCGCGCGCGGCCTTGCGCGCCTGGTCCGCCGTCGCCTCGCTGACGCGGGCGGGCAGGGTCGAGGTGTGCAGGATGCCGTTGCGGTGGACGTTCTCCGCCGGGTCGTAGCAGGCGATGGTGCCTTCGCCGTCGCGGGCGGCGATGATCGAGATCTCCCGCTCGAAGGGGATGAGGCTTTCCAAGATCAGCGGCACGCCGCCGAGCGCCTCGAAGGCGCCCTCGCGGCTTTCGGCCGGCGAACGGAACAGGCGCTGGCCCTTGCCGTCATAGCCGAGCCGGCGCGTCTTGAGCACGCCGACGCCGCCGAAGCTGTCGAGCGCGGCCTCGAGGTCGGCCTGGCTGTCGACGGCGGCGAAATCGGCGGTGAGGATGCCGCAATCGCGGATGAAGCTCTTCTCCACCAGCCGGTCCTGCGAGACTTCCAGCGCGCGCGGCGGCGGGAAGACCGGAACGGAGGCGGCGAGTGCGGCGGCGGCGGCGACGGGCACGTTCTCGAATTCGTAGGTCACGACATCCGAGAGGCGGGCGAGCTCGGCGAGCGCGTCCGGATCGTCATAGGCCGCGACGATCTGGGCATTGGCGACCTGTGCGGCCGGACAATCGGCCTGCGGCTCCAGGATGACGGTGTTGAGGTTGAGGCGGGCGGCCGCCATGGCCAGCATGCGGCCGAGCTGGCCGCCGCCGATGATGCCGACGGTGCGCGCGCTCATAGGGGGCCGTCCACGGGATATTCGGCGACCGCGCTGGACTGGTTCTCGCGCCATTCGTCGAGCCTGTGGGCGAGCTCGGGATCGCTGAGGGCCAGAACGGCGGCCGCGAGCAGCGCGGCGTTCACCGCGCCCGCCTTGCCGATCGCGAGCGTGCCGACGGGAATGCCGGCCGGCATCTGCACGATGGAAAGCAGGCTGTCCTGGCCGGACAGCGCCTTGGACTGGACCGGAACGCCGAAGACCGGAAGCGGCGTCATCGCGGCCGCCATGCCGGGCAGGTGGGCCGCCCCGCCGGCGCCGGCGACGATGACCTTGAAGCCCTCCGCCTTCGCCCCGCGGGCGAAGCTGTAGAGCCGGTCGGGCGTGCGGTGCGCCGAAATGATGCGGGCCTCGTAATCGACGCCGAGCGCATCGAGCGTGTCGGCGGCGTTCTTCATCGTCTCCCAGTCGGACTGGCTTCCCATGATGATGGCGACGGGGGGCGTTTCTGTGGTGTCCAAGGCGTCTCGTCCGTTCAGGCGATGATGTCGGGAATGATCTGGTCTTCCAGCTTGGAAATCTTGTCCTTGAGGATCAGTTTCTTCTTCTTCATCCGCTGGATTCTGAGGGCTTCGCAGCCGGTCTGGATCATGGCGTTGATCGCGGTGTCGTAGTCTTCGTGTTCCTGGCGCAGCCGTGCAACGGCAAGCCGCAATTCAGCCTGTTCCTGGTCTGCCATGCTATTCGTTCCCCTCGGCGGAGAGGGCGGACCGACCGCCCTCCTCCAGTCTCAACAAAGGCTGCTCCTACCACGAAAGCCCTGGTAACGGGAAGTTATCCCTTGCCACGTTTTCGCCTTCGACAAATGAAAAATGACATGGCACACTGACTTTGTTGCAACCTGGATCATCCGGCACGCAAGTGACCGGGTGCAAGCAAAAGGAAGGAACTGTCACATGACGATTGAGGCTCATCTGGCCACGCTCGAAAAGAAGCACGTTGCTCTGGAGGAAGAGCTGCATGCTGCAATGAATCGCCCCTCCGCAGAGGATCAGGCGATTGCGGACCTGAAGCGTCGCAAGCTGCGCATCAAGGATGAGATTGAGCGTCTTCGCTCTTCCACCCACTGAAAAGACAGGGATTTTTCCAAAGTTACAAAGGAGTGAGGGTCGCGTAGAGATTGGTCTGTATGGGAAGACCCGGGCTTGAACCCGTTTCGCGAAACCGCCCTTCAAAGACGAATTTTCAGATGTCGTGACGCCCTGGCCCGTTCGAAAGACGCGCCGGGGCGTTTTGTTTCAGGATGGGACGGGTGGCTCACGACCAGAACTGGTCGAGCCAGAGATTGAGCCTGTCGAAGCCCTTCGCATTGATGGCGTAGATGCGCTTCGTGCCCTCGGCCTTCACGCTGACGAGGTTGGAATCGAGCAGGGCCTTCAAGTGCTGGGAGACCGCGGGGCGGCTGATCGGCAGGCCTTCGGAGAGTTCGTTGACCGTGCGCGGCGCGCGTCGGAGTTCCTCCAGCAGGAACCTGCGGTTGGGATCGGCAATCGCAGCAAAGGGATCCGGGTGCGCCATGGCCGAAAGCTATGGCAAAGCAGCATTTCCGGCAAGCAAATTGTGCAGTGCCGAAAAGCCTCTCAGGCGAAGGCGGCTGCCCCGTCATAGACGAGTTTCAGGCCGGCGATGAGGGCCATGGCATACATGAAGGGATAGAAGACATCCGGCTTCATGCGCTTGACGACGAAGCCGCCGCAGGCCGTCGCCGCGATGGCGAGGGGAACGAGGGTTGCGGAGATCGTCAGGTTCTCGGTATCGAGCTGGCCGAGGGCGAAATAGGGGCCGAGCTTGATGAAATTGAGGATGGCGAAGAAGCGCACGCCAGCGCCGGTATATTCGCGCGGCGGCAGCTTCAGCGGCAGGCCGTAGACCTGGAAGGGCGCGCCCCCCGCATGGGCGACGAAGCTGCCATAGCCGGAAAGCGTGCCGAGGAAGGCCGCCGGGACCAGCCGGTGCGGCTTCGCGGCGATGACGTAGCCGTGCCGGGCGCGCCAGCTGTTGTAGAAATAGCGAGCGACGAAGAGCACGGTAATGAGGCCGATGATGAGGCGCAGCGCATCGCGCGGCACATAGGCCGAGGTCGCCCAGCCGATGGCGATGCCGAAAAGCGCGCCGGGCAGCATCATCTTCAGGAGCGTGCGGTCGTTGTGCCGGCGCCAGATATAGAGCGACACGCAATCCATCACGACGAGGATCGGCAGGAGGATGGCGGCGGCCTGCACCGGCGGCACGGCCATGGCCAGCAGCGGCACGCCCATCAGGGCAAGCGCCTCGCCCATGCCGCCCTTGGTGAGTCCGACGAGCAGGACTGCGGGGATGGCGGCATAATAGATGGCGGGGTCGATGGGCATGGAAGGCGATTGATCCTCTTCGTCCTTCCGTCTATCCGCTTTGATCTGTTATGACGAGCCCCGAACATCTCAATCCGAGGGAAGTGCCCATCCATGTCCGACGTCGAAACCCGCTGCCGCCTTGTGCTGATCCTACCCGAGGGGGAAGAGCTTTCCGCGCGGGCCGCCATGCTGGAGGGCGCGCTGAAGGGCGGTGACGTCGCTTCCGTGATCCTGCCGCAATACGCCCTCGACGACGGCCAGTTCCAGAAGCATGCCGAAGTGCTGGTATCGATCGTCCAGAAGGCGGGCGCGGCCGCGCTCGTTGCCGGCGATACGCGCGTCGCGGGCCGGGCCAAGGCCGACGGCATCCATGTGACGGGCGGGCTGGAAGAACTCGGCGAGACGGTGCAGAAATTCACCCCGCGCCTCATCGTCGGCGGCGGAAACGCCACGGACCGGCACAAGGCGCTGGAGATCGGCGAGGTGCAGCCGGACTATATCTTCTTCGGCAAGATCGGCGGCGACATCAAGCCGGAGGCCCATCCGAAGAACCTCGCGCTTGCCGAATGGTGGGCCTCGATGGTGGAGATTCCCTGCATCGTGCTCGGCGGCACGGATCCGCAGTCGGCGCTCGCCGTTGCGGAGAGCGGGGCCGAATTCGTGGCGCTCGACAAGGCGGTCTTTGCCGATCCCCCGCAGGCGCCGCATGTCGTTGCGGCCGTGAACGCGCTGCTTGACGAAAAAGCGCCACGGTTTGGGGAATAGTAGGCGCTCATGATCAGGGCCGTTTTCTCGCACGCTTGCCGCATCGCGCCTCTGGCGCTTCTCGCCACGGTTGCCCTTGCGGCCGTGCCCGCTGCCGCGGAAACGGCGAAGAAGGGCCCCGCCGTCACCGCCGGCGAGGCGGATGCGAAGGCCAAGGATGCCCAGCAGCCAGCCGCCACATTCGAAAAGCCGGCGGACGGGGACAAGCCCGCCGACGGGCCGTCGAGCGGCCTGACGGTGCTCGACCGCATGGGCGCGGACCTGCCGGACCTGCCGGCGGAAAAGCCCTTCACCGGAAAGGTCGACGAGGCTTACGGCGCCTTCCAGCGCGGGCGCTACCTGACGGCGATGGACCTTGCCCTGCCGCGCGCGCAGCTCGGCGATCCGTCCGCCCAGACGCTCGTGGCGGAAATCCTCGACCGCGGCCTCGGCGTGAAGCGGGACCGCGACCAGGCGATGTTCTGGTACCAGCAGGCGGCGAACGGCGGCGACCCGACCGGCATGTTCAAATATGCCGTGCTGCTGATGGAGCGCTCGCGCTCCAAGGATGATCGCAAGAAGGCCGACGAGCTGATGAAGAAATCGGCCGAGCTCGGCAACCCTTCGGCGCAGTTCAACTATGCGCAGGTGCTGGTGGCCGACAGCCCCGGCGAGAAGGGGCTGCGCGAGGCGCTGCCCTATTACGAGAAATCCGCCGAGCAGGGCATTGCCGACGCGCAATATGCGCTCTCGCAGATCTACGCCAACATTCCCGACCTGCCGGAGGCGAAACGCAAGCGGGCGCGCGAATGGCTTCTGCGCGCCGCCCGCGCCGGCTTCGACACCGCCCAGCTCGATCTCGGCATGTGGCTGGTGAACGGCACGGCGGGCGAGCGCGATTACGACGCCGGCTTCAACTGGCTGAAACGGGCGGCCGAAGGCGGCAATGCCGTCGCCCAGAGCAAGCTCGCCCAGCTCTATATCCACGGCATCGGCACCAAGTCCGATCCGGTGGAGGCGGCGAAATGGTTCGTGCTGGCACGCCGCGCCGGGCTCAACGATCCCTCGCTGGAGGATTTCTATCTCGGGCTGAACGACCAGCAGCAGAAGGCGGCGGTCGACGCGGCGAACAAGTACCGCTCGGGCTCCTGAAACGGCTGCCGTTTACCCTGTTGCACGACGCGAGACCCTGCATTGCGTCGCTTGCACGCGGCTAAGGCTTGAAACTTCGGGGGATTTGTGGTCTTGAGGCGCATCCCGGTCCCGGTGCGCTTCCCGCGCCGCGGCTTTTGCCGTCTCCGAAGCGCCGGACATTCCCGAAGGACTTTAGTTCATGGCTCGTTCAGCTCTTCTCAACGTCATGGTTCAGGCCGCCTTCAAGGCCGGCAAGTCGCTCGCGCGCGATTTCGGCGAAGTGCAGAACCTTCAGGTCTCGCTCAAGGGGCCCGGCGACTACGTCTCGCAGGCCGACCGCAAGGCCGAGAAGCTGATCCGCGAGGAGCTGATGAAGGCCCGGCCGACCTACGGCTTCCTCGGCGAGGAATCCGAGGAGATCGTCGGCACGGACGGCGCGCATCGCTGGATCGTCGATCCGCTCGACGGCACGACCAACTTCCTGCACGGCATTCCGTGCTTCGCCATCTCCATCGCGCTCGAGCGCAACGGCGAGATCGTCGCGGCCGTGGTGCTGAACCCGGCGACGGACGAGCTCTTCACCGCCGAGCGCGGCGGCGGGGCCTTCCTCAACGATCGCCGCCTGCGCGTCGCCGCGCGCAAGAACCTTTCCGACGCGGTCATCGGCTGCGGCGTGCCGCATCTCGGCCGGGGCAACCACGGCAAGTTCCTCATCGAGCTTCGCCATGTCATGGGGGAAGTGGCCGGCATGCGCCGCCTCGGCTCCGCCTCGCTCGACCTTGCCTATGTCGCGGCCGGCCGCTTCGACGGCTTCTGGGAACGCGACCTCTCGGCCTGGGACATCGCGGCCGGCATTCTGCTGATTCGCGAGGCGGGCGGCTATGCGACGGATCTGGAGGGCGGCAACGCCATGCTGGACAACGGCACGATCATCGCCGGCAACGAATATATCCACAAGGCGCTCCGCGAGGTCGTGCACCGCCCGGTGCCGACGCGCTAAGCGATTGAAAGGCGCGGCGCATTCCTGCGCCGTGTTGCGGGCTAGCCCCTTCAATTCGGCGCAATCTTCCTCTAGTCTCCGCCCCGACGAGGAAGCGGAGATGCGACTACATGGCTAAGCTGGCGCTGCCGGGCTGGGGAGGTTCGGCCGAGACCGGGGACGATTACCCGCACAAACTCTCAAGCCCCATGGCCTTCTTCTGGACGATGGTGATCTTCCTCATCATCGTCGGCTTCGTGGCCGCGATCCTCTTCCGCCAGGCGCAGACGGCGTTCCTTTCCAATCCCGGCCTGAACGGCCTGATCCTCGGCGTGCTGCTCATCGGCGTGCTGCTGGTGTTCAACCATGTGCTGGCGCTCCGGCCGGAGGTGCGCTGGTTCAATTCCTTCCGCGCGGCGGGCAGCGCCGAGAAGGTCGGGCGCGATCCCGTCCTGCTCGCGCCGATGCGCGCGCTGATCGGTCGCCACCATTCCGTGGCGCTTTCGACGGCGACGCTCCGCTCGATCCTCGATTCCATCGCGACCCGCCTCGACGAATCGCGCGACACGTCGCGCTACCTGATCGGCCTTCTCGTCTTCCTCGGCCTGCTCGGTACCTTCTGGGGCCTGCTCGGCACGATCGGCTCGATCAGCTCGGTCATCCAGTCGCTCGATGCCGGCGGCGGCACGGCGAACGATATCCTGACCGCGCTGAAGGAAGGCCTCTCCGCGCCGCTGACGGGCATGGGCACGGCCTTCTCGACCTCGCTCTTCGGTCTTTCCTCCTCGCTCATCCTCGGCTTCCTCGACCTTCAGGCCGGGCGCGCGCAGAACCGCTTCTATACAGAGCTGGAAAACTGGCTCTCCTCGGTGACGGATGTCGGCTCCGAGCTTCCGGCGGCGGCCGGCCTTGCGGGAACGTCTCCCGCCGACGTGCAGGCTCTCGCCGAGCAGATCCTCAAGCTCTCGCAGGAGAGCGGCGGCGGCAACCGCTCGACCGCCGCCATGGCGAGCCTTGCCGAAGGCATCCAGGGCCTCGTCAAGAATATGCGCAGCGAGCAGCAGATGCTGCGCGACTGGATCGAGGCGCAGCAGGAGGAATCGAAGGCCCTGCGCCGCACGCTCGACCGCCTTGCCGCGCGCAGCGGCGAGAAGGCCGAGCGCGCCGCTGAAAAGGCCCATCCGGCCGGGGGCGAATAAATGGCGCTCGGGCGCAACCGGCGCAGCCAGCGCACGATCGATTACTGGCCGGGCTTCGTCGATGCGCTGTCGACGCTGCTGCTCGCCATCATGTTCCTGCTCACCGTCTTCGTGCTGGCGCAGTTCTTCCTGAGCCGCGAGATTTCCGGCAAGGACGACGTGCTGAACCGGCTGACGAGCCAGATCAACGAGCTGACGCAGCTTCTGGCGCTGGAAAAGAGCGGCAAGCAGGATCTCGAGGATGCGCTCGCCAACCTGCAGGCCTCGCTCGCCCAGTCGGAAAGCGACCGCACGCGTCTCCAGCAGCTGCTCGACAGCGGCGCGGGCGTTTCCGCCGCCGCGAGCGCCCGTGTGACGACGCTCGAAGGCGAGCTCGACAGCGAAAAGCAGGTGAGCGCACGGGCGATGAGCCAGATCGAGCTGCTCAACCAGCAGATCGCGGCGCTGCGCAGCCAGATCGCCGCCGTGGAGGAGGCCCTGCAGGCCTCCGAGGCGAAGGACAAGAACTCGCAGGCCAAGATCGCCGATCTCGGCCGCCGCCTCAACGTGGCGCTGGCGCAGCGCGTGCAGGAACTCAACCGCTACCGCTCCGATTTCTTCGGCCGCCTTCGGGAAATCCTCTCCGACCGGGAGAATATCCGCATCGTCGGCGACCGCTTCGTCTTCCAGTCGGAGGTGCTGTTCCCCTCGGGCAGCAGCGACCTCAACGAGGCGGGGCAGGCGGAGATGCGCAAGCTCGCCGCCGCGCTGCTCGACCTTGCGAAGGAAATCCCCTCCGAGATCAACTGGGTGCTGCGCGTCGACGGCCATACGGACGCGGTGCCGCTTTCCGGCACCGGGCGCTATCGTGACAACTGGGAGCTTTCCTCGGCCCGCGCGACCTCGGTGGTGAAGTTCCTCATCGCCAACGGCGTGCCGGCCAACCGGCTCGTCGCGGCGGGCTTCGGCGAATTCCAGCCGATCGCCGAGGGCGACGATGCCGCCGCCCGCGCCACCAACCGCCGCATCGAGCTGAAACTCACCGAGAAATAGCCTAGGTGGAACGCACGGTCAGCCGACCGCGCGCTCCTCGTCGAGGAATGCCTGTCCGCCATGGTCGAACTGGAGGCGGGCGAGGCGGGCATAGAGGCCATCCTGCCGGATGAGCGACTGGTGCGTGCCTTCCTCCACCACGCGGCCGTCCTCCATGACGAGGATACGGTCGGCCTTGAGCACGGTGGCGAGGCGGTGCGCGATGACGATGGTCGTGCGCTTGCCCATCTGGCTGTCGAGCGCCTTCTGGACGAGTGTCTCGCTCTCGGCGTCGAGGGCGGAGGTCGCTTCGTCGAGCAGCAGGAGCGGCGCGTCCTTGAGGATGGCGCGGGCGATCGCGATGCGCTGGCGCTGGCCGCCCGAAAGCGTCACGCCGCGTTCGCCGACCATCGTGTCGTAGCCGTTGTCGAGCCGTTCGATGAATTCCTCGGCCTGCGCGGCGCGGGCGGCGGCGCGAATCGCCTCGTCGCCGACGCCGCTCATGCCGAAGGCGATGTTGTCGCGGATCGTCGCGGCGAAGATGGTGACGTCCTGCGGCACGAGCGCGATGCGCCGGCGCAGCTCTTCCGGATCGGCGGCCCGCAGGTCGACGCCGTCGAGAAGGACGCTGCCGGAATCCGGGTCGTAGAAGCGCAGCACGAGCGAGAGGATCGTACTCTTGCCGGCGCCCGAGGGGCCGACGACGGCGACGGTCTCGCCCGGCTTCACGGCGAAGGAAAGGCCGTTGATGCTGCGATAGCCGGGGCGGGCGGGATAGGAGAAGTGGACGTCCCGGAAGGCCAGCTCGCCGCGGGCGGGGACGGGCAGGGCGACCGGATTGGCGGGCGCGGTGATCGCCGGCTGTTCGGCGAGCAGTTCCGTCAGGCGCTCGGCGGCGCCGGCGGCCTGCGACAGCTCGCCCCAGACCTCCGAGAGCGCGCCGAGGCTGCCGGCGGCGAAGACCGCATAGAGCAGGAACTGGCCGAGCGTGCCGGCCGACAGCGTGCCGGACAGCACGTCGCGGGCGCCGAACCAGAGCACGGCGACGACGGAGCCGAAGATCATGGCGATGGCGAAGCCCGTCAGTAGCGAGCGGGCGCGGATGGCCGAGCGGGCGGCCTCATAGGCGCTTTCGACATTGCCGAAGAAGCGGGCGCGGGCGGCCTCTTCCGCGTTGAAGGCCTGCAGGGTGCGGGTCGCGCCGATGGCCTCGCCGGCATAGGCGGAGGCGGCGGCAAGCGTATCCTGCGCCTCGCGTGAGCGGCGGCGCACGGAGCGGCCAAAGGCAACGAGCGGGAAGACGATGACGGGAATGGCGGCGAGGACGAGGCTGGAGAGCTTCGGGCTCGTATAGACCATCATCGCGATGGCGCCGAGACAAAGGATGAGGTTGCGCAGCGCGACCGAGGCGGTGGCCCCGACGGCGGACTTGATCTGCGTCGTATCGGCCGTCAGGCGCGAGACGATCTCGCCGGACTGGTTGACGTCGAAGAAGGCGGGCGAGAGCTTCGTCACATGGGCGAAGACGTCGCGGCGCAGGTCCGCCACGATGCGCTCGCCGAGCGTGATGACGAAATAGTAGCGCATGGCGCTCGCCAGCGCGAGCAGGCCCGCCAGCACGAAGAGCATCGTGAAATAGGTGTTGATGAAGCCGGTGTCGGCATTCGAGAAGCCGTGATCGATCATGCGGCGCACGGCGACCGGCAGCGCCAGCGTGGTGACGGCGGCAAGGACGAGCGCGATCAGCGCGCCCGTGACGAGGCCGCGATACCGGCGAATATAGGGGGCAAGCCTGCCAAGCGGACGAATGTTGCGGCGTGCGGATTTCTCCGCCGCGACTGTCTGACTGTCTGTGGACACCATACCCCCGTTTCCAGTGCCTGGCGGCACGAATTGTCTTTCGGCTCTTGTTATCCAGACGGCCTTCATGTATAGGCTCGCCATCGAATTGGGAAGCCGTAGGTCCGACCGACTGCGGCTTCATTTACGTCTTTGGCCCCGCTGCCGCAATCCGTTGCGACAAATGGCCCCCGGAACAGGCAGGAAAGTTGTCATGAAGGCTGATATCCATCCCGAGTACCACACGATCAAGGTCGTGATGACCGACGGCACCGAGTACGAAACCCGCTCGACCTGGGGTTCGGAAGGCGCGACGATGAACCTCGAAATCGACCCCAAGTCCCATCCGGCCTGGACGGGCGGCAACCAGCAGCTCATGGACCGCGGCGGCCGCGTCTCCAAGTTCAAGAAGCGCTTCGAAGGCCTCGGCCTTTAATCTGCCTTCCGCAGTGGATTTTCGAGAACCCGGCTTCGGCCGGGTTTTTTGTTGCCTGCTGTTTGCAGATTGCCCCTCATCCCCCTGCCGGGACCTTCTCCCCGCAAGCGGGGAGAAGGGGGTGTTGCACCGTTTCCCCAAGCCTCGGAATGCAGGAAAACGGCGCTCCCAGCGCTCCTCGCCCCGCTTGCGGGGAGAGGATGCCGGCAGGCAGGTGAGGGGCAGCCCACCCGAAACGCTGGCAACAAAAAACCCGGCCGAAGCCGGGTCCATGCATGGATGCGTGCGCCAGCCGCTCAGTTGTTCCCGAATGCCGTCTGCAGCAGGTTGAGCTGGGCCTGGACGCTGTTCTGGTTGTCCGGCTGGAAGGTCTGGACGTCCTGTGGGCGGTAGATCTCGCGGTCGAGCAGGGCGATGCGGTTCTGCAGGCGCAGCGAGCGTTCGATGAGGTCGCGGAAGGCTTCCGGCAGGTCGTTCCAGCCGGGTGCGGTCTTGTCGACGTTGAAGCTGTCGAGGCGCACCTTGCTCTTTTCAGAAAGCACCTGGTCGCGGCTCATCTCGCCGTTGTTGACGGCGCGCTGGAGCAGGAGCCAGGAGGCCATCTGCATCAGGCGGGTGGTGAGGCGCATGGATTCGGCCGCATAGAGCACGGAGGCCATGCGCGGCAGAACCTTCGATGCCTGCCGGCCGACGCCGTCGAGATAGCTTGCGGTTTCCTCGACCAGACCCATGCCTTCGGCGTACAGGGACTTGAACTGCGCCGACGACGCAACATGGCCAGCGAAGCTGACGGTATTCAATCCTCTTTCGGACATGGTTTCTTCCCTGTTGAACGCATCACTTGCAGGTAACGGCAGGTCGGCCCGAGGTGTTCCAAGTGGCCGGTCTATGGCTAGAAGATGATGCCATAACCCAATTCGCGCAAGGGTATTCTTAAGAAAGGGTTAATCTCCACAATTCTTTCGGGACAGGCGTCGCATGCGGCGCGCGGCAAATAAAAAAAGAGCCGCGGAAAGCGGCTCTCAAGGTAAAACAGGGAGAAAAATCAGACCGATACCCCGGAGGGAGAAAATGTCTGAAGCCGGAAGGACCGGATGTGCAAGTAATAACATGTAAGGCTTAATGGCCGGTTAACTCTATTGTCGTTCGGTCTTTCCCTGTGTCTTTTCGGCATGGCTGCGGCAATCCGGCGCGGCGGCCCCTGCGCAGGCAGGCGTGATTCGAGGAATGTGAAGATGGCGTCCTATCTGATGGAGCTTCGCGGCCTGGTCGGCAGGCGACTGCTTCTCGTCCCTTCGGTCGCGGCCGTCATCCAGGATGGCGATGGCCGGCTGCTGCTGCAGGAGAAGGCTTCGGGAGAGGGCTGGAGCCTGCCCGCGGGCGCCATCGAGCCGGGCGAGACGCCGCAGGAGGCGATAATGCGCGAGGTGCTGGAGGAGACCGGGCTCAAGGCCGCTCCGGTGGAAATCCTCGGGGTCTTCGGCGGGCGGGACTTCCGCCATACCTATCCGAACGGCGACGAGGTCGAATATGTCGTCACCCTGTTCAGATGCGCGGTGGTCGAGAAGTGTGGACCCTGGACGGACCCGGAAACCCGGTCCCTCCGCTATTTCACGCGGGACACGCTGCCGCGCCTGACGCCGCCCTATCCCTTGTCGGCGCTGTTCCCCGAGGCCTAGCGGAAGAGGCTTTCCGCCGCCGAGCGGCTCGCGCCCTTCTTCGCCTTTTCCGATTCGAGGCGTTCGATCTCCGCGCGCAGGAGGTCTATGCGCGCGGAAAGCTCGTCCACCGAAAGCAGCGACAGGTCGCTGCCGATCTCGTGTGCGGTCTTCCTGGCCGGGCGATCGTCGTCGAACAGGCTCATGCGGGGCGCTCCTCCTGTTGATCGTCGGCGGCCTGCGGCTGGGCGAGGGCGCGCGGCGAAAGCTGAAGGCTTTCCGGCGTGGTCAGCGTGCCGGGGTTGATGGTCGTGTAAGCGTCGCGCATCTCCGCCGGCACGGCGGCGCGGCGGCGGCTGCGGAAGATCGCGTAGGCGGTGATCAGGATATGCGCGACGAAGGTCACCATGAAGAGCGCATAGGGGCTGACCGCCGACATGATCGGGCCGCCGATCGTCGGGCCGATGATCGTGCCGACGCCATAGAGCAGCAGCAGGCCGCCGGAGACCTTCACGAAGTCCTCCGGGCTGGCGAAGTCGTTGGCGTGCGAAACGGCGATCGGGTAGAGCGCGTTGGCCATGGCGCCGTAGAGCGCTGTGAGCAGCAGCAGCGCAGGCACGGAGGCCGGCTGGAAGAGGAAGAGGCACAGGCCGGCGATGGCGGCGATGGCCGACAGCACGGCGAGGACGATGCGGCGGTCGACCCTGTCGGAGATGCGGCCGGCCGGCAGCTGCATGACGGCGCCGGCGAAGATGGCGCCGCTCATCATGATGGCGATGGTGCTCGGCGTGAGGCCGGCATTGGCGCCGAAGACCGCGCCGAGCGTGCCGAAGGCGCCGTTGGCGATGCCGATCAGCACGATGCCGACGCAGGCGATCGGCGAGGTGCGGTAGAGCGCGGGGATATCGAGCCTGACCTGTTTCAGCGGCTGCGGCGAGGCGGCCGTCGAGAGCGTCGTCGGCAGCATGGCGAGGCAATAGAGGATGCCGGCGAACATGAAGAGGATCGGCGTCGTGACGTCGCCGAGTGCGACGGTCATCTGGCCGCCCACGGTGCCGATGAGGGTGATGGCGATATAGAGCGAGAAGATCAGGCCGCGGCTCTCGTTGGTCGCGCGCTCGTTCAGCCAGCTTTCGATGATCATCGACGTGCCGGCGATGGAAAAGCCTGTGACGGCGCGCAGCACGATCCACCAGACCGGATCGACCAGAATGCCCGTCAGCAGTGCGATGATGGCGATCAGCGAGGCGAAGCCGGAAAAGGCGCGCACATGGCCGATGCGCTTGACCACCGTCGGGGCCAGAAGGCAGCCGAGGACGAAGCCCGTCGCCCAGGACGTGCCGAGCAGGCCGAGCATCGTCGTCGCATATCCCTCGAAGGCGCCGCGCATCGGCAGGAGCAGGCCGTGCAGGCCGTTGCCGAGGAAGAGGAACAGCGTGCCCATCAGCAGCGCGAAGACGGAAATGAGGTTTTTACGCATGAGACCTTCGCAGTTTCGCCAATGGGAAAGGAATAGCGTACCTGCCGGCGAATGCCAGATGCAAAGCTTGAAACCGTGCGATTTTCAGGCCTTGCGCTGATCGCTTGGAAAAGTGTCCGAGGTGTGACAGGAAGGGGCGAGAAAGGTCGCCATGTCGAAAATCCTTCCCGCCCTGCTCCTCGCCGCCATGCTGCTGCACATCATCCGGCCCATCGGCCTGCCGGGGCTGCGGCGGCGCACGGATTTCTGGAAGATCGCGGTTTTCGCGATCGGGCTGATGATGCTGACGGTGCTGATCCGGCCTTAAATCGAGGGCCTGGAGGAGGCCGCCGTCACGCGGCAGACCATCCGTCCCTCAATTACACCGATTTCCGACCTCTCCTTCGTCAAGCCCGCGGATGACGTCGAGGGGAGGTGAGGGCTTGGCCGGAAGGAGTGCGGCGTTTACGTGGCCCCTGAACGCAAAAGGGCCACCCGAAGGTGGCCCCCATGAGGTCTGGTCCGGCACGGACCCGGGCCTATGGGCCCGAAGGAAGGTGGGTTCAGAGCGAGGGCTGCCTCGCTTTCGTCACCACTTTTCCCATGCCCGCGGCCAAAGCCAAAATCTCATTAGACATCGGATCACCTTCCTTTCTGAACGTTGACGATACAGGAAATGTAGGCGATCCGCGCCGGAGCGCAAGGCTTTCCTGTTATTTCTGCTGTTTCAGGATGTCGACGCCCGGCAGGGGCTTGCCTTCCATCCATTCGAGGAACGCGCCGCCGGCGGTCGAAACATAGGTGAAATCGTCGGCGACGCCGGCATGGTTGAGGGCTGCGACCGTGTCGCCGCCACCGGCGACGGAGACGAGCTTGCCGGCCTTGGTCTCGGCCGCTGCATGCTTTGCGGCGGAGACCGTCGCGGTGTCGAAGGGCGCGATCTCGAAGGCGCCGAGCGGACCGTTCCAGACGAGCGTCGAGGCGCGCGAGATCCAGGCATTGACCGCTTCGATCGTCTTTGGGCCGACATCGAGCATCATGGCGTCCGCCGGGATGGCATTGACGTCGACCACCTCGTTCTCGGCATTGGCCTTGAACTCGCGGGCGACGACGCCGTCTTCCGGCAGCACGATGGCGCAGGTGGCGGTCGCCGCCTCGATCATGATCTGCTTGGCGGTATCGGCAAGATCGTGCTCGCAGAGCGACTTGCCGACATTCGTGCCGCGGGCGGCGAGGAAGGTGTTCGCCATGCCGCCGCCGATGACCAGCGCGTCGACCTTCTTCACGAGGTTCATGAGAAGGTCGATCTTGGTGGAGACCTTCGCGCCGCCGACGATGGCGACGACCGGGCGGGCCGGGTTGCCGAGGCCCTTTTCCAGCGCTTCCAGCTCGGCCTGCATGGTGCGGCCGGCATAGGCGGGCAGCAGATGGGCAAGGCCTTCCGTCGAGGAATGGGCGCGGTGGGCGGCCGAGAAGGCGTCATTGACGTAGATGTCGCCATTGGCGGCCAGCGCGGCGGTGAAATCGGGGTTGTTCTTCTCCTCGCCCTTGTGGAAGCGGGTGTTCTCGAGGAGCAGGATGTCGCCGTTCTGCATGGCGGCGATGGCGGCGGCCTTCTCGCCGATGCAGTCTGCGGCGAACTGGACCTTGGTGCCGAGGACGTCGTTCACGGCGGGAAGGATCTGCTCCAGCGACATGTCGGCGACGACCTCACCCTTCGGGCGGCCGAAATGGGCGAGCAGGATGACCTTGGCGCCCTTCTTCGACAGTTCCCGGATGGTGGGAGCGACGCGCTCGATGCGGGTCGCATCGGTGACCTTGCCGTCCTTGACCGGCACGTTGAGATCGACGCGGACGAGCACGCGCTTGCCGGCGATATCGGTGAGGTTGTCGAGGGTCTTGAAGGTCATGGTTGCCGCTCCTGAATGTGTCGTCTGGTCAAGAAAAAACACCCGGACATCTCTGCCCGGGTGTTTCGCGTTTCCGCTTAGATGAGCTTGCCGAGGGCAACCGCCGTGTCGGACATGCGGTTCGAGAAGCCCCATTCGTTGTCGTACCAGGAAAGGATACGAACGAGGTTGCCGTCGAGGACCTTGGTCTGGTCGGCGGCGAAGTTCGACGAATGGCTGTCGTGGTTGAAGTCGACCGAGACGAGCGGCCCCGTGACGTAGTCGAGGATGCCCTTCAGCTCGCCTTCGGCGGCGGCCTTGACGGCGGCGTTGACTTCCTCGGCCGTGACGTTGCGCTTCGGCACGAACTTCAGGTCGACGACCGAGACGTTCGGGGTCGGCACGCGGATCGACGAGCCGTCGAGCTTGCCCTTGAGGTGCGGCAGCACGAGGCCGACGGCCTTGGCGGCGCCGGTGGAGGTCGGGATCATGGACAGGGCTGCGGCGCGGGCGCGATAAAGGTCCTTGTGCATGGTGTCGAGCGTCGGCTGGTCACCCGTATAGGAGTGGACCGTCGTCATGTAGCCCTTCTCGATGCCGAAGGCCTTGTCGAGAACGTAGGCGACCGGTGCAAGGCAGTTCGTCGTGCACGAGGCGTTGGAGATGACGAGGTCGTCCTTGGTCAGCGTATTGTGGTTGACGCCGTAGACGATGGTCTTGTCCGCATTGTCGCACGGGGCCGAGACGATGACGCGCTTGGAGCCGTTGGCAAGGTGCGCGGAGGCCTTTTCCTTGGTGGTGAAGAGGCCGGTGCATTCCAGCGCGATGTCGACGTCGCCCCAGGGCAGTTCCTTCGGGTCGCGGATGGCGGTGACGCGGATCGGGCCGCGGCCGACGTCGATCGTGTCGCCGGAAACGGTGACGGTGCCGGGGAACTTGCCGTGGACGGAATCGTAGCGAACGAGGTGCGCATTGGTCTCGACCGGGCCGAGGTCGTTGACGGCGACGACTTCGATGTCGGTGCGGCCGGATTCGACGATGGCGCGCAGCACGTTGCGGCCGATGCGGCCAAAGCCGTTGATGGCAACTTTCACAGTCATTTCGGGTTTCTCCCTATGGATAAACGTTTGGCGATGCGAGGCGCGGCCGGGGCCGCGCCCGACGGCGCTCAGGCCAGCTTGGCTTCCGCGGCGGCAACGACGGCCTCCGGCGTGATGCCGAAGTGCTTGTAGAGCTCCTTGTACGGGCCGGAGGCGCCGAAGGAGGACATGCCGACGAAGATGCCGTCCGAACCGATGAAGTGATCCCAGCCCTGGCGGATGCCGGCTTCGACCGCGATCTTGACCGGCGAGTTGCCGATGACGGCCTGCTGGTAGGCTTCAGGCTGCTCGGCGAAGAGCTCGAAGCAGGGAACGGAAACGACGCGGGTCGAGATGCCTTTGGCGGAAAGGGCCTGCTGGGCCTTCACCGCGATCTCGATTTCCGAGCCGGTGGCGAAGATTGTCACCTGGGCGTCGCTGGCCGAGACGAGATCGTAGGCGCCGCGGGCGCAGAGGTTCTCTTCCTCGTATTCGAGGCGCACCGGCATCAGGTTCTGGCGCGTCAGCGCGATGGCGGACGGACGGTTGTGGCTTTCGAGCGCGAGCTGCCAGCACTCCGCCGTCTCCGTGGCGTCGGCCGGGCGGAAGACGAGCAGGTTCGGGATGGCGCGCAGGGCGGCCATGTGCTCGACCGGCTGGTGCGTCGGGCCGTCTTCGCCAAGGCCGATGGAATCGTGCGTCAGGACGTGGATGACGCGGATGCCCATCAGCGCGGCAAGGCGGATCGACGGACGGCAATAGTCCGAGAAGATCAGGAAGCCGCCGGAATAGGGGATGAGGCCGCCATGCAGCGCCATGCCGTTCATCGCGGCCGCCATGCCGTGCTCGCGCACGCCGTAGTGGATGTAGCGGCCGGAGAAGTCGTTCGGGGTGATCGATTTGGTCTGGCTGGTCTTGGTGTTGTTGGAGCCCGTCAGGTCGGCCGAGCCGCCGATGGTTTCCGGCAGGACGCCGTTGATGACTTCCAGCGCGTCTTCCGAAGCCTTGCGGGTGGCCGGGTTGGGCTTCGTCTCGGCGAGCTTCTGCTTGTAGGCGGAGATCGCGGAATCGAGGCTGCCTTCGAGGTCGCCGGCGAAGCGGCGGGTGAACTGCGCCTTCTTCTCGGCATCCGTCTTTTCGAGGCGGGCTTCCCATTCCTTGTGCGCCTTGGTGGAGCGCAGGCCGGCGAGGCGCCAGGCGTCGAGCACGTCGGAGGGAACGACGAAGGCTTCCGATTCCCAGTTCAGCGCCTTGCGGGTGGCGGCAATTTCCTCGGCGCCGAGCGGCGAGCCGTGGACCTTGTGCGTGCCGGCCTTGTTCGGCGCGCCGAAGCCGATGGTCGTCTTGCAGGCGATCATGGTCGGCTTGTCGGACTTGTGGGCTTCCTCGATGGCGGCGGCGATGGCGTCCGGATCGTGTCCGTCGACGGCGATCGTGTTCCACTGGCTGGCGCGGAAGCGGGCGTGCTGGTCGGTCGAGTCGGCAATGGAGATCGGGCCGTCGATCGAGATGTTGTTGTCGTCCCAGAAGACGATCAGCTTGTTGAGCTTGAGGTGGCCGGCGAGCGAGATCGCTTCCTGGCTGATGCCTTCCATGAGGCAGCCGTCACCG
>Ga0153917_1000443_pt1 | contig 27552 bp, 27 predicted proteins | sample TSFL001MetaG_FD_104695 | JGI IMG/M metagenome (GOLD analysis project Ga0153917, IMG submission 104695) | Attine ant fungus gardens microbial communities from Florida, USA - TSFL001 MetaG | ecosystem: Host-associated > Fungi > Mycelium > Unclassified | place: USA: Florida, Paynes Creek Historic... | reverse complement strand
GCGTCGTACGAATCAATTGTGCTATGCAGTAATTCAAAAAAGGAAGTAAGACAATATGGAGCGCAACGCCCATCGCTTGACGTTGCATTCACCTGCGGGAGTAATATTGCACCTTACGGGGTATGTGTTTATTGACTTCGCTCAAGTAAAATAGCGTTTTGAGGCTCTCATCGAAGCGAAAAAACGTAATTTTACAACCATTTACTACGATGCAACCACCACGCAACACCGCCTATCAAAACGACTAACATGATGCAAAAGGAAATGAATCCATACCGGTAGGCACCACCGGGGATCCCGCCCAGGTTCACACCAAACAGCCCGGTCAGGAAGGTGCTCGGCAAAAAGACCATCGCCATCAGCGACATCGTATAGGTTCTTCTCGCCAGGGATTCTTGCATCACTTGCGCGATTTCATCGGCCATCACCGCCGTTCTGGCGATACAGGAGTCAATTTCGTCCAGGCCTCGTCCTAACCTGTCGGCGATATCCTGCATCCGGCGGCGCTGATCATCGTTCATCCAGTTAAGGCGCTCACTGGCCAGACGCGCGTAGACATCGCGCTGGGGCGTCATGTAGCGACGCATCACAATCAACTGCTTTCGCAGCAGCGCGAGAAAACCGCGCGGGGGGATCTGCTGATCGAGCAAATTATCTTCCAGGTCGATAATTTTATCGTGCAGTTCCTCGATAAACTCACTGGCGTGATCGGTCAGAGCGTCGCAGACATCCACCAGCCATCCGCCGCAATCCGCCGGCCCGGTGCCCTCTTTTAGATCGTTGACCACGTCATCCAGCGCCAGCACTTTACGCTGACGTGTAGAGACAATCATTCGTTCATCCATATACACGCGCATCGCCACCAGCTGGTCGGGACGTTCATCGGTACTGCCGTTAATGCAGCGCAGCGTAATTAGCGTACCCTCCCCCATCCTGCTGACTCGTGGACGCAGGCTCTCTCCCGAAAGCGCATCCCGCACATTGTTTGGCAACAGCGGGGTTGTGGCCAGCCACTGAGCGCTATCCGGGTGGGTGTAGTTCAGGTGCAGCCAGCAAGGATGTTGATTGTCGATGTCATCACCGTTTTCCAGCGGCCTCGCGCCGCCGCGACCATCGAGCAGCCACGCAAAAACCGCGTCAGGAACGTTAACCTCAGACCCTTTAATGCTATCCACAGCACCTCCACCTTTTTGACTCTTTGGTTGTCAGTCTAGCTTTCACTTAACGTTAAGCAATAATTATGTCCAGCATCGCGCTGAATTAGCTCAGGAATTGCACATTATCCTTCAGGTTTCAGTAGACAGGTACAGGTAAATCGTTAGAGTTAATGAAATGCTGCCGTTTTGATCTAAATGTATCCCGGAGTGAGCTGGTGACAACAAAAAAGCCCTGTGCTGCATTCGATTTTCGCCTGGCGGAAATGCGCGCAATTGCCATCAAAACCAGCATGACCTGGTTCCTGTGGGTGAACATTTTATTCTCGTTGTTCCTGCTGGGACGGCGCTATTTTTCTACGGTTGATACCTTAACCGCGCCTCTTAATCCCGCCGGATTGCTGGAAACCATGATGGTTATCGACCTGACGCTTTCAGCCGGGGTTTTGTTTATCCTGCGTATGGCGCCACTCCAGAACGCATCCTGGCTCCGGAGTCTGGCAAAAGGGGTAGTCGTCGGGATAAGCCTTTGTTGGTCAGTCTGTTTTTACGTGCTAATTGCCAGCGGTGACATGCGTTTAATTTTTCCGTTTGCTGCCCTGCTGCTTTTTACTGCACTTATTTCGCTCTATTTCGACCCGAAAGTGTTGTTGAGCTTTATCGCGCCGGTGTGGCTAACCATCCTGGTCACTAGTCTTTTTTATCCCTCTAATCTTACCGTGCTGAACGCATTGTTGTGGATACTGCTGGCCGGGATGATTGAATCCGGTCGCCGGATCCTCAACAGCTGGTTCATCCTTGCGCTACGTCGTGAGCAGGAAAATGCGGACCTTATTCAACAACTGGGGCAGCTTGCCAGCAAAGATCCGTTAACCGGTATCGCAAACCGCCGCACATTTGAAACGCGCATGGATCAGGAAATTATCAGCCACCAGCGTGAAGGCACCGAATTCGGGCTGATTATGCTCGATGTCGATCATTTCAAGCTTTACAACGACTACTATGGCCACCAGGGCGGTGACCGCTGCCTGATGATGATTGCGCGCGTACTTGAAAGCGCCACGCGGGATAACCACGGCGTTGTCGGGCGCTTTGGCGGCGAAGAGTTTATCGTGCTATTGCCCGATCCCGGCCAGTTGCAGAGCACAGCGGCGGCGATAGCCAGTACATTGCGATCTCAGGCACAGGCTCATGCCCTTTCCCCGGTCAACCCTCTCGTTACCGTAAGCCAGGGGTTAGCAACATGGGAAGTTGGGCAAACGGCCCAGTCGGTCATTGCCCGGGCTGACAAGGCGCTCTACAGCGCAAAGCAGCAAGGACGAAATCGCTGGGTGCAGGCGTAAAAAAAGAGCCTGGGAACCAGGCTCTTTTCTACCCTCAGAGGGAGTGTTTGGCGTGCTGCGCGAACATCAGGGAATGGTGATGTGGCGACGCATTCAGCGGTTTCTGGAAACCTTCTTCAAGCCTGAAATTGCGCGTCCGGGCCTGTAATTCAATGACCTGATTCTTCAGCACATCTGACGAACCGCTCAACTCTTCCACCATCACAACGTTACTCTGGGTAACCCGTTCAAGCTCAGAAAGCGCCAGCGTAATTTGCGATATCCCTTTCTCCTGCTCTGACGTTGATGAAGAGATATCGTCCATTAACCTGCTGACCTGGCCCGAACCCGTCACAATTTCGTGCATGTTTTTTTCCGCCTGAGCAACCACGGTAACGCCCTGCGTGACGTTAGAGCTGGTCTCGTCGATCAGGGATTTTATGTTTTTCGCGGCTTCTGCACTGCGATGTGCCAGATTTCTGACTTCTCCGGCCACCACTGCGAAACCTTTGCCGTGCTCACCTGCGCGTGCTGCTTCAACGGCAGCATTCAGGGCCAGGATATTGGTCTGGAACGCGATACCGTCAATCATCGTGATAATTTCTTTCATTTGCTGGGCGCATTCGGTGATGGATTGCATATTGTGGGCAACCTGCCCCATCAACTCGCCCCCCTTTCGCGCCTGCAACGTGGCAGCATTCGCCTGTTCGCTGGCTAAACGGGTGTTATCGGCGTTATTTTTCGTACTGGCGGCCATCTGTTCCATGCTGGCTGCGGTTTGCACCAGCGAGGCTGACTGCTGTTCCGTTTTCACAGAAAGCTGTGCGCTTCGCTCAGAAAGCTGCCCGGACAAGGTCATCGCCGATTCGGATGATGCCCGAATCTCCCGCACCAGCGTTGCGATGTTACTCGATAAGGTATTAATGCCCGGGATCAGTCGCCCGGCACAGTTATTGCCAAACTCGGGAATAGAGACGGCAAGATTGCCCGACGTCACTTCTTCAATACTTTTTTTCACAGTGTTGATGGGCGTCACAAGATATTTTGTCATGTAGCCCCAAAGTAAAAATAAGGCAATTAAATTAACAACAGTTACAGAAACAAAAAGAGTTGCGCTGCGAGATAACAAAGCAATCAAACCATCAATTAACAAAAAAGCGGTCACCAGAAAATACATAATGAATGTTCTGACACTAATATTTTTTAGCATGATTTGTCCCACTGCTTGATATTTTGGTCGGCGTTAAAATATATAGCATTGCCTCAGCTCTTTTTCCTCACTATCCCGCAACTCCTTTCGTTTCGCATTTTGCATCCCATGATTTCACTTAAGTAGATACAAAATACCATATTATGATAAATGTTATGAACTTCATCCCGGAACACTGGTTTTTATGACACTTAAGCGATAGCATCTTCTTTTGTGAACTAATACGATCGCACTCATATTTTAAGGAACAGTATTGCTCTACAGCTTCGTTGTTTAGCGAAACTTAACTAATTAATGAAAGAATATATTCTGTTCTTTAATCTGAGTGAAAAAAAGTAATGCGCCTGGTCTTTTTTCGCGATTAATAACTAATATTGTTTGAACGAGTTCGCGGCTCGCTGATGCAGGGCGTCAGCAGGCGACCTCAGTCACTTTTTGGCGTGGGATTGCATAATGCTCAATGTATCGTGGGACCCAGTGTTAATTGCCATCTCTTTTCTGGTGGCGTTTATCGCCTCATTTGTTGCGCTGGACAGCGCGGGTAAGATCCCCCTTTCCAGCCGCAGAGCCGCGTTATTCTGGCGGATTGCCGGAGGCGTAACTCTGGGTATCGGGGTCTGGTCAATGCACTTCATTGGCATGTTGTCGATGGAAATGCCGATGACCATGAGCTATGACCTGTGGCTTACACTCGCCTCACTGGGTGCTGCCGTTCTGGCTTCGACCATTGCTATCTATATTGCCGTCACTGCTAAAACCCTTTCCCCTTTCCGGCTGATCCTTGCCACGCTCATTCTGAGTGCAGGCGTGGCCTCCATGCACTATATCGGCATGGCCGCATTGATGCTTGAAGACGGTATTCTCTGGGATCATCGTATTGTTCTGCTGTCCGTAGTGATTGCCATTATCGCCTCCGGTGTTGCCCTGTGGTTAGCATTCCACCTGCGGGAAAATCGCAAAGGTATCTTTATTAATCGCGTAATGGCCGCGGTGGTGATGGCCGTCGCTATTTGTGCCATGCACTACACCGGGATGAGCGCCGCCCATATTCATGAAATGGAGCAAACCCGCTCAGGCGGAGTCAGTGAGCTGGGGCTGTCGATTTGGGTGTCGGTCACAACCCTGTGCCTGCTTGGTCTGATGCTTATTATCTCGCTGGTGGACTCCCACAGGCGAACAACCCGGCTGACCGACAATCTGCGCCAGCTTAACCGCCAGCTCGAGTTGCAGGCACGTTTTGACACCCTCACCGGGCTTGCTAACCGGCATCAGATGGATATCCGTTTACAGGATTGTCTACACAACTCATTACTGAACAAGAAGCAATTTGCGCTGATCTTCTTCGATGTCGATCACTTCAGGCGGGTGAACGACACCTGGGGACATCAGGTCGGTGATGAGCTGCTGATCAACGTTGCCCAGCGTATTACGGCCAGGCTGACACGCGAGATGACGCTGGCGAGACTGGGTGGCGATTCGTTTATGTTGCTGGTCCCGGAATGCGATGATGATAAATTAAACACCCTGCTTTCGACACTGACTGAAGATATGCGCCGTCGCCAGCCCATCTGTGGGCACGCGCTGAGTACTACCCTCAGCGCAGGTGTTAGTCTCTATCCCCAACACGGTGAAACATTGCATGAGCTCAAGCTTAAGGCCGATGCCGCCATGCAGTACGTTAAGCAGGAAGGACGCAACGACTGGGCAGTTTACCGCACAGAGATGTCCACCACCGCGCCGGCAGAACCGGGTTTCTTGCAGGAGTTGTCCCAGGCACTCGAACGCGATCAGTTTGAGCTTTGGTATCAGCCAACCTATATCGCCGAAGAAAACACCATTCACGGTTTTGAGGCGCTGATCCGCTGGCGCCACCCGGAACAAGGCGTTTTACTGCCTAATGTGTTTTTACCTTCTCTTGAGCAAACCGGTTTAATTATTCCGGTGGGCAACTGGGCGATTGAAGCGGCGTGCCGTCAGCTCAATTTCTGGACGGAACAAGGCTTCAGTCAGTGGACGTTATCCTTTAACCTGTCGCCCATCCAGTTTGAGCAACAGGATATATTCCAGGTTGTTTCGTCCATGCTGGAAAAATACAATTTATCGCCATCCAGATTGATCCTTGAAGTCACCGAAAGCACCGCGCTTAAAAATCTCGATCGCAGTATTGAGTTACTCACCGCCTTTAACCATGCCGGGATAACGGTATCCATCGATGACTTCGGCACAGGCTATTCGAACCTGCTGATGCTCAGCGTGCTTCCTGCGAAAGAACTTAAAATCGATAAAAGCTTTGTAAGCTCAATGCTGGAAAACGAGAAAAGCCGGAAACTGGTGGAAACCATTATTAATATCGCGCGCACGATGGAGATGAATGTCGTGGCCGAAGGCATTGAAACAGAACAACAACAGGCCGTACTTACCGATTTAGGCTGTGATTTCCTTCAGGGTTTCCTTTTCTCTCGCCCGTTACCTGCCGAACAAGTCCCCTGGTTGTTGTTACAAAAAAAGTCCGACAAACAGATTATACCAATTGGTAAAATTCATACGGAATCCCCATTTGTTTCACAAAAAAATCATGCCTGATGTGGTGAAGTAGAGTATGTTTCAAAGAAGCCCACGCGAGTCAATTCCGTCGTGATCGTCAGACACGCAGTGTCGATGGATAGGAATTCCCTATGCCGCTAACTTGCTTCGATGCACTGAATTACATCAAAACACCTGTCTGGCTGATTTCACCCGTCTCAGAACACATTATATTTGCAAACACCGCCGCTACCGATGTTATGCGGAATAAAACAGTTAATGAAATGCGTACGGGGATCTACTCCGCTAATGCGCAATTCGCACTTTCAATGTATGTGCCGGATCTGAAAACCGACCAGGAAATAATCGAAATCTGGACGGTCTGGCGTAATGAGCAAGAATCAACGTTAACCTGCCGCCTGACACTCACCCAGTGTGAGCCTCACGGTGATGTCATCATTTTTGAGGGGATCGCCCAGCAAACCACATCGGGCCTTAAAGCCAGCCGCTCGGCAACCTATCAGCGAAAAAAACAGGGCTTTTACGCACGATTTTTTCTAACCAACAGTGCACCGATGCTGCTCATCGACCCGGCGCGGGATGGTCAAATTGTGGATGCTAACCTGGCCGCACTGAATTTTTACGGTTATCAGCACGACGAATTGTGCAACAAACATACCTGGGAAATTAATACACTCGGTCGTGACATCATGCCGGTAATGACAGAGATAGCGAGCCTGCCAGGCGGGCATAAACCGCTTAACTTTGTCCACCGACTCGCAGATGGCTCAACCCGCCATGTACAGACTTATGCCGGGCCAATTGAAATTTACGGCGATAAGCTGATGCTCTGCATCATTCACGATATTACAGAGCAAAAGCGGTTAGAACAGGAGCTGGAACATGCGGCCCTGCGAGATTCCATGACGGGCCTGCTTAATCGTCGGCAGTTTTACATCATCACCGAACAAACAAATCCTGCTCACCTGCCCGCTCAGGAGCAGTTCAGCCTGCTGCTGGTGGATACCGATCATTTTAAAAATATCAACGATGTCTTTGGCCATCTCAAAGGCGATGAAGTTCTTATCTCCCTCTCCCGTACGCTGGAGGCCTGTAGCCGTAAAGACGATTTTGTTTTTCGCTGGGGCGGTGAAGAGTTTGTGATTTTGTTGCCCAGAACGTCCCTCGATGCCGCCATGCAGGTTGCCGAAACGATTCGCGCCGCCGTTGCGCACATTACTATCCCTGGTCTTCCGCGTTTTACAGTCAGCATTGGCGTCGCGCGCCATAATCAGGGGGAGAGTATCGATGACCTGTTTAAACGGGTTGATGATGCGCTGTACCGCGCCAAGAACAACGGGCGCAATAAGGTGCTGGCTGCGTGAAACTGGAGTATTTAATCAAGCCTCGCTACAATGCCCACCTCGAAGAAACAGACTTCAGGTGGGTAGTATCCAGTAATGGGAAAGACAGAATTAATACTCATCTTAATTATTTTAAGCCTTATTATTTTTGGCTATTGGTTTATCTTCAGCGGTGAGATTTGGCAGCTAGTCGAATATCTTGAAAACAGCGTGTACCCGTCCATCGAAGCCCCGTAACGCACGTTTAATCCCTTGTTTCACCTACCGAATTTGTCAGCTACACGCCAACTGAACAGACGCGTAATATACGCGCTGTTAGCCTCCGTGATGGCGGGTAACGAATCAATAAATCATTTGCTTATTTCGCCCGTTCTCTGACGGGCTTTTTTTTATTTCTTTTTTACGGGCCAGAACATTAATTTTGCTTAAGTTCCGACCCCATAACAATTAGTGTTTCTCAATATACATCGTACGGCTGTAAGCGACATCTTCCGGATTATTAACAGGATAGCCTTTAACCCACGGTTTGATCAGACGGCCATTGGTATACTGGTAAATCGGCGCAATTGGGGCTTTTTCGGCGAGGATCTTCTCAGCGTTATTGTAATCTACATTCCGCGCTTTCTCGGTTGTTTCAAGCGACGCCTGATTGATTATCTTATCGTACGCCGGATCGTTAAACCGGGAGATATTGCCGCTGTGCGTAGAGGTCAGGAGTGACAGGAAAGTGGACGGCTCATTGTAGTCCCCAACCCAGGACGCGCGGATCACGTCGAAGTTGCCGGTGTTTCGGCTATCGATGTACGTCTTCCACTCCTGGTTTTGCAGTTTGACGTCAACGCCCAGATTTTTCTTCCACATCGACGCCACGGCGATGGCGATCTTCTGATGGTTCTCTGAGGTGTTGTACAGCAGATTCAGGGTCAGAGGACGCTGAGGGCCATAACCTGCCGCCTGCAACAACATCTTCGCCTGCGCATTCAGTTCCTGCTGCGACATCTGTTCAAACACGGACGCTTCCGGAGTAAACCCGGCGGTCACGTCAGGCGTGAAATGCCATGCCGGTTTCTCACCCGTGCCCAGCACTTTTTCCGCCATGATGCGGCGATCGATGGTCATACTCAGCGCCAGACGCACGCGCGCATCTGCGGTTGGCCCTTTTTGGGTATTAAAGGCGTAATAGTAAGTCCCGAGTTGAGGTGGTGTGTAAACCTGTCCCGGAATATCTTTCAGCAGTTTCTGGTACATGTTTTTCGGGAAAGATTCAGTGATATCAATATCACCGGCCAGGTAGCGCTTGGTTGCAGAAGACTCCTGATTAATAGGCACAAATGTGACTTTTTTCAGTACCGTTTTGGCGTTATCCCAGTAGTGCGTATTAGGTTCAACAACCAGCTTTTCATTCACCACGCGGTCTTTCAGGACATAGGCACCGTTACCCACCAGAGCACCCGGCCGAGTCCACTCTTTCCCGCTTTCAACATTGGCTTTTTGCACCGGATAAAACGCAAAACTCGCCGTCAGGCTGGCAAACCACGGCAGCGGTTTATCCAGCTGTACGCGCAGGGTTTTATCATCGACGGCCGTTACGCCGAGTGTATCGGGCGCTGCTTTTCCATCAATAATGGCCTGGGCATTGTTAATACCCGCCAGGGCCGCGAACCACGCGAAAGGCGATGTGGTTTTCGGATCTACCAGACGCTGCCAGCTATAGACAAAATCCTGTGCGGTAACGGGGGAGCCATCCGACCATTTTGCATTATCACGCAAGCTAAACGTCCAGACGCGGTTATCGTTACTCTGCCAGCGTGTCGCGACACCCGGCGCTAACTCACCCTTTTCATTCTGATTGACCAGCCCTTCAAAGAGATCGCGAATCACCTGAATTTCGGGCAACCCCACGGCTTTTGCCGGATCAAGCGAGGCGGGTTCGTCTTTTATGTGACGTACAAGTTCCTGCTTTTGTGCCAGAACGGTTCCCTTTGGGATGTCCGCAGCATAAGAAAGTGAAGAAAGTCCGCACAGCCAGAGTGCAGAACAAAGCAGCGAAACAGGATGCTTCATGAGATCCCCTTAAGATGTCAGGTAAAACAGATGCGTAATTATTTGTTTCGAAACGGAGAAATGCAAATACCTTAAATCGGAAAGTTGATATCTGGCAATTTTCCTGAGATATGGAAACTATTTGATTAACCGCGAGTTTTGCACAACACTGCCAGTAGAGACTTCTTTATCAGGATTTCCTATGTCACTCACCCGACCAAGAACGGAACGTGGCGCTTTCCCGCCAGGAACCGAACATTATGGCCATTCATTTTTAGGCGCGCCGTTAATCTGGTTTCCCGCCCCGGAGGCCGACCGTAGCAGCGGGCTAATCATCGCCGGCACGCATGGTGACGAGAACTCCTCAATTGTGACGTTATCCTGTGCGCTACGTACCCTGGCGCCTGAATTACGCCGTCATCACGTCATTTTGACAGTCAACCCGGACGGCTGTCAGCTTGGGCTTCGGGCAAATGCGCGAGGCATCGACTTAAATCGTAATTTCCCGGCAGCGAACTGGCGCGCGGGTGAAACGGTCTATCGCTGGAACAGCTCCGCAGAAGAGCGTGACGTGGTGTTACTGACGGGAGAAAAGCCGGGTTCAGAACCAGAAACACACGCCCTGTGTCAGTTGATTCATCGACTGCATCCTGCCTGGGTCGTTTCGTTTCACGACCCGCTAGCCTGCATCGAAGATCCCCATCACACCGCGCTCGGACAGTGGCTGGCGGATGCCTTTGCCCTTCCGCTGGTCACGAGTGTGGGTTACGAGACGCCCGGCTCGTTCGGGAGCTGGTGTGCCGATCTGGGGTTACACTGCATCACCGCAGAGTTCCCCCCAATCTCATCCGACGAAGCGAGCGAAAAGTACCTTAAAGCAATGGTCGGGCTTCTGCGCTGGCAACCTCAGAGATGAAGCGTGCCGGTGGTGAAATTCAGGGCTGGCGAGACGTCTACCGCCAGCCATGTCGGGCCATCCAGATCGGCAAAACTCACCTGCTGAACCAACGGTAACGCAGCACTAATCGCCCGGGACGTACAGAGCATACAACCCAGCATCAGCGAGAAACCCTGCGCCCGCGCCTCTTTCGCCAGCGCCAGCGCTTCGGTTAGCCCGCCCGTTTTATCAAGTTTAATATTCACCATCTCATAGCGGCCTTTTAGCCCGACAAGGCTTTCGCGGGTATGGCAGCTTTCATCGGCGCACACGGGCAACGGATGGATAAAGTTTTCCAGCGCGGCGTCATCCTTTGCCGGAAGCGGTTGTTCCAGCATGGCCACCCCCAGATCCGCCAGCAGTTGACAGCGAGCGGCCAGCCCTTCGCTGTGCCAGGATTCGTTAGCATCGACAATCAGCGTGGCGTCCGGTACGGCAGCGCGGATCGCAACCATGCGCTCGCTGATTAACCGGTCATCAAGTTTCACCTTTAATAAGGTTGCCCCGGAGGCAAACAGCGCTTTTGCGCTGGCAGCCATCTGTTCTGGCTCACCAATCACCACTGTTTGCGCGGTGACAACCGATGCCGGCAACGTGATATCCAGAAGCGATGGTAAAGAGCGCTGCTGTTGAGCGGCTTCCAGGTTCCAGAGCGCACAATCAATCGCGTTACGCGCAGCCCCTGCCGCCAGGTGCTGTGGCAATGTAGCCCGGGTAAGCCCTTTTTGCAGCTCGGGCACCAGCGCCATAATCTGAGCCATCACCGAGGCAAGGCTCTCTCCGTAGCGCGGATACGGGGTACATTCCCCCACGCCCTTCACTCCGTCCTCTTCTATTTCAACCACCACAACGCAGGCTTCGCTACGACTGCCGCGCGAAATAACGAACGGGGAATGCAATGGCCAGGCTTCTTCATAGACTTTCACGCTTCTCATTGACTGTCTCCTTTCGGCCCGGTGAGGCGATAAAATTGGTTTGCCGTGCTGTCCGCAGTTGGCATACACTAGCCCTGACGTTAACTATATGTAAACAGGAAGATATCTATGTCACAACTCGTTCATTTCCAGGGCAACCCGGTTGCTGTTGCAGGTTCCATTCCGCAGGCTGGTAGCAAAGCACAGGCATTCACTCTGGTGGCTAAAGATCTGTCTGACGTCACGCTGGGCCAGTTCGCAGGCAAACGTAAAGTCCTGAACATTTTCCCAAGCATCGATACCGGTGTTTGTGCCGCATCTGTGCGCAAATTCAACCAACTGGCAACTGAAATGGACAACACCGTTGTGCTGTGCATTTCTGCGGACCTGCCGTTTGCCCAGTCTCGCTTCTGCGGTGCAGAAGGTCTGAGCAACGTCATCACCCTTTCTACGCTGCGTAGCCCGGATTTCCTCGAGAAATACGGCGTGGGTATCTCTGAAGGCGCCCTGAAAGGCCTGGCAGCACGCGCTGTGCTGGTTATCGATGAGAATGACAACATCGTCTTCAGCGAGCTGGTTAACGAAATCACCACCGAACCTGATTACACCGCGGCCCTGGATGTGCTGAAAGCGTAATCACTTAGCTTAGCGTTTATAGCTTAGCAAAGTAATGAAATAAAAGGATTTATTTCTGTTCATTTCTCAATATGAGCAGAATGCCGAAGCCCTGCCCATCCTGGCGGGGCTTTTTTTCAGGTGTTGCGGTTATTCTTCGCTTTCGGCAATATTATTGAGTAATCGTTTGATTAAAGGTTTTATTGCCATAAACAATAAGGCAATGATGACTATCAATAAAAGTGCCAGCCATTTATTGGTTTTAAGCAGGATGAGTAGCATTGCGAGCGTCATTATCTATCCCCAAATGATATTGTGGTGTTTTATTATCAATTCCAGATGTGGATCAGATTCAGCCCAACGGTAAAAAAGACCCAGACGACCAGCAGAAAGCGGCGATTATCGTGGCGAGCTTCTAATGCGGAAAAATAATTCGCGCTGTAAATAACAGAAATTAACAGCGCCACTGTCACCACCATATGCCAGACAAACTCTTGAATGCCGATAAGATAACTGATAGCTGCGAAGACAATGATGATTGCTATCCCATTGATAGCACTGCACATTAACCAACCCCATAACGTTGAGGGTCGATTGAATATTCTTTCTATTTTTATAACGAATTCCATACATCACCATTGAATTAAAAGTGGCGCATAAAATGCTACGTAATTCGCCTCAAAAATTTGATATAAGTCAACATTTGCCCTTTCGCACTGGCTTGCCCTTTATATTGATACACATCAATTTTCTTGTTTCCGCCGAAATCTATTCTGTTATGTCGGTTAAAATACTCTCAAGAGAGTATTTTTATACACTAATCGTGTCTAATCAGGAATAAATTAAAATTTCGGCCGTTATTATTTATGTCGAAAGAATATAAAAACCAGCCTTATTAAAATGTAATATTTTATTTCCCGCAAATAAAAACCCCATCGCAATGACGGGGTTTTCTATTTACTTATCCGGATAACGAATACGAAATTAACCTTATTCGTCGCCCTTTTTCTGATTTAAACCATATTCACGCAGTTTATTCGCAATCGCGGTATGAGACACACCAAGACGCTTCGCCAGCTTACGCGTACTCGGATAACTGCGATAAAGCTGCATCAGCACCGAGCGCTCGAAACGGCTGGTAATATCGTCCAGCGAGCCTTCCATCGCCTCTTCACCCACCGATACCGTTCCGGCATCGTAATCCGGTAATAAGATATCCTGCGGACGCAGTTCGTACCCTTCCAGCTGAGTCAGTGCACGATAAACGGCGTTCTTAAGCTGGCGAATGTTACCCGGCCAGCCGTAACGTGTGAGCACTGTCCCCAGGTCGGCGGACAGTTTCGGGCGCGGGACGCCTTGTTCATCGGCGAAGCGTGCCACAAACAGCTCGGTCAGCGGCATGATGTCCTGAGGGCAATCCCGCAGCGGCGGAATATTGAGCGTCAGCACGTTCAGGCGGTAGTAGAGATCCTCGCGGAACACCCCTTTCTGCACCAGCTCCACCAGGTTTTTCTGCGTGGCGCAAATCACACGCACATCCACATGGACTTCATGATCTTCCCCTACACGACGGAAGGTTCCGTCATTGAGGAAACGCAGCAGTTTAGCCTGCATCCGTGGCGACATTTCGCCGATTTCATCCAGCAGAACCGAGCCGCCATTTGCCTGCTCGAAGAAGCCTTTTTTTCCTTCAGGCGCATGGCCGAATAGCTCGCTCTCAACGGCATCTTCCGGAATTGAAGCACAGTTCAGCGCCAGATAGGGTTTTGCCGCACGCGGGCTGGACAGATGCACGGCATGAGCCAGCAGGTCTTTCCCGGTTCCGGTATCACCGGTGATCAGCAGCGGAGCCGTCAGATTGGCAAGCTTACGCGCCTGATCGACCACATGGCGCATTTTCGGGCTGACGGCGATTATCTGGCTAAAGGCGCCAACATCCTGACTGGAGAGGTTTTGCAGCTGACGCCCCATACGTACGGTAGAACGCAGCATGATCACCGCGCCGGTCAGCACGCGGGCATCATTTTCCCCTTTCAGGTACACAGGCGTGATTTCCATCAGGAAGTTCTGCCCGTGGATCACCACATGTTCGCTGTGCGTGTTTTGCGGGCTGCTTTCCAGCCAGCGCTGGAAGTTAAAACCGGGGATCAGCTGTGTTGCATGTTGAGTGCTCAGCTTCTCCTGGCTCTGTGCAAACAGCTGACAGCTGGCCAGGTTTACACGTTCGACCTTACTTTTCAGGTCCAGGGATAAGAACGGCTCTGGCATTGCTTCCAGCAGTGCGCTCAGCGCCAGGTGTTCACGCTCTGATGGCATCCACGGAATGGTTCGTACATCCGTAACGCCAGCGATACGGCGGATCTCAGCCATAAGGCTGCTGAATGTATTGAATTCAATTTCGGCAAAGTTGAGGTAAATTCGCCCGATAGGATCGATCTCAATGCCACGCAGATCAATACTACGTAAAACAAGCAGATCGAGTAATTCGCGGGTCAGACCGAGTCGGTCTTCACAAAAGACTTCCAGACGCATGGGAAATTCACCGTTTAAGCCAATAACATTAAAATAATATGTCAGAAAGCGGTGATCGGGAAGATGGCTGTCAACAAATATTGACAGCCTGATGATTAATTAGACGATGATGTGAGCCAATTACGCTTTTTTGCTCAGCGTGTCTTTAAGCTGGCCAATTAACTCGCGGCGGAAATCACCCAACCGGGGTTTGTCGCCGTCTATCCACGGCAGCGGACGGCAAATTTCCATCGCTTTAATCCCCAGCCGTGCCGTCAATAAACCAGCTCCCAGCCCCTGCGCGGCTCGCGCCGATAAACGCGCGGCCAGATCCTGAGACATCCAGTCCATGCCGACTTCCCGCACCAGCTCACTGGCACCAGCAAAAGCGATATTCAGCAAGACCAGGCGGAATAAGCGTAAACGACTGTAATACCCAAGCTCAATACCATACAGCGTGGCAATACGGTTAATCAGGCGCAAATTGCGCCACGCAATAAACGCCATATCCACCAGCGCCAGCGGACTAACCGCAATCATCAATGTGGATTCTGCCGCTGAACGGCTAATTTCACGGCGTGCCTGCGCATCCAGTACCGGTTGCACCATATGGGAATACAGCGTCACCACTTCCCGGTCGTTTTGCGTTTCATGGATAGCGGCATACCAGCGCTGAAGCGCCGGATGTGACTGATCGATACCCGCCTGGCTTGCCAGTTTTTCACAAAATGCGCGCCCTTTACCAGTGGCATGGCTGTGCAGCAGATCCCGCGCCTCATCACGTTCATGCGCACGCTGGCGCAAACGCCACAGACGCCGCCACTCAGTTGCCAGCGAGCCGACGCCCGCACCGATGATCAGCGCTCCCGCAGCGCAGCCGCCCATCGCCACCCAGTCCTGGGTTTGCCAGGCATTAACCGCCCACTGGACACCCTGCCCAACCACACTGACACCAAATAGTGCCAGCCCGGCGGTCACCATTTTACGCCACAGGCTGCGTTTAGGACGCAGCGCGGATTCAACGACCGCTTCTGCCTGCCCTTCATCAGCCAGCGGCTCTTCCGACAGCGCAGGCGCAAAATTATCGGCCTGTGTCCCGCTGAATGTTTGCGCAGTCCTGAACACGTCGAGCGGCTCTTTCTCAAGCTGGCCCGTAAAATCAATGCGCGGCTTTAACGGTTCCGTCATCGCAATTTATCTCCAATCAAAAATTCCAGCGCCGCATCAAGACGAATATGCGGTAATGGCTGGTCAACATTCATTACCTGCGGGCGAAACGCTTCAAACTGGAATCCCTGGTTTTGCCAGAACGCCTGACCTGGCAAGCGTGCAGGCACTTCACCGGGATAGACCGTCAGCGGCTCGCCATCGCTTAAGCGGTTACCGCGCAGCGCCGGGATCTTCTCGCCATTCACATCAATCAACCCGCTCTGGGTCGCCTGCACCGACGCAAGCCCCAGGCAGTCCATGCTGATCCCTTCAAACGCCGCATTTTGCCACGCATCCTGAACCAGCTGCTGCAACAGCGACACCATATTAGCGTGCTGATCGACAGTGACATGATCGGCCTTGGTGGCAGCGAACAGCAGTTTGTCGATAACCGGTGAGAACAACCGACGGAACAACGTGCGTTGCCCGTAATGGAAACTTTGCATCAGTTGCGTCAGCGCCAGGCGCATATCATTAAATGCCTGCGGCCCGCTGTTCAGTGGCTGAAGACAATCCACCAGCACAATCTGGCGGTCGAAACGTAAAAAGTGATTTTTATAAAAACCTTTCACCACTTTTTCGCAGTAGTAGTTGTAACGCTCGCGCAGCATCCCGGCATTGGTGTGTTTATCTGCCTGCGCCAGTTTTGATTCTCCGATTGCGTCGACGTCCGGCCACGGGAAAAACTGCAACGCTGGCGCACCCGCCAGATCGCCCGGCAGGACAAAACGCCCTGGCTGAATAAAATGCAGCCCTTCCTGCTTACACTGGTGCAGATAATCGGTCCAGGCTTCAGCAATTGCCGCCAGGCGGTTTTCATCCGCAGGTGCCAGAGGATCGAGCCCTTCGCACAGCTGCCGCCATTTCGCCGACCACTCCGCGCGGTGCCCCTGTAACAAACCGGTCATTTGTCGTGACCAGCTCAGGTAATCCTGAGCCAGCATGGGTAAATCCAGCAGCCACTCGCCCGGATAGTCCACAATTTCGAGATACAGCGTGGAAGTATCCTTAAAATGGCGCATCAGGGAATCATTAGAACGAAAACGCAGAGCGAGACGAATTTCACTGACCCCACGCGTGGGCGTTGGCCAGGCAGGAGGGTCGCCGTACAACTGCGCCAGCCCTTCGTCATAAGTAAAACGCGGGATACCAAAATCTCGCTGCGGAACACGTTTCACGCCCAGCAATCGCTCTTCCCGTACCGCACTGAGCAGCGGCAACCGTGCCCCCGCATGCAGGTTAAGCAACTGGTTTACCATCGCTGTGATAAAGGCCGTCTTGCCACTGCGGCTCAGGCCCGTCACCGCAAGACGCAGATGACGGTCAACGCCACGGTTCACCAGAGAATTGAGTTCGTTTTTAAGTCGCTTCATCGCCGTCCTTTTTGCCTGAAGGCGTTTGTATTCTTAAAAATATGACATGGGGACAAAATGAAAGGAATAAAACCTTAAAGCAAAACGACACGCCAGTCAGCGTGCCGTTTGGAGATTATTTTAGTTTTCCCGAGAGCCGCCCGGCTAATTTTCTCAGCAACGGCTCCAGCGCCACGGCCAGTAACATTTTGACCGGTCTGCGGGCGACGGACTTCACCGCCCAGCCAGCCACACCTGCCGGGCCGTACCGTAAGGCGGTAAACAAAACCAGCTTCCCTGCTAACTTCAGGCCGGGTTTCACCCTTTGCCCCGCCTGTTGCCAGGAGTGATTCATTCGTATTCTCTCTTAAAGCTGACGAAAACGGCTTCGTAACGTAAAGGTATCAGACGTGACATAGCGCTCCATCTCACGCAAGCGCGTCTCACCGGCGGCCAGTTGGGCATCCACCGCATTGAGCAAATCGTTGGTGGTCGGCGCATTTTCGCTCGCCAGTTCACCTTCAGGCATCGGGTCAAGCACAAACGATAAAATGATGTACGCCACCAGCGTAATAAACGCCAGACCAAAGAAAATCGACAGCACCGTTACCACACGCACCAGTTTCACTGGTACATCGAGATAATGAGCCAGCCCGGCACATACACCGCGAACCATGCCCTGCTGGGGGATCCGCCACAGTTTTTTATTCAGATTCAGCCCGGACATTAGCGATCCCTCCAGTTTGGATGTTCCGCATCAAGGATCGCTTCCAGCGCCTGAATACGTTCACCCATTTTGTTGGCGTCTGCGGAAAGCTGCACCAGACGCTGTTGTTCACTCTGGGAAAGCTCACCGCGAGAAGAACGATTACTGTAGTGCAGCCATAACCAAATCGGCAGAACGAACAGCACGAAAATCGTCAGGGGAATGGCCAGAAAAAGCGCGCTCATAGGTACTCCTTGTTTTACGATGCGTGGCGGCACACTCATGTGCCGCACCCTTTATTATTGATTGTCTTGCTTCATTTTGGCTTTAAGCGCCGCCAGTTGCTCGCTGATTTCGTCATCCGCTTTCAAATCTGCAAACTGCTGGTCCAGCGTCTTTTGTTTGCCAATGCCGTGACTTTCGGCTTCCGCTTCCATCTGATCGATACGACGTTCGAAGGATTCAAAGCGGGCCATGGCTTCATCCAGCTTGCCGCTGTCCAGTTGGCGGCGCACGTCACGTGATGAACTGGCCGCCTGGTGGCGTAACGTCAGCGCCTGCTGGCGTGCACGAGTTTCGCTGAGCTTGTTCTCAAGCTCGCCGATCTCTTTCTTCATACGCGTAAGCGTGTCGTCCACCAGTGTCGCTTCATGTTCAAGCGCGGTGATGAGATCGGCCAGTTTCTGCTTTTCAATCAGCGCGGCGCGGGCCAGATCTTCTTTATCTTTACGCAGCGCCAGCTCGGCTTTTTCCTGCCATTCATTGAGCTGCGCGGTGGCCTGCTCAATACGACGTGTCAGCTGTTTTTTCTCTGCCAGCGCACGCGCCGACGTTGAACGGACTTCCACCAGCGTGTCTTCCATTTCCTGAATCATCAGGCGCACCAGCTTCTGTGGATCTTCCGCTTTCTCCAGCAGAGAGTTGATGTTGGCGTTCACGATGTCGGCAAAACGAGAAAAAATACCCATAATTCGATCCTCATAGTTCTGTTATCGGGCAATGCCCTGCTGAACAGATAATACAAATCTCATGCCAACTTTTTATCTTGTTGATTTACCTGATTCTGTTTGATTTTAAACCAACAACACTCTACTCTCACCTGGTGAATATCGCTAACGAGTGGTGAATTTAACTATGGCCGAATTTAAAGATAATCTCCTTGGTGAAGCAAACAGCTTTCTGGAGGTCCTGGAGCAGGTATCGCGACTGGCGCCACTCAATAAACCGGTGCTCATCATCGGTGAGCGCGGAACCGGTAAAGAGCTTATCGCCAACCGCTTACACTTTTTATCCGGCCGCTGGGACGGCCCATTTATCTCCCTGAACTGCGCCGCGTTGAATGAAAACCTGCTGGATTCAGAGCTGTTCGGCCATGAAGCCGGGGCATTTACCGGCGCGCAAAAGCGCCATCCAGGCCGTTTTGAACGTGCGGATGGTGGCACGCTGTTTCTGGATGAACTGGCCACCGCACCAATGCTGGTACAGGAAAAACTGCTGCGCGTGATTGAATACGGTGAACTGGAGCGCGTTGGCGGCAGCCAGCCGTTACAGGTCAACGTGCGTCTGGTTTGTGCCACCAATGCCGACCTGCCAGAGATGGTTGCACAGGACAAATTCCGCGCCGACCTGCTGGACAGGCTGGCGTTTGACGTTGTGCAGTTGCCGCCACTGCGTGAACGCCAAAGCGACATCATGTTGCTGGCTGAACAATTTGCCATACAGATGTGTCGTGAACTTGGATTGCCGCTGTTCCCCGGTTTTAGCGATTACGCCCGGGAAACGCTTCTGGGATACCACTGGCCAGGGAATATTCGTGAACTGAAAAACGTGGTGGAACGGTCTGTTTATCGCCATGGAAGCAGTGACATGGAGCTGGATAACATTATTCTCGATCCTTTCCAGCGCGCGGAGCCGGTACACGTAACGCCCGCCACCAGCAACAATACCCCGACGCTGCCGCTGGATCTGCGTCAGTTCCAGCATCATCAGGAACAACAGCTGCTGGAACAGAGCCTGAAACAGGCAAAATATAACCAGAAACGAGCGGCTGAACTGCTGGGTCTGACCTACCATCAATTAAGGGCATTGCTCAAAAAGCATCAAATGCGCTGACAATATCAGCACTTACCCGCAGACATTTTTACGAAGCAGGCGTAAGTGCGATACACTTTGCAGATCGAACCTAAAAACCTTAAAAATTATGCGTCTGGTTTTATCGTCCCTGTTTGCGCTCGGTCTGTTCAGCAATACGGTCTTTGCTGCGCCTGAGCGTGCTGCGCTTCCTGATATTCGCGATAGCGGTTTTGTCTATTGTGTCAGCGGGCAAGTTGACACCTTTAACCCGCAAAAAGCGGGCAGCGGCCTGATTGTTGACACCCTTGCCGCACAGCTTTACGACCGCCTGCTGGATGTCGACCCTTATACCTATCGCCTGGTGCCGGAGCTGGCCGAGAGCTGGGAAGTGCTTGATAATGGCGCGACCTACCGCTTCCACCTGCGTGACGATGTCTCTTTCCAGCGCACGCCCTGGTTTACGCCAACCCGCAAACTGAATGCGGATGATGTGGTCTTTACCTTCCAGCGTATCTTTAACCGCAACCATCCGTGGCATAACGTGAATGGCGGGAGCTTCCCCTATTTCGACAGTTTGCAGTTTGCCGATACCGTCAAAAGCGTGCGTAAACTCGACAACAGAACGGTTGAATTTAGCCTGACGCGTCCGGATGCCTCTTTCTTATGGCATCTGGCGACCCACTATGCCTCGGTGATGTCGGCAGAATACGCAGCGAAACTGACCAGCCAGGATCGCCAGGAGCTACTCGACAGGCAGCCCGTCGGCACAGGTCCGTTCCAGATGGCGGAGTACCGTTCAGGCCAGTACATTCGCCTGCAACGTCACGAACACTTCTGGCGCGGCACACCGCTGATGCCGCAGGTGGTGGTGGATCTCGGCTCTGGTGGCACCGGCCGACTCTCTAAACTGCTGACCGGTGAGTGCGATGTGCTCGCGTGGCCTGCCGCCAGCCAGTTAACCATTCTGCGTGACGATCCGCGTTTGCGTCTGACCCTGCGTCCGGGCATGAATATCGCCTATCTGGCCTTTAATACGGATAAACCACCACTCAACAACCCAGCCGTTCGCCATGCGCTGGCCTTAGCGATTAACAACCAGCGCCTGATGCAGTCGATTTACTACGGGACAGCAGAAACCGCAGCCTCTATTTTACCTCGAGCCTCCTGGGCCTATGACGGCGAAGCTAAAATTACGGAATACAATCCGGCAAAAGCGCGTGAGCAGCTAAAAGCGCTGGGCGTAGAAAACCTGACGCTCCAGCTCTGGGTACCGACCAGTTCGCAAGCCTGGAACCCAAGCCCGCTGAAAACCGCTGAACTGCTCCAGGCCGATATGGCTCAGGTGGGCGTCAAAGTGGTGATCGTGCCGGTCGAGGGGCGTTTCCAGGAGGCGCGTCTGATGGACATGAACCATGATTTAACCCTGGCAGGCTGGGCGACCGACAGTAATGACCCGGATAGCTTCTTCCGCCCGCTCCTGAGCTGTGCGGCGATCAACTCGCAAACCAACTACGCCCACTGGTGTAACCGCGAATTTGATGCCGTGCTGCAAAAAGCCCTCGCCTCACAACAGCTGGCCTCCCGTATCGACGCCTACGATGAAGCGCAAAACATTCTGGCAAAAGAACTGCCGGTGTTGCCACTTGCCTCGTCCCTGCGCCTTCAGGCCTATCGCTATGACATCAAAGGGCTGGTGCTGAGTCCGTTTGGTAACGCCTCCTTCGCGGGCGTCTCGCGTGAAAAAGAACAAGAGGTGAAAAAACCGTGATTATTTTTACCTTGCGTCGCCTGTTACTGCTGCTGGTAACCCTCTTCTTCCTGACCTTTGTCGGCTTTAGCCTGAGCTATTTCACGCCGCACGCGCCGCTTCAGGGTTCGTCGCTGTGGGATGCCTGGCTGTTCTGGTTTAACGGCGTGCTGCACTGGGATTTTGGCGTGTCCAGCATTAACGGGCAGTTGATCTCCGAACAGCTGAAAGAGGTTTTCCCGGCCACCATGGAGCTGTGTATTCTGGCCTTCGGATTTGCTCTGCTGGTCGGTATTCCGGTGGGGATGCTGGCGGGGATTTATCGCAATAAATGGCAGGACAAATTTATCAGTGCCCTCGCCCTGCTCGGCTTCTCAATCCCTATCTTCTGGCTGGCGCTGCTGCTGACCCTGTTCTTCTCGCTGACCCTGGGTTGGCTGCCAGTGTCGGGTCGTTTTGACCTGCTGTACACGGTAAAAACGGTGACCGGGTTTGCGATTATTGACGCCTGGCTTTCAGATTCGGTCTGGCGCCATGAAATGATCATCAGTGCCCTGCGCCATATGGTGTTGCCGGTGTTGACGCTGGCCGTTGCACCCACAACCGAAGTGATCCGCCTTATGCGTATCAGCACCATCGAAGTATTTGATCAGAACTACGTGAAAGCGGCTGCTACACGCGGGCTGTCCCGGCTGACGATCCTTCGCCGTCACGTACTGCACAACGCCCTGCCGCCGGTCATCCCGCGCCTTGGGCTGCAATTTTCAACCATGCTGACCCTGGCGATGATCACGGAAATGGTGTTTAGCTGGCCCGGGCTTGGTCGCTGGCTGATTAACGCCATTCGTCAGCAAGACTATGCAGCGATTTCCGCAGGGGTCATGGTGATTGGCTCGCTGGTCATCATCGTTAACGTGATTTCCGATATTTTGGGTGCTATGGCTAACCCACTGAAGCATAAGGAATGGTATGCCTTACGATAACGTATACAGCGAAAAGCGCACACCCGGTGTGCTGCGTACCGTGTGGCGTAAATTCTATGGTGACACCACGGCGATGATTGGCCTGTATGGCTGTGGTGCACTGGCAGTGTTGTGCATTTTGGGTTCGTGGTTTGCGCCTTACGGGATCGACCAGCAGTTTCTCGGTTATCAGCTTTTACCGCCTTCCTGGTCACGTTATGGTGAAGTGTCCTTCTTTTTAGGTACCGATGACCTGGGCCGCGATGTCTTAAGTCGCCTGCTGAGCGGTGCAGCGCCAACGGTAGGTGGTGCTTTTGTGGTTACGCTGGCTGCCACCATTTGTGGGCTGGCGCTAGGGATTTTTGCCGGTTCAACCCACGGCCTGCGCTCCGCTGTGATGAATCACATTCTGGATACGCTGCTCTCTATTCCTTCCCTGCTGCTGGCCATTATTGTCGTGGCCTTTGCGGGCCCGCATTTGTCCCACGCCATGTTTGCCGTCTGGCTGGCGATCCTTCCGCGTCTGGTGCGTTCGGTCTATAGCATGGTGCATGACGAGCTGGAAAAAGAGTATGTGGTTGCCGCACGTCTGGATGGCGCCACCACGTTCAATATCCTGTGGTTTGCCGTGCTGCCAAACATTGCGTCCGGGCTGGTCACCGAGATCACTCGTGCCCTGTCGATGGCGATTCTGGATATCGCCGCGCTGGGCTTCCTCGATCTTGGCGCTCAGCTTCCGTCTCCCGAATGGGGAGCCATGCTGGGTGACGCGCTGGAACTTATCTACGTCGCCCCCTGGACCGTTATGCTGCCCGGGGCCGCGATTATGGTCAGCGTGTTGCTGATCAACCTGCTTGGGGATGGTATTCGCCGGGCAATTAATGCGGGAGTGCAATAATGCCGTTACTCGATATCCGCAACCTGACGATTGAATTCAAGACCGGCGAAGGCTGGGTGAAAGCCGTTGACCGTATCAGCATCACGCTTGCAGAAGGTGAAATCCGCGGGCTGGTGGGGGAATCCGGCTCCGGTAAAAGCCTGATAGCCAAGGCCATCTGTGGTGTTGCGAAAGACAACTGGCGCGTGACCGCTGACCGTATGCGTTTTGATGATATTGACCTGCTGCGCCTTTCTCCGCGTGAGCGCCGTAAGCTGGTGGGTCATAACGTGTCGATGATTTTTCAGGAGCCGCAATCCTGTCTCGATCCCTCCGAGCGCGTGGGTAAACAGCTGATGCAGAACATCCCCGGCTGGACGTACAAAGGCCGCTGGTGGCAACGCGTTGGCTGGCGCAAGCGTCGAGCCATTGAGCTGCTGCACCGCGTCGGTATTAAAGATCATAAAGACGCGATGCGCAGTTTCCCTTACGAGCTGACCGACGGCGAATGCCAGAAAGTGATGATTGCCATCGCGCTGGCAAACCAACCGCGTCTGCTGATTGCCGATGAACCAACAAACGCGATGGAGCCCACCACACAGGCACAGATTTTCCGCCTGCTGACGCGTCTTAATCAGAACAACAACACCACCATTTTGCTGATCAGCCATGACCTGCAAATGCTGAGCAAATGGGCCGATAAAATTGATGTGATGTACTGCGGCCAGACGGTAGAAACGGCTGTCAGCGAAGAGTTGGTGAACACCCCGCATCATCCGTATACCCAGGCGCTGATCCGCGCGATCCCAGACTTTGGCAGCGCCATGCCACACAAAAGCCGCCTGAATACCTTGCCTGGGGCCATTCCGTTGCTGGAATCACTGCCCATTGGCTGTCGTCTTGGCCCGCGCTGCCCTTACGCCCAGCGTAAATGCATTGAAACGCCACGGCTGTCGGGGGCTAAAAACCATCTTTATGCCTGTCATTTCCCGTTGAACATGGAGAGAGAGTGAAATGGTCGAAACTTTGCTGGAAGTTCGCAACCTGAGTAAGACCTTTCGCTACCGGACAGGGTTATTTCATCGTCAGACTGTAGAAGCGGTTAAACCCCTGAGCTTTACGCTTCGGGAAAAACAGACGCTGGCCATTATCGGCGAGAACGGTTCCGGGAAATCCACGCTGGCGAAAATGCTCGCCGGCATGGTTGAACCCACCGCAGGTGAAGTGCTGATTGACGATCATCCGCTGGAATTTGGTGATTACTCGTTTCGCAGTCAGCGTATCCGTATGATTTTTCAGGATCCGTCGACATCCCTCAACCCGCGCCAGCGTATTTCGCAGATTTTGGACTTCCCGCTTCGATTAAACACGGAGCTGGAGCCGGAAGAACGCCGCAAGCGGATTGTCGAAACCCTGCGCATGGTTGGTCTGCTGCCTGACCACGAGAGTTATTACCCGCATATGCTGGCCCCGGGACAGAAACAGCGTCTGGGTCTGGCGCGCGCATTAATTTTGCGCCCGAAAGTGATTATCGCCGACGAAGCGCTGGCGTCACTTGATATGTCGATGCGTTCGCAGTTAATTAACCTGATGCTGGAATTGCAGGAAAAACAGGGTATCTCTTATATCTATGTGACGCAGCATCTTGGCATGATGAAGCACATTAGCGATCAGGTGCTGGTGATGCATCAGGGCGAAGTGGTCGAACGCGGAAGCACAGCGGATGTGATGGCTTCCCCGCTTCATGAGCTGACGAAAAGACTGATTGCCGGGCATTTTGGTGAAGCATTAACCGCCGATGCATGGCGAAAAGACCGTTAACCGCGCGTCGAAAGAGTGGTCGGATTAACTAAGCACGCGACACGTGATATTATCGCCGCGTTTTAACGACGATTGTCCCAAGAAGATGACGATCGCCACAACAATGAATATAAGGATTAAAGCTATGGGTTTTCTTTCCGGTAAGCGCATTCTGGTGACCGGCGTTGCCAGCAAACTGTCCATCGCATACGGCATCGCGCAGGCTATGCATCGCGAAGGCGCTGAGCTGGCGTTCACCTACCAGAACGACAAGCTGAAAGGCCGTGTTGAAGAGTTTGCCGCGCAGCTGGGTTCCAGCATTGTTCTGGAATGTGACGTTGCACAAGATGAAAGCATCGATGGCATGTTCGCTGAACTGGCAAAAACGTGGGAGAAATTCGACGGTTTCGTTCACTCCATCGGCTTCGCTCCTGGCGACCAGCTGGACGGCGACTACGTGAACGCGGTTACCCGTGAAGGCTTCAAAATCGCTCACGACATCAGCTCTTACAGCTTCGTGGCGATGGCTAAATCTTGCCGCACCATGCTGAACCCGGGCGCTGCACTGCTGACCCTGTCCTACCTGGGCGCAGAGCGTGCAATCCCTAACTACAACGTTATGGGTCTGGCAAAAGCCTCTCTGGAAGCAAACGTGCGCTACATGGCGAACGCGATGGGTCCAGAAGGTGTGCGTGTTAACGGTATATCTGCTGGCCCAATCCGCACCCTGGCGGCGTCTGGCATCAAAGACTTCCGTAAAATGCTGGCACACTGCGAAGCGGTTACCCCGATTCGCCGTACCGTTACCATTGAAGATGTGGGTAACTCCGCAGCATTCCTGTGCTCTGACCTTTCCGCGGGTATCTCCGGCGAAGTGGTTCACGTTGACGGCGGCTTCAACATCGCTGCCATGAACGAGCTGGAAATCAAATAAGTTGTCACTCTCTTCCCGCCCGGGAAGAGAGTTTTCCCTCCCCCTGCAAGACCTTTCGTTATTCCGTTCTGCTATTTGTTATCACCTAACAATATTTTTCCCCTCATCCGCCTTACGCCAGGATATTGATCGCCATTTTGAGATCAAGGAACGCCCATGGAACAACGCCGTTTTTCTGGCAAAGGCCACTGGTATCATGAAACCCAGTCAAATCATTCGCAGACGGATGTTCTGCCTCTGGTACCCGAAGCCGCTTACGTTGACGATCGTTTTTTGCTCGATTTAGCCCTTCCCGAAGAAATTGTCGCCGGATGCGAAAGCTGGCTAGCCCCTGCCAGAGCGCTCTGTCACCAACTGTTTCCGCTCAATGTTGCTGTGAGTCGTCTGCGGACACTTAGCGCGTACGACAGGCTGAGCACTGCGTTGACCGTTGCTCAGGCGTGCGGCGTTCAACGGCTCTGTAATCACTACGCTGCCCTGCTCGCCCCGCTTCCCGGCCCTGATTCCTCACGAGAAAGTAATCGCCGCCTTGCCCAAATTACCCAGTACGCCCGCCAGCTTGCCAGCTCTCCTGACGTGATCGACGATAAAGCGCAGCAACAACTCGATGAAGTCGGCCTGACAACCTACGACATTGTGCTGATCAGTCAGATAATCGGGTTCACTGGATTCCAGGCGCGCGTAGTGGCAGCGTTTCAGGCCTTCCTGGGGCATCCCGTACGCTGGCTGCCGGGGCATCATATCCAGCCTCATGCGCTAATCAGTGCCACGCGCAGGGTTCCGGGGGAATGGGAGTCCATCCTGCCCGTTGTCGAATTGCGCTATGCCAGTGCCCAGCAGCTTGAATTGCTCGCCCGCTGGCAGGCACAACCTGAACTCCAGGCGCTGACACCGGTGCTGTGTCATGAACCGGCCCTGCTTGCCCTGACCGGAGAGATCCTGACCGGCGGTATTCGTTCGTCTGCCAATGATGCATCCTCTGTAGAATTGGCTGGCGCGATCGCGTTGCTCAACGCCTCCCCGGACCGGTTCAGCGCCGCGCAATTTACGCCGCTCACCCAGAGTGGTCTGAGCGAAGTACAGGCAATTAATCTGCTCACCTGGAGCGCATTTAACGGCTGGCTTGACCGTTTGGGAATCGCCCTCGGCAAAGGGGAATAACCATACTAATTACCTAAAGAGCGCTTGCTGTAGCAGTGAGAATCGCGTAAAACTGTCAGCCGCTCAATGGCTACGAAAATAGAACATTATGTTTCAGGACAACCCGCTGCTAGCGCAGCTTAAACAGCAACTGCATTC